>Ga0194056_10000802_pt1 | contig 17317 bp, 12 predicted proteins | sample SepL4413m_MetaG_FD_155458 | JGI IMG/M metagenome (GOLD analysis project Ga0194056, IMG submission 155458) | Anoxic zone freshwater microbial communities from boreal shield lake in IISD Experimental Lakes Area, Ontario, Canada - Sep2016-L442-13m | ecosystem: Environmental > Aquatic > Freshwater... | reverse complement strand
GGGATGCCGCGGACCTGTTACTTACAACGCCTGTGCCGTTATAAAATGGAACAACGGTGTAAGTTATCCGATTCAGTCGGGTCACGGCTGTATCGGATGCAGCGAAGCAAACTTCTGGGATAACGGACCATTCTATCAGCACCTTGCTTCATTCCCTGGATTTGGAATTGAAACAACAGCGGATAAGATTGGATTAGTTGCAGGAATTGCTACAGCAGCGGGAATTGCAGCACACGCAATCACTACAAACATAAGAAAAGGAAAAGAAATAAAAGAAGAAATAAAAGAAAGTGATCACTCACAAAAGGAGGATAATGTATAATGGCTAACAGAATAGTAATTGACCCTATTACAAGAATAGAAGGTCACCTGAGAATAGAAATGCAAGTACAAAACGGTAAAGTTGTTGACGCATACAGTTCGGGAACAATGGTAAGAGGACTTGAAATTATATTAAAAGGCCGCGACCCCCGTGATGCATGGGCATTCACAGAAAGAGTATGCGGAGTATGTACAACCGTACACGCACTCGCATCAGTAAGAAGTGTTGAAGATGCACTCGGAATTACAGTACCTCCGAACGCAGAACTTATCAGGAACCTGATGTTCTGTGCACAATACTTACAGGACCACGTAGTTCACTTCTATCATTTACACGCACTGGACTGGGTAGATATAGTAAGTGCTTTAAAAGCGGACCCGAATGAAACATCACGAATTGCACAGAGCATTTCAAACTGGCCGAAAAGTTCACCTAAGTACTTCTCCGATTTACAAAAACGTCTTACGACATTCGTAAGCAGCGGACAATTAGGGATATTTGCAAACGGATACTGGGGACACCCTGCGTATAAATTACCCGCAGAGATAAACCTTATCGGAGTTGCTCACTACCTTGAAGCACTTGAATGGCAGAAAGAAATAGTAAAGATTCATACAATATTCGGAGGGAAGAATCCACATCCTAATTATCTTGTAGGCGGTGTACCTTGTTCAATCAACATTGAAGAAGTTAATGCAATCAATTCTGAAAGACTTGCGTACGTCGGAACACTTCTGAATCAGGCAAAAGACTTTGTTGAGCAGGTTTACATTCCTGACTTACTTGCAGTGGCCCCTTATTATCTTGACTGGGGTGCAATAGGCGGAGGCCTGGAAAACTACCTTGCATACGGCGACCTTCCAGTAAACGGTTATGCCGATGTCAGTAAATTCAAATTCCCAAGAGGAGCAATTCTTGGAAGAGACTTATCGAAGGTTCACGAAGTGGACGGAAAAGACGTCGGACAGGTACAGGAATTCATTAAGCATTCGTGGTATGAATATTCAGACGGTGACGAAGCAGGAAAACATCCATGGGTCGGTGAAACCAAATTAAAATACACAGGACCAAAACCACCTTACGAGCAGTTGAATGTTGAACAAAAATACAGCTGGCTGAAGACTCCAAGATGGAAAGGCCATGCAATGGAAGTAGGACCGCTTGCAAGGATGCTTGTAGCCTATGCATCAGGACGCGAAGAAGTTAAAGATTTAGTCGGTGCCGTCTTAAAGAAATTAGACGTTCCCGTAACTGCCTTATTCTCAACACTTGGCAGAACTGCCGCAAGAGGAATTGAAACTCAGCTGGTTGCAGGATGGGCAAAAGAATTCTTCGGACAACTTCTTACGAATATCAAAAACGGTGAAACAAGAACTTTTGAAAGTGCAAAGTGGGAACCTTCATCCTGGCCGAAAGAGGCAAAAGGTGTCGGTCTTACAGAAGCACCTCGCGGAGCACTTGCTCACTGGATTGTTATTAAAGACCAGAAGATTGATAACTATCAGCTGGTAGTTCCATCAACATGGAATGCATCACCAAGAGACACGAAGGGACAGATGTCTTCTTATGAATCTGCTTTAATCGGAACTCCTGTTGCAGACCCGGAAAAACCTCTGGAAATATTAAGAACAATACATTCATTCGATCCGTGTCTTGCGTGCGCAGTACACTTATACGATGAAAAAGGAAAATATGTACACCAAATCGATACTTTTTAAGGAGGAAAAATGACACAAACAAACAAAAGAATATATGTCTGGGAATTACCGGTAAGGTTTACGCACTGGGTTAATGCTCTTTGCGTAGTAACACTTGCCGTTACCGGATATATGATAGGAAGGCCCATAGCTTTTCAAAGCGGTGCCGAAGCTTCTTTTAGTTACTGGTTTGGTACCATAAGATTCGTTCATTTTACTGCGGCATTTATTTTCTTCTTCAGTTTCGTTTTCAGAATCTACTGGGGATTTGTAGGAAATCAATACGCAAAATGGAATACCTTTCTGCCACTGAAGAAAGAACAATGGGTTGGAATGCTCCGCGTACTGAAAATTGACGTTCTTCTTATGAAGAGCAGACCTCTGAAAACAATCGGTCACAATTCACTCGCAAGTCTTTCATATTTTATTGCATTTCTTGCATTCCTGTTTCAGTGTATTACGGGATTCGGAATGTATTCTGCAATGAGTGATGCTTTCTTCCCGCAACTTTTCAGATGGATAGTGCCTCTTATGGGAAGTGATTTTGCGGTAAGGCAATGGCATCACATATTTATGTGGGTCTTTGTCCTCTTCACAATCATACACGTCTATCTTGTATTCTATCATGACTACGTTGAAGGAAGAGGAACAATTTCTTCAATGGCAGGCGGATGGAAATTCATAGAAGAAGACAGTCCGGATAAATAATATTTATCAAACAATACTCAAGGCGGGGAAACCCGCCTTTTTTTATTAATATATCTTTTGTATTATATCCGCAAATGAAAACTCTAATACTTGGAATCGGTAACATTCTTCTTGGTGACGAAGGAATCGGCGTTCATACCATAACCGCGCTCGAAGACAAGACCCTGCCGAAAAACGTTGACATACTTGACGGCGGTACAGGCGGGTTTCACCTTATGTCTTATTTCAGAGAATATCCTCACATAATTATGATTGATGCCACGATGGACGAAAGACCACCAGGAACTGTTTCGGTTTTAAAGCCGCGGTTCTCAAAAGACTTCCCGAAATCATTAAGTGCACACGATATCGGATTAAAGGATATGATTGATTCAGTTGCACTTCTTGATAAACTTCCAGAAATTGACCTGATTACTGTTTCAATAGAATTATTGACGGAAGGTTTATCTCTTGATTTAACTCCGCCCGTAAAAGATTCTATCGGTGAAGTTATTGAAAAGGTTTACGACTTACTGTCTTTAAAGGGTAAACAATAATATGCTTCAGATTATAATAGGAAGTTCGTTGCTGAGTTTCTTTCATGCGCTAATCCCGCATCACTGGCTCCCGCTTGCAGTAGCAGGTAAATCCGAGAAATGGTCTGTAAAAGAAACCATAAGAATTACTTTGTTAATCGGGCTTATGCATACATCCAGCACTATTATAATAGGGATAGTGGTTGGAATTGCAGGGTATAAATTAACCGGCGTATTTCAGTCATTCGAAAACTTCCTTGCTCCTTCAATTTTAATCGGCCTCGGCTTATTCTTTGTCATAAGAAACTTCATAAGCGTAGACAAGCATGCACACGATGAACATAATCATCATGAACATGGCGAACACCCTCATCATGAACACAGCGAACACCACGAGCATCACAGCACTCATCACCACGACCACACGACTCACCATCATATGAGCGAAGAAGAGATTAAGATGTTATCCGGAAAGCCTAAACGTGCCGTAATATCTGCTATAGGAACGATGATGGTTTTTTCTCCGTGCATTGAGATTGAAGCGTTTTATTTCACGGCGGGGAAATACGGATGGACGGGAATAGCGTTACTGTCCCTGATTTATTTTTTAATAACTATAGTTGTAATGTTGACCTGCGTGTTGTTAGCAAAGAAAGGGCTGGATTACATAAACAAGAAACTGCATTTCTTCGAGCATTACTCAAAAGCCATAGCGGGGTCGGTATTGATTATTCTCGGACTGTTATCTGTATTTATACAATTCTAACAAATCCTCGGTAACTGTTCACCGCTGAGCATATCAAGAATTCTGTTAGAACCCATTAAGTTCTTTAGTGTGACTAATCCTTTTTTGTTTTTCCCTTTCACTGCTCCAATTATAGATGCATACTTTCCATCGGCTTCTTTCTTAAGTATTTCCAGTGTTTTGCCAGCGTCTTCTTTTTTAACGATAGCAATAAACCTTCCTTCGTTAGCAACATAGATTGGGTCGAAACCGAGTATTTCACAAACACCTCTTACTTCTTCGAGAACGTGTATAGACTTCTCTTCAATCTCGATTTGATACTGTGACTGTGAAGCAATTTCATTAACACTGCTTCCAAGCCCTCCGCGGGTCAGGTCTCTCAAACAATGAATCCCGATACCTGCATCAATTAATTTCTGAACTACGTGATTCAATGGTGCGCAATCGCTTAATATTGTACTTTCAATATCAAGGTTTTCTCTTGTTGTCATAATCGCAATTCCGTGCCTGCCTATATCTCCGTTAACAATTATCACATCCCCCTCTTCAACACGGGAAGGAGAAATATTAATATCTTCTCTCACGATACCTATACCAGCGGTATTAATAAATATTCCGTCACCTTTACCTTTATCAACAACCTTTGTATCTCCTGTAATTATCTGAGTACCTGTTCTTTCGCAGGCATCTCTTATAGATATTATTATCTTTTCTAAATCCTTTATTAAAAAACCTTCTTCAAGAATCAGCCCAAGACTAAGGTAAAGAGGTTTTGCACCACACATCGACAAATCATTCACTGTTCCGTATACTGCAAGTTCGCCTATATTTCCTCCCGGGAAGAATACAGGATTTACGACATAAGAATCCGTAGTAAATGCCAGCCTGTGTCCTTCAACATTGAACACAGCGCCATCGTGCTTTTCTGAAGTCATATTGTTCGAAAGATAATGCATAATCATTTTCTCGATTAAGTTATTCATCATCTTTCCACCGCCGCCGTGAGCCATAGTAATGGCATCGTAATCACTTATCGGAAGCGGACAACTCATCATACCTGTTGTGTTTTCTTTCTTGTCCATTTTATATGTTATAATTTTTTCTCTTTGTATAAATAGTAAGCAGAACATGCACCTTCGGTAGAAACCATCGTGGCTCCGAACGGATGTTCTGGATTACACTTAGTCCCAAACACAGGACAATCAACAGGTTTCTTAATTCCCTGCAGTATCAATCCGCTGATGCACTCACCCGATTCTTCAACGGAGTAATTCACCACACCGAATTTCAACTCTGCGTCATAATCACTGTACTTTTCTTTTAAACGGAAACCGCTTTCTTTAATCTCTCCGATTCCTCTCCATTTTCTTTCGCATATTTCAAAGACTTCATACATAACCTCCATTGCTTTTGCATTCCCCTCTCTCGTAACCACCCGTGAGTACTGGTTCTCTGCTTCGTGTCTTCCCTCTTCAAGTTGTGACACACACATTAATATACCCTGGAGAATATCTACCGGTTCAAACCCTGTAACGACAATTGGAATTTTATATTTACTGACAATTTCTTCATACTCTTTGTAGCCCATAACCGTACAAACGTGTCCTGCGGCAAGAAATCCCTGAACCAGATTATTCTTTGAATCTAAAATTGCTTTAATAGCGGGGGGTACCAGGACGTGGGATACAAGTACAGAGAAATTCATAACACCCTGCTGATGAGCAATGAAAACTGCCTGTGCATTTGGCGGGGCAGTGGTTTCAAAACCTACTGCAAAGAAAACAACTTCCTTATCAGGATTCTGTTTTGCTATCTGCACTGCATCAACGGGCGAATAAACAATCCGTACATCAGAACCAACTGCTTTCAGTTTTAATAAATCAGTGTTTGAGCCCGGCACTCTTAGCATATCACCGAACGAACAGAATATTACGTTTGCTTTTGAAGCAATCTCAATTGCCTTATCAATCTTTTCGATAGGAGTAACACAGACAGGACACCCTGGCCCGTGAATAAGGTTAATATTCTGAGAAATCAGATCATCAATTCCGTACTTCACTATAGAATGCGTCTGCCCTCCGCAGATTTCCATTATACTCCATTTCTTCGTTACCTTTTTGTGTATAGCATCTACAAGCAGTTTGGCTTTATCAGAGTCCCTGTATTCATCAAGGTATTTCACTCTACATCCCCCATCAGTTTAAGATACTCCATCGTTTTATTTGCTTCTTCTTCATCTATAATGTTTAAAGCAAAGCCAACGTGTGCGAGTACATAGTCGCCGACCTTTGCTTCGGAAAGGAATGAAATGTTAACAGTCTTAATAGCACCGCCAAAGCTTACTTTAGCAGACCTTAACTGTGGGTCGTCACCGCTTATTTCGAGTATTTTTCCCGGTACTGCAAGACACATATTTATGTTATTTAATTTTTTTAAAATAAGAAAAATAAGCAATTTGTCCTAATGAAATACCTCCGTCATTTGCAGGTACTTCCTTATTCCAGTAAACATCGAAGCCGTTTTTCCTGAGTTCTTTTATTGAGCTCTCAAGTAAATATTTATTCTGAAAGCATCCGCCGCTTAGTGCAACAATGTTTTCGTTTACACGTTTTGCTATATCAACGATTATGTTAACGAGCGTATTATGGAATTTTACGGATATTATATTTACTGATAGACTATTCTCTTTGTCCTCAATCAAATGTTTAATTACTTCCGTCCAGTCTATTACACTCACTCCGTTGTCATTTGTTATTGCATACTTATAAGATTCTTCAGAGGAGAAACCTTCGTTTAAAAACTCAAGTTCCATTGCCGCCTGTCCTTCGAAATTAACTTTCTGCCTTATACCAAGAACAGAAGCAACTGCATCGAACAGTCTTCCCATACTCGAGCATTCAGGCGAATTAATATTCTTCTTAATCATCTGCAGTAATAATCCTGCCTCATTACCGGAAACATTGTCAGGTAAATGTTTTATAACTTCATCACCATAAACTTCATACAACAAACCAAAAGCAGATTTATATATTTCCCTGAACGAACTCTCACCTCCTGGCAAACGGAATTTTTTAATGTGTGCTGTTCTTCTATAACCCGTTTCATCGAACCTGAAAAACTCACCTCCCCAGATAGTCTTGTCTGTACCAAAGCCCGCCCCGTCCCACGCAATTCCAAGTAACGGACCTTTTAAGCTGTGCTCTGCAATTACTGACAGAACGTGAGAGACGTGATGCTGTACAGACTCTGTTTTTCTGTAATTATCTACTGCGTACTTGGTTGATATATAATCAGGATGTAAATCAGAAACTATAATCTCGGGTTCTACCTTATAGAGTTCTTTGAATTTATTAATAGTGCCGCAGAAACTGTTATACTGCTCAACATTTTCGAGGTCGCCAATGTGCTGGCTCATGAATACTTCATTACCTTTTGAAACTGCAACAGTGTTTTTTAAATGTCCGCCCACAGCCAGTATATGTTCTTCGTTTCCGGCATTGATAATCACAGGCATAGGGGCATAACCCCTTGCTCTTCTTAGTATAACTTTTTCGTTCATCACTATTCTTGCGATGGAATCGTCAACGTGTCTGTTTATGGGGCGGTTATGTACAAGGAATAAGTCTGCTATATCTTTTAGTTTCCTGATTGCTTCATTCTCTTCAATGCAGATAGGTTCATCGGAAACATTCCCGCTTGTAGCAACAATCGGGCATTTCAATCCGTCCATTAATATATGGTGCAGAGGAGTATAAGGGAGCATTATACCGAGATACGGGTTTAAAGGTGCAACCTCATCAGGGATTCTGCAATCAACTTTTCTTTTAAGCAGAACAATCGGAGACTGGGGTGAAAGTAGTAATCTTTCTTCTTCTTCGCTGACTTCACAATCACTCTTAATGCTTTCAATATTGGGATACATAAGAGCAAAGGGTTTTTCTACCCTGAGTTTATTTCCGCGTAACCTGTTTACAGCTTTAATGTTCGCAGCATCAACAACCAGATGAAATCCTCCAAGCCCTTTTAATGCTAAAATCTGTCCTTCTTTAACAGCGGCAATAGTTTCGGTGACAGCATCGTTGTTTATACTCAGAACATTCCTTTCGGCATTCCACAGTTCAACGTGCGGACCACAGACGGGACAGGCATTTGGCTGTGCGTGAAACCTCCTGTCGTCAGGGCTTTCATACTCTGCTTTGCATTCAGTACACATCGCAAACATCTTCATTGTAGTTCTTTTTCTGTCATACGGAAGCGAATCAATTATGGAATATCTCGGACCGCAGTTAGTGCAGTTAGTAAACGGATAAAGATACCGTCTGTTGTTCGGATCAAATATTTCGTCACGGCAGTCTTTACAGGTTGCTATGTCAGGTAACACTATTGCATTTGGCGCTCCGCTTAAATTACTTTTCCTTATTTCAAAATCTTTATAATTATCCAGGGAAAGTATTTCAACGACGAGATTCTGTATCAAGGATATTGCGGGTTTATCGGATTTAATTCTTTCGGTAAATTCGGCGAGAATTTCTTCATCACCTTCTGCTTCAACAATAACACCCTGCGGATTGTTTAAGACATAACCCTTTAATCCAAGAGAGTTTGCAAGTTTATAAATGAAGGGACGGAAACCAACACCCTGCACGGCACCTTTAATCGATATTTTAATTCGTTGCTGCAACCTTATTTAATTAATAACTATTTTTTAATGTTAGCAAGAATCCATTCGCACCAGTCATCTATTCCTGCGCCCGTAGTGGCAGATGTTTCGAACACTTTTAAATCAGGATTAATCATTAACGCATTATCCCTTAATTCTTTTATGTTGCAGTTAACGTAAGGAAGTAAGTCAACTTTATTAATAATGAGTATGGAAGAATTAATAAACATTTTAGGATATTTCAAAGGTTTATCATCGCCCTCTGTAGTGCTCAGAACAACAATTTTATAATCCTCGCCGAGGTCGTATCCCGCAGGACAGACAAGGTTGCCGACGTTTTCAATCACAAGAAAGGATATATCCGACAGGTTAATGCTGTCAAGAGCATCCTTTACAAGTTTCGCATCCAGATGGCAGCCGCCATTAGTTACAATCTGAACGACGGGAACATTATATTTCTCAACTCTTTTCGCATCGAGGTCTGTCTGCACATCTCCTTCTATTACGGCAAGGTTTATTTTCCCTTTAAGTTTTTCAATAGTCTTCTCAAGGATACTTGTCTTTCCAGAACCGGGAGAACTTACAATATTAATGACAAAAAGTTTATTCTTCTTAAACTCATTCCTGAGCTGTGCAGCAAGTTCGTCATTTTTCTCAAGGACTTTTCTTTCGATTGTTATTATACTCATATTTGTTAATAGTTTTATTAATCCAGTTCAACTTCTGTTACGCGCATTTCGGTACCCGACACAATACTGTTATCGAACCCGCCGCATTTGTCACACATCCTGATTCCGTTTGAGTTGGTAGTTTCGACCTTACATAGATTACAGTAAAGCACAAACGGAACCTTCTTAATTTCCATTCTTGCTTTCTTAAAGGGTGTTTCAAGTTTAACGGCATCAAAGCAAAACTGAAGCGAGTCAGCAATAATGCCCGAGAATTCCCCAACCTCCAGAAGAACCACATTGACCTTCCCGTAATCCTGTTCCGGGACGTTTTCCTTTATAATTTCTACTATACTTTGCGCTACAGATAACTCATGCATGGATTTAATATAATCGTAAAATCATTTAATCTCAATGTTAATTAATTACTCGGTTATTTGTTTTAACAAGCTGTATTTTGTAATTATTAAGGCGCTCAATAATTCATCTGAAAAGGCGGCTTTAATGCAGTTAAATTCAGATTTCAATTTCACAATAAATGCTTTACTTTGTTATTACGGGTATGTTTAAGGTATAACATCCGGTAGTTTTTATTTGTACAAACTTTTAACCCCTTAAAGGTGATAAATAAAGCAACCGAAGAGGTTTCTCTTCTATTGAACAATGTTGAAAGACTGAAACAGAACAATTTTCTCCTTCGGGCCATTTTAGAAAGCCCGCTTGGCATGAATATATTTTCCCTTGATAGGAAATACATCTATACATTTTTTACGGAATCCCACAAGCAAACCATAAGAGCAATCTGGGGTGTTGATATTAAGGTTGGTATGAACATGCTTGACATTATAATGATACCTGAGGACAGAGAAAAAGCGAAGACGAATTTCGACAAAGTATTACAGGGTGAGTCGCTTATTATAGAAGAAGACTATGGAGATTCAAAACTATTAAGGTCGTACTGGGAAAACCGTTACAACCCTATTTACGATGACACTAATAAAATTATAGGATTGACTGTATTTGTAGCAGATATAAGTGTGCGCAAACGAACAGAAGTAGCCCTGAAAGAAAGCGAATCCAGGCTCCGCAGTTATTTTGAATTGCCGCATGTTGGCATTACTGTTACATCACAGACAAAAGGCTGGCTTGAAGTAAATTCAGAAATCTGCAATATGCTTGGTTATTCAAAGGAGGAATTATCCAGCCTGACCTGGGCGGACTTAACTCATCCTCAGGACCTGAATGCCGACGTAGAACAGTTTAACCGTGTAATGGCGGGGGAAATAGAAACATACTCGCTGGAAAAAAGATTTATACGTAAAAACGGGGAAATTCTGTGGACAAATTTATCGGTTGGCTGTGTTCGTAAAGATGACGGCTCAGTTGATTATATGGTAGCACTGCTTCAGGACATAAACAAACGTAAAGAAGCTGAAGAGCAAATAAGAAAACTTACGCAGGCAGTTGAACAAAGCCCTGAAACAATATTTATTACAGATTTAAAAGGTGACATTGAATACGTAAACCTAAAGTTTTTTGAAACAACCGGATATACACCCGAAGAAGCAAAAGGGAAAAACCCGAGAATACTCAAATCAGACGAAACAACATCAGAAGAATACAAAGAACTATGGGACACAATTACTTCAGACAAGGAATGGAAAGGAATATTTCACAACAAGAAAAAGAACGGAGAACTATACTGGGAAATAGCAACCATCTTACCGATAAAAGACATAGAGGGTAAAACAACTAATTTCCTGGCAATAAAAGAAGATATAACAGACCGTAAACTCGCAGAAGATGCTCTTCGTGAGAGTGAAGAAAAATACAGATGGTTAACCGAAAACATGAAAGATGTTGTATGGGTACTCGATACCGAAACAATGTACTTCACATACATAAGTCCATCAGTTGAAGAACTCCGCGGATATACGGTGGAAGAAATAATGGCCGAACCAGTTGACGCAGCACTTACGACCGAAGCAGGGGAAGGACTCAAAGCAAGTATCAGAGAAGAAGCGGAAAGAATGCTGGCAGGGAAAAAACCCTCCGAAGATTTCTTTCTGAATGAGATAGAACAGCCATGTAAAGACGGTTCGACAGTCTGGACAGAGGTGCTGAGTAAATATTTACTGAATAAAGAAACAGGCCGTGTTGAAGTACATGGAGTAACCCGCAACATCAGTAAGCGAAAGAACGCAGAACAGGCACTTCTGGAAAGCGAAAAATCTTTAAGAGAACTTAACGCAACGAAAGATAAATTCTTCTCAATCATAGCACATGATTTAAGAAGTCCGTTCACATCTATTATAGGGTTCAGTAATTTACTTGCTGACCAGGCAAAAGATAAAGATTATGAGGAAGTTCGCAAATATGCAGAAATAATACAAAGTTCTTCAAAACGTGTAATGGATTTGCTTATTAACCTTCTGGAATGGTCGGGTTCACAAACCGGAAGAATGGAACATAACCCTGAATACGTTGAGCTGGTATCTCTTATCAACGAAGTTACAGAATTGTCAGTTGATATGGCACAACATAAATCAATATCCATAATTAAAACATTACCGCGCATTGCACCTGTTCAGGCAGATAAAGCAATGATAAGCGCAATAATGCGAAACCTGATATCGAATGCAATTAAGTATTCATATCCGTGCGGTACAATTATAATATCAGCTGAAGAACAGGAAAAGGAACTTATTATTTCGGTAGCTGATAACGGAGTTGGAATTGATAAAAACAATATCAATAAATTATTCAGAATAGACAGGAATTTTACAACACAGGGAACATTAAAAGAAAAAGGAACGGGGCTTGGTTTAATATTGTGTAAGGAGTTTGCAGAGGCTCACGGCGGAGAAATACGGGTTGAAAGTGAAAAGGGGAAAGGAAGCAAGTTTATCTTTACAATCCCAGTTAATAGTTAAACATAAGAAAACAGAAAACATTAATACATGAATAAAGAAAGTAAAAAAGAGAACAAAGATAATTTATTTTCAGAAAAAACAGAGATACAGTTCAATGACTTCTTTGAATCGGCGGCTGATGCTATGTTCATAGCAGAAACACACACCGGTATTATAGTAGAGGCAAACCTGGCCGCTTCGCGACTGCTTTTGCTGCCCCGTGAAAGAATTATCGGCTTACACCAGTCACAATTACACACAAAGGGAAACAAAGGAAATAACACTGAAGGATTCACAAAACACGAACAGGAAACAAAAGAAATGGCCGCTGCCCATCTAACGACCGGCAATATAATCCGTTCTGACGGTTCGGAAATACCCGTAGAAATACTGGCTTCAAAAATAACTTACAAAGGGAAATTATGTCTTATTGGTACTTTCCGCGACATCACTGAGCGGAAAAAGACAGAGGAAGCTTTTATTGAAAGCAGAGAACAGTTCCGAAGTCTTTCAGAAGAAGTACCTGCATTTATTTCCTCTTTCTTACCCGATGGAACCATAATATACTGCAATCAGGCACTTGCATCTATGACAGGCAAGAGCGTTGAAGAGATTACGGGAAAGAATTTCTACAATTTTCTTAATAAAGAGGATTTAAAAATTGTAAAGAGCTCACTTAAATCACTCACCCCCGAAAATCCTACGGAGAATCATGTACAGTCATATACTACTCCAGAAGGAAAAACATTCTACCAGGAATGGAGAAACAGAGCATTCTTCGATAAAAAAGGAAAAACCCTACGCTATCTGGCAATTGGGGTTGATGTTACGCAAAGCAAAGAGATTGAAAATGCACTGAGGGAATCAGAGAAAAAATACCGTTTACTTTTCGACTCTTCACCAATAGGTATAGGCATTGCAGATTTGGATGGCAAAGTAATTGCAATGAACAATACGATGCAGGAAATAACCGGGTTTACGATAGAAGAAATGAAGAAAAGGAATGTTCTTGATTCATATATTTATCCCGAAGAACGCGAAAGAATAAAAAAAGATTTAATTGCTTTGGGAGAAATAAAGGACAGGGAGGCACATTTAAAACGAAAAGACGGTGCGGCATATTTTGCATTGATAAACTTAAACCTGATAGAGTTAGGCGGCAGAAAATTAATGCTGTCGAATATACGTGACATAACAGAACTAAAGCAGACTTACAATGAAATAAATTTAAAAGAAGAAAGGTTTAATCAAATTGCGGACAGTTCAGGGATATGGGTCTGGGAAACAGACAAAGACGGATTATTCACTTACGTAAGCAGTACCGAAGAATCTATTCTGGGTTATAAACCGGAAGAAACCGTTGGGAAAAAACACTTTTACGATTTCTTTGCTCCTGAAATAAAAGAGTCTTATAAAAGCGCTGCATTAGACGCCTTTTCAAGAAAAGACGTTATCAGTAACTTTGTAAACCCGAATATTCATAAAAACGGCAAGCGTGTAATTCTTGAGACAAGCGGAGTACCTATACTCGATGAAAAAGGAAATCTTACCGGTTATCGCGGAGCAGATAAAGACATCACAGAGAGAGAAAATGCCGCGGGAATGCTAAGGTCAAGCGAGGAAAAATTCTCGGTTGCTTTTAAAAACATCCCGGTACTTTTATCTATAAGTGAATCCAACACCGGTAAATATATAGACGTGAATGATAAATTTCTGGCGGTATCCGGTTTCAGCCGTGAAGAAGTTATCGGCAAAACATCTACAGAGATTGGCTGGATAAGTAAAGAAGACAGAGAACTGCTGATTAACACACTGAAGGATAAAGGCCGTGTCAATGAACTGGAACTCCACTTAAGCAAAAAAAACAAAGAAGAAATAACCTGCCTGTATAACGGCGAAACTATGATGCTTAACGGTGAAAAGTATCTTCTGTCAATGGCACTTGACATAACAGAGCGCAAAAAAGCAGAGCAGGAGATAGAAAACCTTAACCGTGTTTATTCTGTAATAAGTCATATCAACGAGATGATTGTAAGGACTGAAAGCAAAGATGAATTATTCAGGAAGGCGTGCGAAATCGCAGTTGAACAAGGAAAGTTCAGGATGTCATGGATTGGCTTAGTTGATGAAAAAGACAAATTAGTAAAGCCGAACACCTGGAGCGGACACGAAGACGGATACCTTAAAGAGATAAGAAACATATCGATTTTAGGTAATTTTGCAGAAGGATTGGGGCCTACTGGAATAGCAGTCAGGGAAGGAAGAACATTCCACTGTGACGATATTGAAAACAATCCTCTGATGGCTCCATGGAGAGAAAAGGCACTAAAAAGAGGATACCGTTCTTCAATATCCCTGCCATTAAGATTATTCGGAAAAATGATTGGTGCATTTACTCTTTATGCAGACACACCTGAGTTCTTTGATGACAAAGAAGTTGAATTACTTGAAAAAGTTGCAGATGATATTTCATACGCACTCGAAACAATTGAGAACAAAGAGGCAAAAAAACAGACCGAAGAAGAACTCAACAGAAGTCACGAGATGCTTTTAAAATTAACAAGCCAGGTTCCAGGGGTTGTTTATCAGTACCGTTTATACCCTGACGGTCATTCATGCTTTCCTTTCTCAAGTCCGGGTATGTATGAAATCTACGAGGTTACACCCGAAGAAGTCAGGGAGGATGCCACACCTGTGTTTGGAAGACTGCACCCGGATGACTTAGAAATGATTACATTCACAATAATGGAGTCCGCCCGAACTCAGGAAGTTTACCATAGTGACTTCAGAGTTATTCTCCCCGAACAAGGATTGCGCTGGCGTTCATGCGATGCGAAACCAGAATTGATGGAGGATGGAAGTACCTTGTGGTATGGGGTTATTTCTGACATTACAGAGAGAAAAAATGCCGAAGCAGAAATAATAAAGAGCCAGTATATGCTTGCAGAAGCCGAGAACATAGGACAGACAGGCAGCTGGACGTATGACGCCAAAACAGAAATAGCTCAGTGGTCATCAAACATGTATAAAATATTCGATACTGACCATAACGATACTGAAATACTTGACTACTTTAATTTTATAGATAAGTTTATACATCCCGAAGATAAAAAACTTGTTCTAGAGGAATTTACAAAAGCGCTGAAGGATAAAGACTATTTATACGATATTAATTACCGGATAAAAAGAAGAGACGGAAGCACAAGGATTATACATGCAGTTGCAAAGACAATATGGGAAGAAGATGGAACTCTGAGGCAAATGATTGGATGGGTTGAGGATATAACAAAACAAAAGCAGGAAGAAGAAGAACTTATTCTTGCAAAGGAAAAAGCAGAAGAAATGAGCAGGCTGAAATCAAACTTCCTTGCAAACATGAGTCACGAACTGAGAACACCGATGGTAGCAATACTGGGTTTTTCTGAAATATTAAGTGACTCTTTAAAAGAATCCGAAGAGAAAAGGTTTGCTGAAATGATACTCAAGGGCGGGAGAAGACTGACAAACACACTGAATTTAATACTTGATTTATCGAGAGTGGAATCGACTAAAATAGAATTCAAATTAGAACCACAAAACATATCAGGTACAATAGAATCTTCTGTAAAACTTTATGAAAAAGAAGCAGAAAAGAAAAAAGTAAAATTAACTTCAGACATAAAAGGAGTTGTGACAGCAAACATTGACATTTCAATGCTTGAAAAAATACTGGAACACATTATAGAAAATGCCTTGAAATACACACCCGAAGGCGAAATTAAAGTCACAGCAGAACACGAAAGCTTTAATGGCGAAGAGTATATATGCATAAAGATTAAAGATACAGGAATCGGAATACCGGAAAATATGGCAGAAATAATCTTTGAACCTTTCAGGCAGGCAAGCGAAGGCAGGAGCAGGCGTTTCGAGGGAACAGGGCTTGGGTTATCGATTGCTAAAAAATATGTTGAACTGATGGATGGAATTATCTGTGTTGAAAGCAAACTTGGTGAAGGCACTACCTTTATTTTAAGATTCCGTTCCTGTGCAACTCCGGACGCAGGTATTTACCACAAGGAAGACATAATTAAGAATGAAAACAAAAGGAAACAGAGTGGTTCAAAAACAGCGAGAAAAATATTAATAGTGGAAGATGACGAATTGAGTCTTGATATGATAAAACAGGCTTTAAAAAATATGTGTGATTGTGATTCTGTTACAACTGGTGAGGAAGCGCTGGAGATTGTGCACGAGAATAACTACTCCCTGATTCTTATGGATATTGGTCTAAAGGGAATAAGCGGAAGCGATGCAGCAGCGATAATAAGAAAAATACACGGATATAAAACAACACCAATAGTTGCCATCACGGCGTTTGCAATGAAGGGTGACAAAGAAGAGTTTATTGAGAAAGGATGTTCACACTATATTTCGAAACCGTTTGACGTTATTGTATTAAGGAATATGGTGAAAGAGGCACTCGGGGATTAGGCAATAGGCAATAGAAAGAAAGAGTAGGATGTGAGAAGTAGGGAGTAGGGAGAAAGAAGTAAGGAGTATGGAGTAGGGAGAAAGAAGTAAGGAGTAGGGAGAAAGAAGTAAGGAGAAGGAATGGAACGCGGATGACGCGGAAAGAACGGATGAACACTGATAGAGATTTTTCAGGGTTAAAGATTTAGAGAAAGAGTAAGGAGTAGGGAGTAAGAAGAGATTAGAGAAGGATTGGAACGCGGGAAGAACAATTATACAGTTACGAGTGAAAATCCGCCGCGGCGGACAAGATGGCAAGAAAAGATAAAAGAAGAAATGGCACAGCATAAAAGACGATTAGAGCTGATTTTCACTGATTGTTTTTTAGGGTTAAAGATAAGAAAAGATAATTCTGGTTTACCAGCGTATGAATTCAGAATTATAAATGATGAATTGAAGAGCAAGAACTTCAGAAACGAATTTACACGAATTACTCAAATTTAAAGAACGTTGATTTTTTAGGGTTAGAGATTACCCAGTGCCTCCTTACTTCCTACTCCTTACTTCCTACTCCTTACTTCCTACTCCTTACTTCCTACTCCTTACTTCCTACTCCTTACTTCCTACTCCTTACTTCCTAC
>Ga0194056_10000801_pt1 | contig 17323 bp, 12 predicted proteins | sample SepL4413m_MetaG_FD_155458 | JGI IMG/M metagenome (GOLD analysis project Ga0194056, IMG submission 155458) | Anoxic zone freshwater microbial communities from boreal shield lake in IISD Experimental Lakes Area, Ontario, Canada - Sep2016-L442-13m | ecosystem: Environmental > Aquatic > Freshwater... | reverse complement strand
TTTAAGTACTTATCTATTTCAAAATATGAAGCTATCCTAGAATAAAGTTGTATATTGTAATTAAGAACTTTGACTAACAGAATTCTGTCAGAATTCAGTTAGTCGGAAGATTTAAATGTTTTTTTCTTATTTGGTCAAGCACCTCTTAAGCACCTTTTACCGACCTCCAAACGACCTTTTCCCGACGCTGAGCCTACCTTCTACCGACGCTGAGCCGACTAAAGGCTAAAAAGAGTTGTTTTTAATTGCTTATGATAAAGTTTACAATTTCGGGATGATTACCTATCCTGATTGGCGGTCCCCAGGTGCCAAGACCTGTTGAAACAAAAACCCAGGTGCCTGATTTGTTTATCAATCCGCGGCTGACTTCATAGAGCATACTGGTTATTATGTTATTCGGGAAGAACTGACCGTGATGAGTGTGGCCTGAAATTGAAAGGTCAATTCCTTTCCCAACCAGTTCATCCAGTTTTGTGGGCTGATGGTTTAATACTATAACAGGATATTTATTATCAACTTCCTTCATAAGTTCATCGAGTGACTTTCTTTGTTTGCCGGAGAATCTGTCAATCTCTCTGTCGTCTCTTCCGATTAAATAAAATTGATTGTTGACGAGCACAGAAGTATCCCGCAGAACAGTAATATTATGTTCCTGAAGATATTTAACTGCAGGAGCTACTCCGCCTATGAATTCGTGGTTTCCTGTAATTGCGAATACACCGTATTTTGCTTTAAGGTTAAGAAGATGTTCGCCAAGATTACGTTCAATTACAGGTTTTATGTCTTCGTCTATTACGTCACCCGCCAGCAGAATCACATCCGGGTTCAATGCATTAATCCTTTCAACGACTTCATCGAACCATTTCCCGCAGGATAGTGGACCGAGATGTATATCAGAAACTACAACTGCATTTATAGATGTTGATTTTGAATTTTCCTTGCTGAAGGTTAAGTCAATTTTATTCAGTACGGGATTTCTTGCATTAATAAAACCATAAATTAGCAGAGATGATACCAAAACTATTGATGCTAAGAAAAACAATATTTTAGACTTTTCATAGTTAAAAGTGATGTATGATGGATAGATATTTACAAAATGATTAATACTCCTGAGAATATCGAGTCCGATACAGATAAGAAAGAAGTATAATAATGCAGCCAGCCAGAACGAACCCGTAAGCAGGAAAAAATCGCTGATACCGTTATGCTGGTAAGACTGTAATACCCTTGCTGCGATATAAGAAAGGGAAAGAAACAGAAAAACAGGGATATAAACTGCTTTCAGCCAGCCATAATTGCTTAAAGATTGTAAGCCATGGTAGAATACATAAAAATTACCGAATCCGTAGATTGTTAATACTATCGAAATGAATATTATAAAACTTGATGATTTCATATTTATGAAAATATATTTTATGAGGAACTGTAAAAAGGCATTTAGTCAAATGTATTCCCTTGTCAGTTGTGATTATGGGATGAATAAATTTTTATTGATGAGGTATGAGGAAATAAATTGATAAAAAATATAGAAATGCTTATATTTACAAGATACCAAAGAAAGCGGAAGTGGTGGAACTGGTAGACACACCATCTTGAGGGGGTGGCGCCGCGTAGGCGTGGGGGTTCAAGTCCCCCTTTCCGCACTGATTTTAGTTTAGTAAATTGTTTTGTTTTTACGGAAAAGAGGACAGAATCCTCTTTTCTGTTTTTATTATAAGGGATTAGGTTATTCTGACAAAAACGGGTTTAAACTCAATAAAGTGATTTATAAGTTTAAATCACTTGATTTTTTGTCTAAATAATCATAATTTTATTGCTTTAAATATTTTTAAATACTTATAAATACTTATAAATGGATAACGTTAAGAGAAATTACGAGATTTACATTATCGTTGACGGTAACTTTGAAGATGCGACTGTAGAAGAAATTATCTCCAAATACGAGAAACTTATGGTCAAGAACGGTACAGAGATTATTAATATTGACAGAATGGGCAGAAGAAGACTTGCATACCCGATAAAGAAAAAAGTAAACGGTTATTACATTTGCTTTGAGGTATTAGCCCCTGCAGATGTTGTCGGTAAACTTGAGAAGACATTCAGGATTGACGAAAATATATTAAGAAATCTTGCAATAGTAATGAGCAAGAAAGACCTGAAAGATAAACATGAGTACTTTGTAAAGAAAGCCGCAACTCTTGCCGCATTCGAAGCAGCTAAGGCAGCTGAAGAAAAAGCAAAAGAACTGGAAGCTGTTAAACCCGCCGAAACTGAAGGCGTAAAGGCTGAGTAGGAATAAGAATAGGTTATTTACTAATAAAAACAATATATCTGGAGATACATTATGGCTGAATTTAAGATGCCCGAATTAAACAGTGTTATCATTGCAGGAAACCTGACAAAGGACCCGATTTTCAGACAGACAACAAACGGAACACCGGTAGTCAATTTCTCGATTGCAAGTAACAGAAGATTTAGAGATAAGAACGAAGACTGGAAAGAAGATGTATGCTACGTTGGGATAGTTGCCTGGAACAGACTTGCAGAAAGCTGCAGAGACAAACTTAAAAAGGGAAATGCTGTTTTAGTAGATGGTGAATTACAGAGCAGAACTTTTAAGACTGAAGACGGTTCTAACAGGACCATCGTAGAGATTAAAGCAAGAAGGATTCAGTTCCTGAACAAAAGAGCAGGTGAAACACACGATAAAGATGAACCTTCAACATTCACAGATGAAAGTTTTGATTCATTACTTTCACCAGAAGATTCAGATTTAATTAAATAACAAATTATAAAAGTTTTAAAAATATATTAACTCGGGTGGTAGAACCATTCGTTTATTGTAAAATATTATGAAAGTATTATTAAAAAAGGATTTCGATTTAATCGGATCAGCCGGAGACATTAAAGAAGTAAAAGACGGCTATGCAAGAAATTATTTAATCCCTCAGGGAATTGCTACTTTTGCTTCACCTTCGAGCATTAAGTCGTTCGAAGAAGTAAGAAGACAACAGGGCAGAAAAATCCTGAGAGAAACCAATGACGCAAAGATTATTGCTTCAAGGATAGAAACTGACCTTGTTATCATAAAGGTAAAGACTGCCGACGAAGGCAAGATTTATGGTTCTGTAACACCTACCATGATTCACGATGTGTTAGTACAAAAGGGATATAATATTGACAAGAAGAAAATCAGCATTCCTGAGCACATTAAGTCGCTTGGTGAATTTGTTGTTGACGTTAAATTATATACTGATGTAGTAGCAAAGTTAAAAGTAAACGTCGAAGATGAAGAAGCTGCTTTAGAAGAGCCAAAGAGCGAAGAGACTGCGGCCTCTGAAGAAGGAAAATCAGAATAAAGAAATTTTAGTCAAATAAAGACGAAGTCCATTCCTCAAAAGGGAATGGACTTTTCTTTATAACTTGAATAAACTATTCAATAATAGTATTTTTAACTTTCCCAAAGTAAATTATTAAAAGGATATAAACTTTTGATGGACGAAAAAACACCAGTAGAACCAAATCATTCTGCACCTGAAGTTGTTACAGTAGAAGATGTAACAATAAGGTTTGCAGGGGATTCGGGCGACGGTATGCAGTTAACCGGAGCACAGTTCTCCGATACTATTGCATCTTACGGTAATGACTTAGGCACATTACCTGATTATCCCGCAGAAATCCGTGCACCAGCAGGAAGCCTGTATGGAGTAAGCGGTTACACAATTCATTTTTCAAGTCATGAAATTTATACCACAGGAGATCAGGTTGATGTACTCGTCGCTATGAATCCTGCAGCACTCAAGGTGAATCTTAAAGACATAAAGAAGAATGGCATTATTATAGTAAATTCAGATTCGTTCGAAAGAAAGAATCTTGAACTTGCAGGGTATGCTGAAAATCCTTTAAAGGATGGTTCACTATCGGGTTACAGCGTGCATTCTATTCCTATAACAAAATCAACACTCGAAACCTTAAAGGAATTAAACCTGCCTTTAAAGACGGCTCAAAAGTGTAAAAACTTTTTTGCACTCGGAGTTATTTACTGGCTATACAATAAATCACCCGAACTTACATTAAAATGGATTAACGACAAGTTCAAGAAGAGTCCTGAACTCGTTGACGCAAATATCAGAGTTTTAAAAGCCGGACTATATTTCGGCGAAACAGCTGAAATATTCGATACAAGGTATGAAGTTAAACCTGCAGAATTACCAAAGGGAACTTACAGAAACCTTAACGGTAATGAAGCAGTAGCACTTGGTCTGGTTGCTGCAGCAAAAAAAGCAGGCGTAAACCTTTTCCTCGGAAGTTATCCTATAACACCTGCCACTGAAATATTACAATTCCTTTCGGGCATGCGTAATCATGGTGTAAAGACATTTCAGGCAGAAGATGAAATAGCAGGTATTGCATCGGCAATAGGTGCTTCATTTTCAGGAAGTCTTGGTATAACGACTACGAGCGGCCCGGGAATGGCTTTAAAGACTGAAGCAATCGGTCTTGCGGTAATGGCAGAACTTCCTTTGGTTATCGTAAACGTTCAGAGAGGCGGACCTTCTACGGGTTTACCTACAAAGACGGAACAGGCTGACCTGTTGCAGGCAGTTTTCGGCAGGAACGGCGAGTGTCCTGTAGCAGTCGTTGCAGCATCGACACCATCAGATTGTTTTACTATGTCAGTTGAAGCAGCAAGACTTGCGATGAAATACATGACACCTGTTATTCTTTTAACAGACGGTTATATCGGTAACGGTTCTGAACCATGGAAAGTAATAACGATTGAAGAACTTCCGGAAATGACGGCGAAGTTCAATACTAATCCTGAAGGTTTCCATCCTTATAACAGAGATGAAAATCTTGTCAGGCCTTGGGTAAAACCAGGTACTCCCGGTATGGAACATAGAATCGGCGGACTGGAAAAACAGCATATATATGGAAATATAAGTTACGACCCTGATAATCATGAATTTATGGTGAAGACAAGAGAACAGAAAATACAGAATATTGCGAACGATATTCCTGAACTTGACGTCGTTGGTGATAAGAGCGGTAAACTATTAGTTCTTGGATGGGGAAGTACATTCGGTGCTATTACTTCGGCAGTTGAGAATCAGATTGCAAAGGGCAATAAAGTTTCTGCTGCACATTTAAAGTACCTGTATCCAATGCCTAAAAATACTTTAGAAACACTGAATAATTTTGATACCATACTGATTCCCGAAGTAAACACAGGACAGTTAGCGAAGTTGATAAGAATGAATTATCTGGTTGATGCCATTCAGTTTAATAAAGTTAAAGGAACTCCGTTTAAGGCTTTTGAAATAGAAGAAAAAATTGAAGAAGTTTTAAAAGGACTTGGAGGTAAAAAATGAGCGAAAAAACAGAAGTAAAATATACAGCAAAAGATTATTCAACCGGAATAGACGTTCGTTGGTGCCCTGGTTGCGGAGACTTTTCTATTCTCGCACAGGTACAGAGATCTTTCCCGCAGTTAGTTGGTGTTGAGAAAGAAAAAATAGTTTTCATATCAGGTATCGGATGTTCAAGCCGTTTTCCTTACTACATGAATACATACGGCTTTCATACGATTCACGGAAGAGCAGCGGCGATTGCTTCGGGTGTGAAGACTGCAAACCCTGACCTTTCAGTATGGATGGCGACAGGTGACGGTGACTGCCTTTCGATAGGCGGTAATCACTTTGTACATTTACTCAGAAGAAATATTGATATTAATGTATTACTGTTTAACAACAGAATTTATGGTCTTACAAAAGGTCAGAACTCGCCTACATCTGAACACGGCAAAGTTACAAAATCAACACCGCTTGGAAATATTGAGTATCCTGTAAACCCGATTGCTATGGCAATAGGTGTTGAAGGCACTTTCATCGCGAGGGCGATGGATGTAGATACGAAGCATTTGCAGGCATTAATTCAAAGAGCACATCAGCACAAGGGAACATCATTTATAGAAATATTACAGAACTGTGTAATATTCAATGATGGTGCTTTTGATAATTATACTTTAAAAGCACACAGAGAAGACAGAGTTGTTTATCTTGAACACGGCCAGCCGATGGTATTCGGAAAAGAAAAGGATAAAGCAATCAAGTTAGACGGCTTTACACCTGTCCTGATTGACCTTAAAGATGGCAAGCACAGTGTTAACGATGCATTGGTCTATAATGAAAAATCAAAAGAACTTGCATACATTATCAGCCAGTTCAGTGATAATTCTGCAATGCCTTTACCCGTTGGTGTATTTGTTGATTTAGATTACTCTACGTTTGAGGACGATATGACAAATCAAATTGCAGAGGCCAAGAAAAAATACGGTGAAGGTGATATTAATTCATTGTTAAGAGGTAAATCATCCTGGGAAATTAATTAAGGTTCAGATTTAACCAAAATATAAATGGGGCTGCCGGAAACGACAGTCCCATTTTTTATTTATGATAATTTTAATAATCGAGACCTATAGAGAACATATAAATCGGATCTGAGAAACTATGCAGATTATACCTCCATGCAATATCCATCCTGACAGGGAATCCGAGGAATATTATTCTTGAACCAAAACCCGGAGCAATAAGAAGGTCTTTTGTCATTGTACTTCCTGATTCAGTTCTCTTTGTTAACTGTAAATATTTTGTGTCGTTCCAGGCAGAACCTGCATCGAGGAAAAAACAGCCCATTATGTTCTGGAATCCGAGAGGCAGTGCCCCGAGTATCAGATACTTGAATATCGGGAAACGCAGTTCCATGTTTACGAGAGCAAACTTGGAGCCACCTTTTGCATTAAAATTGAATCCCCTTAAGGGAGTGATTGTTGATGCGAAGGCATAATTATCAATACTCTCACCAAACGGGATTGTATTGTTTTCAAACTGCCAGTTAATCCAGTTGTCAATACCACCAAGGTAAAACTTCTGCGGGGTTTTTCCGAAACTTGCTCCGCCGTTAAATCTCATTGCGAAAGAATAATTATCTCCAAGTTTAAAATATTTCCTGAAGTCACCTATTAAGGTAAAAAACTCAGAACTCTCATCGCCAAGATTCGGGCTTAAAAGTGTTGTGATGTAATACCTCGTTCCTTTTTCAGGATAAATGTACCCGTAGAGTGCATTGTCAAAAGCCAGAGTAACAGACGGAACGGTATAGTATTTTCTTGTTGTGGGTTCGCTTTCGTTATCAAGGTTTTCCCTTGTGATGCTCATAAAAGATACACCTGCATCCAGTCTTCTGAATCTGTTTATAGGATAAGAAATGTTTACGTTAGCGCCTATTGTGCTGTACCTGTATAATTCACCGCCGAAGCCAAATCCCTTGTCGTACACAACGAATCTTGCAGTATGATAAAGTTCAAAACCATAATCGATTCTCTTCGGTAAATACTGGTATCCAACGGCATAGTCACTGTTCTTCAGGTCAATCACCATAGAAGTAAGGAATGTTATCCTGTGATTGCCGAGCATATCACTGAGAGAAATTGTTGCTACACCCTGCACGCCATAATAACTTGAATACATAGCATTACCGTATACAAGATCAGGCGTGAATTTGATTTTATAATCTTTTATCCTGAAAGAGCCGTCATCATTCGTCTGGTTATCAACTTTAAAATTGTTGTTTGACGAATACAGAGAATCATAATTATCAAAGAATTTCTGCCCCGGGTCTTTTTTATTGTTTAATTTTAATTTAATGTTGCTGCCGTAAATACTCGTGGAATCTTTCTTAACCTTGTTTGCAGAAGAATCAGGCTCTGTTTTAACAAACTTCTTTGTAGAGTCTGTGTTGAGCGAATCAGTTAACGTGAATGATGAATCATGTTGCAGGCTGTCAGCTTTTCTGTCCACAAAAATACTTTTTCTTACATCATATTTCTTCTTAACGAATTCAGTTGGCGGTAAAGTATCGAATTCAATTTTCTTGTCGAATGGATTATCCATAGAGTATATATCATAACCACCTTCGTTAAGCGATACGAACAGTAATTTCTTTGCATCTTTTGATAAAGATAGCTGGTCGATAGGGCTAATTGAGTTAGTTATTGGTTTCTCGGAATATTTACCCATAGAATCCCACTGTCCGTAATATATGTTGGAAATGCCGTTCCTGTCCGAAACGTAGAGGACTTTTTTACCGTCATCAGTAAAGTTAACGTATCCGTTTTTAGTCTCTTTGGAATTTGTTATTCTTTCAATATTCCCGTCATCAACATTTATCCTGTACACATCTTTTCTGTTTACATCATAATCATACATTTTAAAATCAGGCGGGATGCTTTCTTTAGTCAGGTATTTATCCCTGTCTGATGAGAAATAAATCTGTTTACCGTCCGGTGACCAGGTAGGAGTCTGGTCCGAGAAAATATCATTGGTAAGATTTTTAAGCTTATTCTTTGAAATATCGTAAATATATATATCAGATTGTTTTGTGTCGGTACCAACGAAAGCAATCATATTCTTAAACGGAGACCATTTAACCTGAGAAATTGAATTTAATTCTATAGGTAGCCTGTTTTCGTCACCGTTATCAGCGTTTATAATAAAAATAGCATCTTTGTCACCGGCTTTTACGCTGATTGCAAGTTCTTTACCGTCGGGTGACCAGGTCAGTCCGGGTGTAAGAACCTGAAGTTCCTCAAAACTATTTGTATTATTGCCTTCTATGACTTTGTCAATAATCTTTCCTGTCTGAACATCAGCCAGGAAAACGGAGAAGAAATCATTCCTGTTTGAAATGAATGCAAACCTGTCGCCTTTTGGAGAGATAGTAGGGGCAACATTGTAGAAACCTCCGTCTTTAGTATGGTCAGTTAGCATCTTAGCAATATCCTTAACATCTTCACGTTTAGCTATTTCAGGCCAGTGTGTTTTCTTTAATTCTTTTAACCATTTTTCTGATAACTGTTCAGTATTAAGTTTGAACGTTTCTTTCAATGCAAAATCCACATCATTCAGAGACTTTATGTTGTTCATAAGTTCACCCATCTTATAGTCGCCGTAAGTGTCTGCGATGAATGCAAGAAAACTCTGTCCTCCACGGTATGCAAGGTATCCGTTGTTATATTCTATAGGGGGAAGGTTATTGTTAAGTACAGCATCCCTTATGTACATATCAGTGGCTTTGTCAAGACCGTTGAGACTCTGGTATTCCGCCATCCCCTCGCTGAACCAGATAGGAACATTCAAAGTAATATTTTTGGATATAATATTCTGAATAGAACCTCCGTAGAACATATCATTCATAAATGCGTGAAGTAACTCGTGATGAATAACGTGTCTGTACTGCTCGTAATTTCCCTCGAAAGGAATAAGTACCCTGTTTTTAAAGAGTTCTGTTACTCCGCCTACGCCTTCAGGCATAAATTCATCGAGTACATTATTCTGCTGGAACTCATTGTGTGAATTAAAAACAACTATTGGAATCCTGCTGGAAATATTATAGTCAAGGTTCTTTGAAAGTGAAGTTAAAGAACTTTCAGCAACAACTGCAGTATATTGTGCAAGTTCATAACCTCCCTGCGAAAAATATACATCGAAGTGTTTCGATTGTATGAACTTCCAGTCGAATACTTTATACTGCACTTTGTTCTTGCCAAACTGAGAATATGCATTCTGGAATGCCGAAAATATAACTGCTACGGCAATTACCGATATTAATAACTTTTTAAATTTAATTTCCCTCATAATATTTTACGTCTTTTAAAAACTGTGTATAATTATACCATATTCATGTCCTGTTTTTACGTTCTTTTATCACTGCTTATAATATTAATATAGTTTAATTTAACCATTTTAGAAAACTAATTGTATTCAAAATTTAAAACTAATATAAAATTATATAAATTTCATTATAATGATTGAATTCAGAGAAAGCGTATTGAAGAACGGAATTAGGCTGGTGATGAGCAGGAAGTCTGAAATACCAAACGTGATTGTAAATTCGGGTTTTCATGTAGGTTCTAAAGATGAAGATCCTTCGAAAACAGGTTTATCACACTTACTTGAACACCTTATGTTTTCAGGTTCGGCAAACATTCCTGACGGTAAATTTGACGAAATACTGCATGCGAACGGCGGTGAGAGTAATGCTTTTACGACACAGGATTATACAAGTTATTATCTGTCTATACCTTCATCAAAGATTGAACTTGGAATGTGGCTCGATTCTGACAGGCTTTCGGAATTTCCCGTAAGTGAAGAGAGCCTTGAAATACAGAGAAAAGTTGTCATGGAAGAAAAATTACAGGTACACGATAATACTCCTTATGGTTCTCTGGAATATGAAAGTGCTATAAGATTGTTCAGTAAGAGCGGTTACAGGTGGCAGATAATAGGTGACGAAAAACACATCGCAGGTTTTACTCTGGAAGATGTAAAGAAATATTATGAAAAATATTACAGTCCACGGAATATGGTCTTAACTATAGCAGGTGATATTGATTATGACGATACGCTGAAATTAGCTGAAAAATACTATGGCGATATACAAAACAACGGCGGGGATATAGTAAGAGAGTATAACGAAGAAGATTTAAAGGAAAATACTGAAGAAGATATTGAAGATAATATATCATTGCCTGCAAGGTTTGAGTTTTACAGGATTCCGCGCATAGGTTCCAAGGAGTTTTATACATCAAGACTTATAAGTGTTGGTCTCTCTTCAGGTGAAAGTTCAAAAGTTTACCAGGAACTGATAAGAAACTCAAATATTTCCACTGAATCATTTTTAATGTCTCAGGGTATGGAATTTGAAAGTATTTTCAGCTTTAACTGTTTTGTGAATGAAGGTAAAACTATAATGGAAGCATCGACTGTAATGGATAGTATTCTTTCGGAACTTGCTGAGAAAGGTTTATCGGATTCTGATATTCAAAAATCGATTAACAAGGTTATTACTTCGTATTACTCGAAAATACAGCAGTCGCTGAGGCTTGCGAGCAGTCTCTCATTCTATAAACTGTTTTTTGATGACTGTAATATGATTAACAAAGAAGAAGAGATATTCAAACAGATAACAAACGAGGAAGTAAAGAGTTTTGCGCGCAGATATTTGTTTGATAACAAGAAGGTAGTGCTGAATTACGTACCTAAAAGAAAGGTAAAGAAATGATTGACAGAAAAATAATGCCGGTAGGCAAAGCACCAAGAGATATTAAGTTTCCTGAGTTCCATAAGCATACATTGTCCAACGGGATTAAAGTATTCTTCGTTAACGATAAAAGTTATCCTGTTACTACTATAAGATATCTGTTCAAGGCAGGTTCTTACAACGATTTCTTCTCCGGAAAGGAAAAGTTTGGAGTGGCAACACTTACGGCCGAAATGATTAATAAAGGTACGAAGAATAAAAAGGCGCTTAACATCGCAGAACAGATTGATTATACAGGAGCAATGCTTTCCTCAGGTGCGGGTTACGATGCCTCATACCTGATGATGACATGTCTGAACTACAATTTTGATGCTATGCTTGATTTAACCACAGAGATGATTTTTGAGCACACATTCCCGGAAGATGAACTGGAAAGCAAGAAAGAACAGTTGATAAATTTACTTATTTCGCTTCAGGATGACGGTTCGTTTTTAGCCGAAAGAGTTTTTAAAACTGAAATGTACAGAAATACTCCGTATCAGTATGACCCTGACGGATACATAGAATCAATAAATAATATCAACACAGGCGATTTGTTCGATTTCGTCAGAAACTATTATACCTCAAAGAATCTGATAATGGCTGTGGTTGGCGATTTTGAAGAGGATAAAATACTGAAGAAGATTGAGGAAAAATATTCAGTACTCAAAAGCGAAACAAAATCCAATGATTATGAGTTTATTAATGAGGATAAGGAAGAGGTAAAAGTTTATTTAATTGAAAAAGATGATGCTTCTCAGACAAGCCTGCATGTAGGTCACAAAGGAATCAAGCGTAACAATAAAGACTTTATTAACGTATCTTTTCTAAACAACCTGCTGGGAGGTTCATTTACTTCAAGGATAAATAAAAACCTGAGAGAGAAGAATGGTCTGACTTACGGGGCAAGAACTTCTTTTAACTGTAAGATGTATTCAGGGGATTTTTCCATTGAAACGGAATTAAACGCTGATAAGACAATGTTTGCAGTAGAAGAAATCATAAAAGAGTTAAATGATATTAAGGATAATTTTGTTAGTGATATAGAGCTTGAAGAGACAAAGAATTACATAACAGGAAATTATCCTCTGCAGCTTGAAACATCAAACGGTGTATCCGGGAAACTGCTTAATATGGAATTGTACGGATTAAACGAAGAGTATTACAATACGTTTTTAAGGAATATAAATTCTATCAGCAAAGAAGATGTATCGGACGCCGCTAAAAAGTACCTGCTTCCTGACGGTCTGAAAATAGTCGCCGCGGGTGAAGTGAGTAAATTAAAGGAACAATTGAGTAAATTCGGTAAAATAGAAATCATAGAAAAAGTAAAATGAAAGATATCATCAAAAGTACAAGCGATGTAGAAAAGATTGAAGAATTAAGCTCTAAGTATAAGATACTAAATTCTGAGGTTGAGAAAATCATTGTCGGGCAAAAAAGTGTACTCAAAGACATTATCATAACAATATTGTCAAGAGGTCATTGTCTGCTTATAGGCGTTCCGGGTCTGGCCAAGACATTAATCGTTAAAACTTTTTCCGAAGCACTGGATTTAAGGTTCAGCAGAATACAGTTCACGCCTGACTTAATGCCGTCTGATATTGTAGGTACAGAGATATTTGATGATGACGGTACGGGTGGGAAGAAGTTTAAATTCATAAAAGGACCTGTCTTTGCGAATATGATTCTGGCTGACGAAATTAACAGAACGCCGCCGAAAACACAATCAGCTTTGCTCGAGGCAATGCAGGAGCATAAAGTTACTGCAGGCGGAGTTTCTTATTCACTCGATGAGCCTTTCTTCGTTCTTGCAACACAGAACCCTATAGAGCAGGAAGGTACGTATCCTTTGCCTGAAGCACAGCTCGACAGGTTTATGTTTAATATCTGGCTTGGGTATCCGAGTGAGGCAGATGAGATTGAAATTGTAAAAAGAACTACAGGATATACTACTAACGAGATTAAACCTGTTTTTAACAAAGACGAGATAATAGAATTCCAGAATTTAGTGAGGAAGGTTCCTGTGTCCGATGAGGTCATGAAGTTCGCAGTAGAAATAGTTAATAAGACAAGACCGGAATCTGTATCGTCACCTAAATTCGTCAAGGATTACGTAAGATGGGGGGCAGGTCCAAGGGCTTCGCAGTATTTAATTCTTGCCTCTAAAGCATTAGCAGCTATCGAAGGTAGGTATACTCCGTCAAAAGAAGATATTATTACTGTTTCTGAATCAGTATTGCGTCACAGGTTAATACTTAACTTTAACGCAGAAGCAGACAGTGTAAACGTAAATGAGCTGGTTAAAAGACTTTTTGAGAAGTAAAGTGTTGTACAGGAATTTGTGAAATCAAATATTCTTGTTTAGGTAGAATTATATTATTATTTTAATAACAAATAATCAAACAATAAATTATTATGTGTGGAATAGTAGGGTATATAGGCAAAAGGAATTCATTGCCGATAATCATTGAGGGACTCAGAAGATTAGAATACAGGGGGTATGATTCCGCCGGGGTTTCGATAGTTAACAGTGAAGCAAAAGTACTGAACTATAAGAAAGCCGGCAGAGTCGGTGAAATGAACGATAATATTGATAAGGATATTTATCAGGGCTCAATTGGGATCGGTCACACACGCTGGGCTACTCACGGAGTTCCTAATGACGTAAATGCTCATCCGCATTTTGATATGGATGATAATATAGTAATCGTTCATAATGGTATTATTGAAAATTATAAACACATAAAAACAAAGTTAATTGCCGAAGGATTCAAGTTCAGTTCTGATACCGATACCGAAGTTCTTGCAAACCTCATTAATTATTACTTCAGACAGACGAATGATTTTGAAAAATCGGTAAGGCTTGCGCTTAATGAAGTAGAAGGTACATACGGTCTTGCCTGTTTATGTGCTAAAGAACCGGATAAGATTATAGTTGCAAGAAATGGAAGTCCGTTGTTACTTGGGGTAGGATTAGAAGAGACGATTGTTTCTTCCGATGCATCTGCCGTTATCAATCATACCAAGAATGTTGTCTATCTTGAGGATGGTGATATGGCAATTCTTACTAAGAAGGGCTTTAAGATGAAAACCATTCATGATGTCAAGATATACAGAGAAGCACACAAAGTGGATTTCCTGCTTGAAGAAATTGAAAAATCAGGGTTCGACCATTTTATGTTAAAGGAAATATGCGAACAGCCTGAAACAATACAGAATACATACAGGGGGAGAATTAATTTTGATACAGGAATCGCAAAATTAGGAGGTCTTGATTCAGTTTTTGAAAAGATGTTAAAAGCAAAGAGGTTTATTATTACTGCCTGCGGGACCGCATGGCATGCTGCTCTGGTAGGGGAGTATATGCTTGAACAGTTTTGCAGGATTCCTGTTGAAGTCGAGTATGCGTCTGAATTCAGGTACAGAAGGCCGATAATAGATGAAGATGATGTTGTCATATTAATAAGTCAGAGCGGTGAAACTGCAGACACACTTGCTGCATTGAGAGAAGCAAAGAAATTCGGTGCAACTACAATCGGAATTATTAACGTTATTGGAAGTACTATAGCAAGGGAAGTTGATGCAGGAACGTATGTTCACGCAGGACCTGAGATAGGTGTAGCTTCCACGAAAGCATTTACGAGCCAGGTAATGTCGCTTGCATTAATCACTCTTATGATAGCGGCCGAAAAGAATACTATCTCAAAAGAATCATTAATCGAGATAGCGACAGAACTTAAGAATATTCCAGGTAAGATTAAAAAAATGATTGATTCGAAAGATGATTATAAGAAAGTTGCCGAAGCTTTTAAGGATGCAAATAATGCATTGTACCTTGGAAGGGGATTTAATTTTCCTGTTGCTCTGGAAGGTGCGCTGAAATTAAAAGAAATATCGTACATCCACGCAGAAGGCTATCCTGCCGCTGAGATGAAACACGGGCCGATTGCACTTATCGATGAGAATATGCCGGTTGTATTCATTGCTCCGCAGGACAGGACTTATGATAAAATTATATCTAACATCGAGGAAGTAAAGGCAAGAAAAGGTAAGATAATAGCACTTGCGAGCGATGATGATGAGAACATTAATTCATACGCAGATTATGTATTAAGAGTGCCAAAAACTCTTGCACTGTTTGCTCCGATATTAAACGTGATACCTTTACAGTTCCTGTCTTATTATGTAGCTGCTGCCAGAGGATGCGATGTAGACCAGCCAAGGAATTTAGCAAAGAGTGTTACTGTAGAATAATAAGTTCAGATAAATGACTATAAATAAAAACGGGGTTTATAAACCCCGTTTTTTTATTGCCTGAAATATTTGATTAAACTTATTTGATAAATAACATCTTTTTGATATCTGAGAAACTGCCTGCTGTTATTTTATAGAAATATACTCCGCTTGAAAAGTTTTCAGCATTCCAGTTGTAAGAATGCTGTCCTTCATTTAATCTTGAATTCACGAGTGTCTTTACTTCCTTGCCCGTTGCGTCATAAATCTTTAAAGTAACAAAAGAGTTTTCTTTTAAATCGAAGTCAATATTTGTGACAGGGTTAAACGGGTTCGGATAATTCTGGTAAAGATTAAAATTCGTAACTTCGGTGACTTCATTTGATGTTGAAGTGACTCTTGGTCTGAGTTTAACGTTCAATTCAATTGCTGCATCATTAACAGCTGTAATTCCCGTTACAGTCTTTGGGAAATAATTAGGTGCGGTAAACAGCAATGAGTAAGTACCTGCATTTATCATACGATGGTAATCACCGCAGATTGAGTCGGAATAAATCCAGTTTGTATCAGCAACACCAACTACATACACTTTTGCTTTTAAAGGTGCATTTGTCAATGAATCTCTTACTGTTCCTTTAATACCGTTTAATGATTCCTTCATATACATAAGGAAGGATTTAAAATTATAAGTCCAGTGAGCAGGTAATTGGGCCTGCGGCAAAAGTTTCGTGCCTGAAATTTCTAATGTAACTTCACGACCTCCTGTAAAGTATGTCATATAATCCTGTCTTCCACCAGCAACAACATACCAGGCGTACCCATTAGTAATACCGGGAATATTCGGGTCACTACTAAGCAAATCGTCCAGGTAAGTTGATGGAGAATATTTATGTACTGTATCAACATACCTTTTTCCGAGATTTTGAAACCAAGCGTCATCAGGATGATGTGCGGCTTTTGAATCCCAGGGATAGTTAAAAACTTCGGCACCGCCGTGAAAATTCATTGACAGCGTGAAATTAAACTGATTAAATAAATTCATAAATGCTATTGTCTCAAATTGCCAGGTACCTGTAGGGTTTGGACCTGCAACAGGGTCGGGAAAGTTTCTGTTTATATCAAAACCATTTTGATTATATCTTCTTGCACCTGTAACTGTCGAATTTCCTCCATAATACGTCCCATCTGGATTCGCTAGCGGGTTAATCCATATTTCGCAGTTCTTGACAAGGTTTGTAATCGTTGCATTGCTTCCGTTCCCGCTTAAAAGTGTGTCGATTAATCTGAGCATTAAAACATAACCTGTTGTTTCATCTCCGTGCATCGAAGAAGAATACATGAAACGCGGTTTAGGTTTTCTGAATTGTACACTATCGCTGATAACTGCACATAACATTTGTCTGCCCTGTACTGTGGTACCAAAGTTAACAATCCTGCAAAGGTTAGGATAAGCCGTTGCAAAACTATTCATCATTGTAATGTATGCAGTGTAGGAAGGATAGACATCCCATGCTGCTATTTGTTTTAAGTCATCTGTGGTGATAATATTCTCTCCATCACCCGGATGTTTAAGTAATTCAAAGTCTATATTTTGTTTTGAAAAATAACTCATCTCTTCAGGAGACGCATAAGCATAAACTTCAAAGTAGAAAACTTTATTAAATACGTTATCAACAGATATGTGTCTTCCGATATCATTTACTCTGTCTTTGGAATTTACAACAAACCTGAAATACAATTCACCTTTTCTTTTAAAAGCATTTTCAACTTTTTCTTTCTGAGAGTCATAACTCTGATAAGTCTGGGAAATAGAAAAACCCGTTAACATAAATGTTAAAACGAGTGTAATAAGAAGAACCCTTTTCATATAGAATGATTTGTTTACATTTATAAATATATACAAAATTAACAAATATAATGCCTTAATAAAATGTTTAATTTAGTATTG
>Ga0194056_10000800_pt1 | contig 17324 bp, 14 predicted proteins | sample SepL4413m_MetaG_FD_155458 | JGI IMG/M metagenome (GOLD analysis project Ga0194056, IMG submission 155458) | Anoxic zone freshwater microbial communities from boreal shield lake in IISD Experimental Lakes Area, Ontario, Canada - Sep2016-L442-13m | ecosystem: Environmental > Aquatic > Freshwater... | reverse complement strand
ACCATCGTGGTATCAAAGCACTGGATTATGCACAGATGTATATGCAAAACATATTATTACTGAATTAATAAATAGCACTATTTCCGATGTCGCCAGCAAGGAAGGTATTACACAAGACAGAGTGAATAGTATTATAAAAAGGCATGTTCCAAAAGAAATAGATTGGTCAAAGATTAAAGAAATAAAAGATTTAGGAATTGATGAGATTGCTTTAAAAAAAGGCCATAAGGATTTCGTTGTGATTATAAGCACAAAAATAAATGGAAAAGCGGTGGTTTTAGCGGTTTTAAAAAACCGTAAAAGAGACACTGTAAAAAAGTTTTTCTTGAGTATTCCCAAGCACTTAGCGGCAACAGTCGAGAACGTATGCTCTGATATGTATGACGGTTTTATTAATCCTGCAAAAGAAGTATTCGGTTCAAAAGTAAATATCATTATCGACCGTTTTCATGTGGCAAAAAATTATCGTAGTGCTATGGAAACTTTGCGCAAAAAAGAAATGAAACGATTGAAATCTGAGCTTTCTGAAGAGGATTATAAAAAACTCAAAAATATAATGTGGATATTAAGAAAAAAACATAATGAACTTGGCGATGAAGAAAAAGAAACCTTGAATCTGTTATTTAAATATTCACCATTACTAAAAAAAGCTTATAACTTTCAAAATAAATTAACTTCAATATTTAATCAACCCATTTCACAAAAACAAGCCAAACGCAAAATAAAGCAATGGATTAATGCGGTCGAAAAAAGTGAGCTTACTTGTTTTAATACTTTTATAAAAACATTGAACAAGTTATGGAATGAAATATTAAATTACTTTATTAATAGGCTTAATAGTGGATTTGTTGAAGGGCTTAATAATAAAATTAAAGTATTAAAGCGTCGTTGTTACGGCATTTTTAACACCGAAAACCTGTTCCAGCGCATTTCCATAGATTTTGCCGGATATGGTGCAACCTATTGATAATATTTAATTTAATTCATCACGCCAAAGTCAGAAGAGCCACATTTGCACGACAAACGTATAACAAATGAATGATTAATGTCAGGCATTGGTGACCGGTGCAATGCGTTTATACATCAAAAAAAGATGTTTCGATACACTTGAAAAAGAAAAAACTTGTTGTGCGAATTGCCCAACCTGGCGAAAATGAGACATCGATATTCTGGTCGCTGAATTGTCGGAAGATAATTTCAACACCAGCTGGGACGATGAATTCCTGTGCTCGAATTAGCCATACAGATCGGCCTATTTTTCTCGATACACTTCACGCCGGTTACCTATTTTAACAACCAATACGCACATAATGTTATCTTCGAGGCTACTAATGATTCGGTAGTCTCCCACTCTATATTTCCAGAAATCGCCAAGCTTTGAGCCTTTAAGCGGCTCGCCTATATCTCTAGGGTCATCTAGCAAGGCTACGCGCTTATGCAAAAAAGACAGAATACGTCGTGCTATTTGTGGGTCAAGCTTATCCAAGTCCCGCTCTGCTGCGGGATCAATATCAATCTTCCAGGCCATAACGCTTCATTACATCTTCCAGGGGTACAGGGTGGCTCCTGCCTGCACGAATATCTGTTAACCGTTGCTCAGCCAGGTATAAATCTTCAAGGTCGTCCAGGTGGTCACGAATGGCTTGAACCATGTAAAAGGTCTTGCTACGACCAGTTATTTTTGCCAAGTTACTGAGTCTGTCGGTAACGTCGTCGGGCAATCGAAGTGATACTGCGCTCATCGTTGAGCCTCCAAAAAAACATAATGAGATACAAGTATATCATTTATTTGACAATAACTGGGGTTTGAAGTCCAACGATACGGAAACGCTAGATTTTAGAAAAAGAAATGGTGATATTGATGTGGATGCGATGATAAATGAGCGTGAAAAAAATTTAAATCGGTACTTCTAGAAAGTGGTGCTCACTACGGGATTTTCAACACCCGCTGGGATGATGAAATTCCCGGGTATCAATACGCCGTTTTTCGCCCACACTCGAAAATTACGCAGCTAAGCCAATGACTGCGCCACATCTACCCAATATGATGTATGCCATATATTGCTGGTTAATTTGCCCACAGTCTACGATTAGACCTGTAGCCCACTGAATACGGGACACTTGTAGTATTTTGTAGTATGTTGTATCGTACACATTACGTAATAATTACTGTAATTATCATAATTACGTAATAAATACTGTAATCTAGGTGGGGTGCTGCTGGGTAGGTAAGAGTGTGCTGGTATGCGGCATCCTGAGCGCATTACAAGCCGTTTAGCCTGTTAGGTGGCATCAATACGCATTGAATCGGGTATCGGTGCGCCAGCGGCCTATATTCGGCCTGTGTGCCGGTGTCGGGTGGCTTGTCGGTGTCCTTCGCCGCCTTGGTGATTGAATTGCCCGTCCTCACACTGGTTTTGATGGCCGTCACTTCCGCCTCCAGTAAGGTCGCCAACTTCTGCGCGAGGCTTGAGGTTTTGTAATTTATTCCCAGTTCAGCCAGTATCGGTGTGTCATCTTTAGGCGCTTCCGTTTTGGTAGTGCCTAAATTCGGCCTACCGTATCCAGCCGTACCCTTCGCCCTCTCCGTTGCCTTGAGCATATCGCCCAGCTGCCTGAGCGCGTCAATCTCGATGGTTTACGGCTTGTTGGCTGTGTCGGCCTGTAGGTTGCTGGGTAGCTGTTCGTGGTGTTGATACTGTGCGCTTAGGTGGGACAAATCAAATCACATTCTATTAATCGCCTTTTGTGTATCAGGGCGGTTTTAGGTGGCGGGTTTTTGCTTTTGATTTTTAGCGTCAGCGACAAGGTTTTGCTTTTTTTCTTTTAATTGTTTTAATACTTGTTTACAGCGTGTTGGAGGGCTTGATATTCGTGGCCTGTAGCGGCTATGTCCCTTCAAATTTACCGGATGTCCCTTCAAATTTACCGCTTAACCCCTTCAAATTTACCGCTTAACCCCTACAAATTTACCGATTAACCCTGCAATAATAATTATTATGCAGTGGTATTTTTTTATGCTATAGTCCTGCAAAAATAATTATTTTGTAGTTACTTATGAAACTAAAAGATTTAAAGATTACCAAGGGTAATAAACTGATAGAGTCGAAATATAGTAGGGGCTTGATTGAAACTCGTATTGTCGATGCCTGTATCGCACAAATTGACAGCAAAAATGAATTAACCCCTGATAGGTTTTTTGAACTAAGAGCCAGTGATTTATTTGATCTCAATGAGCTTGGGGATGCGGATAGCGTATATCACCAGTTAAAAATTGCGGCTAAAAATCTTATTGACCAAAAACTGCTTATACCATCTACGAATACGTGGATAAATTGGTTTGGCAGCGTTAGCGCACCGGAAGGTGAAGGAAAAATAATCTTACAGTTTTCCGTAGCAATAAAACCGTACTTGTTCGCCATAGAAGGCAACTTTACCAGCTACACGCAAAAGCATACGCTTAGGTTTAAGGGTTCCTATTCACACAGAATATATGAATTTTTACGACAGTGGTTATCGTTTGGATATAAGGAATTTAGTATCGTTGAGCTTAAAGACCGCCTAGAACTTAATAATGAATATGAACGTATTGATAACTTAAAAGACCGGGTTATTAACCCCGCTATTGAGGAGATCAACCAGTATTCAGACCTTCGGGTAAATTATACCCAAAGAAAAACAGGCCGGTCTGTTACGCACTTTTGTTTCACCTTCGGATTGAAGGAAGTAGAAAAAACAACCAAAACAAACCCCATCAAACCAAAACAGATGACCCCGACACAATGGGCAAACTTGCCAGAAAATCAAAGCAAAACGCGAGGAAAAACCGAAGCAGAAATTAGAGCCATGATGTTAGTTAAAAAATAGACTGTTTGCCGAAACGTCTTTTTTACGTTTTTTAGCCACTCCCCATGTTAATACCTCACATTTTTATGATGGATTAACGCATTTTAACCGGCCTTGGTTGCCTTACATTTGCATGATTAATGTCATACATTTGTTTAACATCTGCCATGCAAACATCACGCATTTGTTTAACATCTGCCATGCAAACATCACGCATTTGTTTAGCAAATGTCATACATTAATCGCACATTTGCTTAACATTTATCACGCATTTATTGAGCATCATCGACCACGGCCAAAAAGTTTGCGCCACAACAAAGAATCTTCTTTACTGCCAGTCTGGTTAACTTCCTGCATTGGCTGTTGGTGCGTTAAGAGCATAATAACTTGATTATGCCAGTTATCGGCCTGTTGCTGCTCCCGTGCGATCTGTTCTCTATCTCGTTCGGCCTGAGCCTTCAATAAATCAATTTGCGCCCGTAATGCCTCTATTAATTCGCCTTGTGCGTGTTGTTGCATTGCAACCTGTGCGCCTTGAGGCGTTGCACTATCTGCCTGTTTGGGCGGGTAAACCCTGAACAGTTCAGAACCATCGACGAGGTAGCTGTTATCGTCTTGCAGTTCCCCTGATAGCTTGCCTTTTTTGATAGCTCTGTAAAGAGTCGACCTATCCTTTCCCGTTTCAATAGCGGCCTGCACAAGCGTAAATTTCATGGTGTTGTACGCCCTGTGCGTGTTGTTGCATTGCAACCTGTGCGCAACATTTTATATTGATTTGAGTATTTCGGCAATACGGTGCGGGTTGTCGTCGATATACCGTTGCGTGGTGGATATGCTGCTATGCCCTGCAATCTGCCTGACGCTGTTTAAATCAATGCCCTGATAAGCGAGTTTAGTTATCAGTGAACGCCGCCCTGAATGGCTGGAAGCATTCTTAAAACCTGCTTTTTTGTAGATGTCACCAAGAACACGCACCATAGCGTTGGCACTAAAGGCCGTTCCCTTTTGTGATCTGAATAGTGGCGAGTCCAAGCTAAAGGTTGTACTGTCATCGGTGCGCCGTTCGGTAAGGTAGTCGGTGAGTGCCTTAACCACAGCCTTATTTTCCAGACTAACGTCACGATGCACCGCGCCTTTGGTATAACTGGCCACCAGTCGCAATACTTTTTTAATTGCGCCCTGTTCAAACACATCAGCCACTTTGAGTGCCGCCAGTTCTTTTGCCCGTAATCCCAAGTAAAAACTCAGGGTGACAATGCCAGTATTCCGTTCGGGATGGTTGCCGCCGTTGATAAACTGCAATACCTGTTTCATCTCTTTTTCATTCAGCACTTGCGCCTGTCCGGTTCGACCTTCAGGTCGTCCTGCTGTTGAAGTGGTCATGGTGCCCCCCTAAAATGTAATAAAATATAATAATTTTTAATATATTATTATATTTTACTTTGAGATCAAGATTTATTTTCGCTACAGGGTGCGTGGTGTTTGATAATGTAATATTCTGAATATAATATTACATTCTTGTTGTCCTACCTTTTTAGGGACGCTTATTTCTATCCGCAATGCATGCGGAACGATACGCATAAAAAAGCCGCCAGGTTTAAAGCTAACGGCTTGTAATATTGCCTCGCCTATGGCGGGAAAAGAAAAGCGTTAAAGGGTTGAATAGTTAAAAAGCCCGAACCGCACGCACAGGAAGCGTGGAGTACTTATTGCCGTTGAGCTGGTAGCCATAGTGGAAAGACTGGTACCACGCGCTGTAGCTATCGTACTCCGTAGAGCTCCAGTAGCCGTCACTAGCAAAACCACCCACAACGCCAGCAACATTCGCATTATATAATAAATTTAATTCCACTTTTGACGGTAAATACCAGTCCGTATAGCCCTTTAAGGCGTAAGCATCAGCGATTTTAGCGGCGGTATTGGCTTCACACAGGGCCGTTCTTCTTGTGAGTACCAATGATAGGTACTTCCCAAAAAAGTGCCTGTTTGACAGGTCTAAAATTGGGAAGTCATAAAGTAGCCTAAAGCCCCGCCATCTTTGGTTTTTAAAGAAATTCTATGAAACAAATCTATCGTTTGTTTAAACTCACCCAAAAATAACCACAATAAACCAACTGAATGCGGCTTGTCGGGAAAATAGTGGGCGAAATGAGACAATTAATTGGAAAATATGGAATTTCATAATGGACACCTTCTATTAAAAATACCCATATACAATATCAAATGGTAGAACTTTTTACTCTCCAGAATGTCAAAATTAAACTAAGGAATAAAGGGGGTTGAGCAGAACATCTGTGGCAGGATTATCGGTGCTGCAAATTAAAACCGATTGAGTCCGCCCCCTTCGATACTTTAAAACCCCAGTTTCAGGATGATCATGATCAATAAAGCGGCTGTTTTTTTGTTGTTGAGTTTATGCGTATGGCTACAGCCGGTGCAGGCGGCGATACCTAGCAGCGAACGCGATGCACTCATTGCGCTGTATAACGCCACCGATGGGGCGAACTGGAACAACAATACTGAATGGTTGGGGGCGGTTGGGACGGAGTGTAGTTGGTTTGGGGTGAGTTGCGTCAATGAACACGTTATTGTTATAGGGCTTTCGTCTAACAATCTGAGCGGAACCATCCCCGCCCAACTGGGGCAACTGAGCCATCTGCAAGAGCTCTGGCTGTCCTGGAATCAACTCACTGGCGCGATACCCGCCGAACTGGGGCAACTGAGCAATCTGGAAATTCTCTGTCTGTACTGGAATCAACTCACTGGCACAATACCCGCCCAACTGGGGCAATTGAGTCAGTTGCATTGGCTCTATCTGTACTGGAATCAACTCACTGGCGCGATACCCGCCGAACTGGGGCAACTGAGCCATCTGGAAGCCATCAGGATGTCCGGGAATCAACTCACTGGCGCGATACCCGCCGAACTGGGGCAACTGAGCAACTTGTGGATGCTCGATCTGTCCTGGAATCAACTTAGTGGCGCGATACCCGCCCAGTTGGGGCAACTGAGCCAGTTTCATACGCTCTGGCTGTCCGGGAATCAACTCACTGGCGCGATACCCGCCGAACTGGGGCAACTGAGCAATCTGCAAGAGCTCTGGCTGTCCGGGAATCAACTCACTGGCGCGATACCCGCCCAACTGGGGCAATTGAGTCTGTTGCAGCGGCTCGATCTGTCCGGGAATCAACTCACTGGCGCGATACCCGCCCAACTGGGGCAATTGAGTCAGTTGCAGTGGCTCTATCTGTACGATAATCAACTCACTGGCACAATACCCGCCCAACTGGGGCAACTGAGCCATCTGGGAGACCTCAGGCTGTCCGGGAATCAACTCACTGGCACAATACCCGCCCAACTGGGGCAACTGGGGCAAATGAGCAGCAACTTGGTGATCGAACTGTCCTCGAATCAACTGACCGGCGTGCCTCTGCAAATAACCCAGTTTTATGGTAGTTTCTCTGTCGCCCATAATTGCCTCATTCCCGCCACGCTAGAGCTCGCAGTAGTCTCGTTTCTCGATCAACATGATCCGCATTGGCGAGAGCAGAACTCTGTCTGTTCCGTGATGCCCACCGTCACTCCACCTACCATCCGCCAAGGCACCAATCTGGATGCCAAGAATTTATTCTACTTCGATGTAGCGCTTACCGAGTCTCTCCCCGAAGGCTTCGGTGTATTCCTCAATTTCGATAACCTGCAAGGCGGCTGGTTAAACCAAACCGACCCTGGTGGTCATCTGCAATTAATTGCCCAAGGCGGCGGAGTCTATAGCGTCGATTATGAACTGCAACATCCTGGCATCCGCTCCTTCCGAGCCGGCATTTTTTATAGCAACGGTAACCTAGTGGGCAGTTATTCGGCGTCTGCGACCTGCACCTTGCCGGTTTGCATAAATGCCATCGCCCCCCCCAACGCCTTCGGAGACCCGGCGGTGACCGGCAGCGGCAGTCAGTTATTCAAGAATGTGGATGTCAGCAATGGCAATTACCATCTGTCCGTGACCGATATGGTAGTGGATGGCAAAGGTCCGGCTTTTGCTTTCACTAGAGCCTATAATTCGTTGGCGCTCAACCCTTGGACTTTCGGCTACGAGGCCAAAGCCGCCTTTCTGGCGGGCACCTACAACCGGCAAATCGCCATTGGCCCGCGCGAAGAGGGCCATGTGCAGTATTTTTACAAAGATATGGACGATCTCTGGTATGCACTGAACCCCGGCAACTTTGACCAATTGATCGAAAACACCGATGGCAGTTTCGTGTTGTACACCCAGGGCAACCGGCTGTACCGCTTTACCAAACCGTTGAGTACGATGCCAGGCCGCCTGCACAGCATAGAAGATCGTTTGGGTAATGCCTTAACCTTTAACTACAGCGGCAACAACCTGATCGGTGCCACCGATGCCAATGCTCGCGCCTATATCATCAGCCGCGATGCCAATAATCGTATTCGGCGCGTGACCGATTTTACCAATCGTTATGTCGAATATACCTACGATACCAATGGCATGATTACCGACGTGCGCACTATGCGTGGGTACAATCATCAATACAGCTATGTCGGCGCCACCGGTTTTGACAGTTACCGGCTAGCCAGCATTACCGATCCACGCGGTCATGTGCAAATGAACATCGAGTATTTGGAGGTTGCCTTTACCGCCTTTGGCAAAAACGACATCCAAGTCCGGGTGGTCGCATTAACGAATGGCATGGGTGAGGTCACGGAGTTTTCTTATCCTTTCATCAATACCGTCAGTTCACCTTTTTATTTAAAAGAAGCCACCGCAATCAAACAACCCACGGTGGATGGCGTCAACAATAACGTGGCCTTTATCTTGGACAATCAGCGCACCCGTGTTGAAACCCGCCTGGATACGATCAACGCTCCTGAATATGTCAGAACGCAGCGTTATAAAGCCTTACAAGATCGCCAACATCTGGCGGAAACCGGTCTGACCGATCAAGTCGTTGAAGGCCTTGACCCCAAAAAAAATACCACCACAATCAGTTACGACGATGTTGCTCGAAACCGGCCCGCAAAGGTGACCGATGCCGAAGGGAATGACCATTTGTCAGGCTATACTAAAATCCCCGACACTCACAATCTCACCGCAATGACTTCGTCGCAGCAACCCGGTGTAGCTTCGACTACCCAGTTTAAGGACTTTACCTCAAAAACGGGTCAGGCCGGAACCATTATCGATCCGCTCAACCACATAACCAGCCGCAATTTTGACCCCGATAACAACTATTGGCTTACTCAGGTGACCGATCCAAAGGGAATTGCTACCCAATACAGCTACGATGTCTTCGGCCATGTCGTCACGACGATTAGCGCACAGGAGCGGCGTACCGATCGCAGCTATGACAATCTGGGAAGGGTTTCAGAGGAAATATCGCCAACGGATTTGCACACCTTATATATTTACGATGAACTTGGCAATGTCTTGACCAAAACCGAGCAGGCCACCGGTGGAATCAACTACACCACGCAAAATGACTACGATGCAAGCGACAACCTGAGCTGGACCATCGACCCGCGCGGGCACCGCACCGATTATTCTTACGACGTGCTCAACCGCAAAACAGAAGAGCGTTATCTGGTGACCGGTGTTCAGCATTCGCGACTGTACAGCTACGATGCCATGGGGCGCTTGAAAGCCGTGAAAAACGAGCGAGGTCAAGTCTCGTCGACAAAGTATGATGCCCGCAGTCAGGTTACCAAAAAAATCAACCCGTTAAATCAAACTACGGTGGTTTATACCTACGATGCCAATGGTAATGTGGCTACTGTCACTGATGGTGAAAATCGAACTGTGACCTATAGCTACGATGCAGTCAATCGCAAAACCCGAGAACAGGATAGTCAGGGCAATTATCAGAAATGGATCTACACTCCAAATGGAAAGGTCGCATCGCAGCGCGATTGGCGAGGAAAACTCACACAATACAACTACGATGCCGTCGGCAATGTTAAACAGACCAATGAAGCGGGTGCCATCAGCACAGCCACCTACGACAAAAATGACAACATGGAAAGCGTCACCGATGCAAATGGGCACACCACAACCTACCTTAATAATGCATCGAATCAGCTTGTCACTACTACCTTACACGATGGGCAACACTGGCTGTACAATTACGATTTTGGCGGCAACCTGATCAGCGAAATCACTCCAACCGGGGAAGAGACTGTGCAAGTTTTCGATGCGCTTAATCGGCTCAAGCAACGCACGGAGTATGCCGCCAACCGCAGCATTACCCGACAAATCAGCTACAGCCACGATGCCAACGGCAATGTCACCAGCGTCAGCAGTGGCGGTAATACCATCAGTTATGGCTATGACGAGATCAACCGCATTAGCAGCGTGACGGATCAATATGGCAAAACACTTAGCTACGCTTACGATAAGGCTGGCAATCGCACCGGTTTGACCTATCCGGGCAACAAAACCATTGTCTATAACTATGACAATGCCGACCGCTTGCTTAGCCTGACCGACTGGCTGAACAAAACCACCAGTTACACTCGCAATCAGGCCGGGCAAGTCACCGATGTCGTCAACGGTAACAGCACCAAAACCCACTATGGTTACGATGCAGCGGGACGCTTGATTCAATTGAAAAACCTGCAAGCCAATAACAGTGTCCTCAGCAGCCATGATTTAACGTTGGATGGAGCGGGTAACATTACCCAATCCACTGTCGGTTTGCCGCTGAAACCGGCACTGCCGCCTAGCATCAGCAGTATGAGTTATGACAACACTAACCGCTTGCTGAAGGCAGGCGGTAATACCTACAGCCATGATCTCAGTGGCCGCATTGTGCAAACCGCCGTCAATGGCACACAAACCATTTATAATTTTGATATTAACGATCACATAAGCAAGATAACGCGTGGCGGTTCGACCTTGAGCCAATATGCCTACGATCTGAATGACAACCGCATCAGCCAGACTCAAAGCGGAACGGAAAAACGCTATGTCATCGATGCATTGGCGTCTTTGCCCAATGTGGTCGCCGAAACCAATGCCCAAGGCGCTATCGGTCGTTATTACCTGTATGGCGAAGGACTGGTGTCGCAAATTGATGCCAGCGGCAATAGCCATTATTACCACTACGACCCGACTGGTCATACCCTGGCCTTGACCGATGCCAATGGCAACATTAGCGATAAATACGCCTACACGCCGTATGGACACACCACGGCCCAGGGCAGCACGCCCAACCCGTTCAAGTTTGTCGGCAAGCATGGGGTAATGGATGACGGCAACGGCCTGCATTACATGCGGGCAAGGTATTACAAGGAAGACATCATGCGCTTTATGAGTCTGGATGCGCTGCATGGGGATATGCTGACGCCGCAGGCTTTGAATCGGTATGCTTATGTGCTGGGGAATCCGGTGATGGGGATTGATCCGAGTGGATTGGCTCCGCTGTTAAAATATTACGTCACAAATATATATAAATTGCCAGGACATATACTTGAAGCTAATAAAAAAATGGTAGAAGGAAGCATTAAATATGCCTTTAATGAAATTATACTTGAGCCATACCGTGAAACCGTAGCGGATTGTAAAGATTCAAATGTAAGATTTAATGATGGTTCTTTTACAGGAAAGGCCAACACATTTTCTTTTTGCTTTAAAAATGCTATGGATAATATTGTAGGAAGCACTTTAACAGCTATTAGTCCAACAACCGTATTAGCCGCTGTATTAAGCGTAAACATTGATTTAATTACTGATAATAAAGAAGATGCTGAAAAATATATGAGTAATGTAGAAACTGCTATTTCAGTTGTTTCATTATCTTATGGTGCTAAAGATTTACAGAAACAGATAAATCAAGCAAATGGCTCGCTTAGTGCAATGAGAAGTATCTTAGGAAAAGTTAATGACAAAAGAGGGTTGGCAATGGTTAAAAATAACTTGCTTATTCATGTTAAAGAAATACTTCTCAGTCTGAATGATCTTTTGGATGCTGTGAAGAAAACAACAGAGTATTAAGATTTAAGCAAAGCGTAATCCGACAAAAACTGTTTACGACATGGGATTGCTTTTGTTGATTTGGCGGAATGCGCCATCGCTTTTCCGCCTTACGCAAGGAGGCGCATCGTTCGCGAGACAACTCATACGACGGACGTAAGTTGGATGAGCGAAGCGTCATCCGACATTGGAAATGTGACTTGATTCATGATGCTGTGATGATTGGGTTGGATTGCGGTGTTATGGCGGAATGCGCTATCGCTTTTCCGCCCTACGTTTGGCAATTGAAATGAATATGGGGTTATGCCTATGCCGAATTATCGACGGTATCGTGTGCAAGGCGGGTGTTATTTTTTTACGGTTAATTTGCTGGAAAGGAATCGGTCGTTGTTGGTTGAGCATATTGATTTGTTGCATACATCGGTGTGGTTATGCAAACACAAATGGCCTTTTTTTGATGAGTTTTAAACGATTTACAGATGCTAATTAAACTGACTCTGACATTTTAAATACAGAAAAATCATGTTGACACAACGATTAAGAATAAAACTTGTTATAGCATTCGTGGGCATAGTGACCAGCATGTATTCATTTAATGCGCTAGCGATGAATTACAGTTACGACGGTCTTGGCAGGTTAACTAAGGTGACGTACGACAATGGCGATGCCATTGATTACGGATATGATTTGGCAGGTAATTTGACCAGCGCTTTATCTAGTGCTTTTGATACAGACAGCGACGGCATCCCGGATAGCTCAGATAATTGTCCCAGCGTAAGTAACTCAAACCAACTGGACACAGACGGAGATAACCAGGGCAATGTTTGTGATGTCGACGATGATAATGACGGCATCCCTGATGCCATAGAAATAGTCCTGGGACTTAATCCCTTGAATGCTGCTGATGCAATGGCTGATCTTGACGGTGACGGCATGACTAACCTTGCAGAATATCAAGCGGGCCGTAATCCGCTTGTCAATGAAGCGGCAGCGTTGGCACCGTTACTGACAACTCCAAATCAGTCTGGCTATAGCTCGGAAAAGAATCGTTCTGGCTCTTTGTTAATGCAAATATTGCCGGTAATTGTGCGGCCTTGAAATCAGATCAGACGGTTTTAAACAGGCATGGCTAAAAGCAATGGATGGAAAATACGAGTAATCCTTCCGATGATAACCGTGGCGTTAAACCTTGAGAAATAATGCCCAATTTTTGGAAAAATAAATTTTAATGAAGCTAATTTACATACTAATCATGACACTGTCGATATTAATGGGGTACGGATGGATGACTCATTCGTTGCCTTTTATGAGTGGCAATGCAGAAAACCAAGGAGGGCAAGAAGCGCTATCAAAAGCGAAAGAAAAAAATGATACAGCAATTTTAACGCCTGATCAGCTTTGGCAGCAGCGTAGCAGTCAGTCTACTAATACGCCTTCAGTGCCCGCTGGAACTGATGTGGTGCCGCAGGCACTGCTTCAAATGGAGGCCGAAGCGAAAGCAGGAGATAAGCGTTATAACGCAGCAATGGATGATGTTGACATTCCGCCTATCGATCCAAACATGCTCGATTATGAACTTTCCACTCAGCAATTGCCGCCCACGAAATCCGAATTAGAGGTGCTTCCAGAAGATTTGAGGGTATTGGAAAACCAGCCTCAGCCGGAGATAGCTAATACAAATAGCGATGTACCTATAGTGGGTGATCCGGAAAATTATTTACTGCCGGATGAATTGCCGCCCGAAGCAGCAGAAATAGAAGTGGAACCGGATGCATTACAAATTAAAGAAATTCAACATGGTTATTGATGCCATAAAAATAGTGTAAAAAATTATTTAAGTAAATAAAAAAATGGAGAAAGCTATGAATAAAAAAAGTAAACAATTGACATTAACAGCGTTGCTGTTTTTGGGGTTGTCTATGACAACGCAGGCAGCTGAGTTTTGGGTTACAGGCACCATCGTGAGGACATTGAGCGATGGTACGAATTATGGTGGCTGTATGATTTCACTTTCAACAACTGTCAATAATGGCTGCCCGGCGGGTGGCTGGGTCAGTTTAGATTGCAACGGTGGCTATTCTCGGGCAGGTGAGCGGAGTTATGCATCAGCATTAATGGCATTTTCATTAAAAAAGTCTGTATCGGTGCTAGTAGACAATACTCAAAAATATAATGGTTTTTGTGTAGGGAAAAGAATTGATGTAATGAATTAAGGTGTAAAGGCTTGCATTTGAAAATAGTCGTGCTCGCAATCAGCTCTGTTTGGGCTCAAATTAAGTGAAAATGCAGTTCGGCTCACATTATTTGCAAATGAGCTCGCATTTAATTTTTTTGTGTTCACAATAATTGCAAATGTAAAATGCCCCTGAATTCGTTTCATTAGGATCTAGACCTTAATTTTTGAATCTCTCAAAAATCTAATTAAATCCTATTGGAACAAAAAAAGTGTCTCATTATGTCGGATCATTTTGGTATACCCATTTAGTACAAAACAGCCAATTTTCATTCGCATTTAATTTGAGTACAAGACAATGGAATGTTACAGCTAATTTGCATACAAGTATCATGCAAATGTTATGCATTTTTTGCAATTATTAATATACAAAAATTTGACAAGTATTGATATAAATTTTCTTCAACCTTACGATAGACCGATAATAGATTTTGCCCTGTAGCAAACTTTGGTGATAAAGAATCCGCTAAGTATTGCCATCGCTAGTGCTAGAAATATCGCCTTTATCCGCTGATAATAAATAGCTTTTCAGGGTATGTTTGGAAATATCGAATACTTTTGCTTCCGCCAGGCGCTCTGAAATATCCTGGTAAGTGAGTCCACGGTCAAGTAACTCTTGAATCTCTTTGCGCAACTCATGCACGACTTCAAGTTTTGTAAAACCGGAGTCTTTTATTTTATTCAGCTCAACTCTGATTGCGTTAAGCTCAGCGCTGGTATATTTATTCTTACTTGCCATTTAGCCACCTTGTTAATTGTTTATCCGGCAATTATAGCCTAATGTTCGCCATTTAAGTATACTCTGTATATTATGCGAACAAGTTCGCATAATATACACACAATCTGCTTTTAGCGTTAGCGGGATTGTGTGGCAGACGATAGTCTGCTGTATTTTAACAGCGAACCAGGAAATAATTATGATCGATAAACGCCCCTATTTTGATATAGTCAAGCATGCAAGATCACTCATAAAAAATGTCAAACCTATCAACAAGGAAGTCATGGCTAAGCACGATAAAATAGTAACACGCTTAAGAAAAGCAGAAAAACTACCGATAGATTACACATGTAAAAATACTTATTATAGTTACAGGTCGGCGTGGTCGGGTTATTTTACGGAAATGCTGCGATTACAGTTAAAGTATTGCGATCGATTAGCTAAAGAAAATAATCCAGATTGGTTTTCTGAAGTAGATGGACTGCAATTGCTGATTGCTCAACTAAAAGATTGTGAAGCTGATCCAGATAAAAAAAATGCAGAGCGAACACAATCCGGCGAATATCAATCGCCGTGGTCCAAAAAAACCGAAGCCGCTCGAATCAAAAAACTGCTCGACATAAATACGCCACTTGAGGCTATTTCAGTGAAAATTAACCTACCAATCAGTACGATAAATCGGCATATTGAGTGCGGGTTTTTGGGTGTAGAGGGGATTAATTTAGGCGTAAAATCAAAAAAAATATTGCTAAAAAAATTGCCTGGCGATTGGACGGATCGAATGTTTGAACATGCTCTGTCATCTGAGTCTATCTATGCTACGGCGATTGCAACAATGGCGGTAACGGGTTGTCGTCCCGAAGAATTGCAAGTCAAAAAAATAACGTTGGCCGATGGTGCTGTTTTTGATAACGGGGTTTGGTTAACGCTTAATTCTGACCCCCTCAGTATCGATGTGCTTATCCTCGGCGCCAAAACAAAAGACGGCAAGCAAGGGCAGGTGTTCCGGAAATTTACGGCTCAATGCGATTCGCCCGAGTTTAATTATTTGGTAATTAAACTAGTCGTTAATGGCGGAAGTATGCATGTTACTGCTAATGCCGGTTCTTTAAAAACCACGGTTCGAAAATTTAGCCAGCAAGTTTTTCCTGTTCTTGACGAAACTATATCCAGTTATTGTTACCGGCATCGATTTTCAGCCTTGGTTAAAAAGAGTGAAGGGTTTGATCGCGAGAAAGTCGCCATGGTGCTTGGGCACGACAATGACGGTACCCAAGCTAAATATAGCGCTGCGAATATCTCGGCCAGTGGTTTTAAAATTACGAAAGTTGAAGCTGAGAAGGCCATTAGGCCGGTTACTACAGCGCGAATCGAGCGACTGTTGGCAGGTCAACAAGAGAGTTCATTCAGCGTAAGACCCTAATAGGCTTGGCTTAATGCTGGTTACATAGCACTATTACCTATTTTGATGCACGCATCCTTACGGTCGACCATGTTTCACAAATGGATTCTGAATGTGTGATAAATTCACGACGAATGTATGACATTTGCGGCTCTTCTGACTTTGGCGTGGAAGATAAAATTATTAAAAATCAGTATAATACGCCAAATTTTACTTTAAGCAATTCCTAAAAAATGACCGCTTTTTCTTCATCTATTAACCTGCGTAATATTAAAGTAACTGACCAAGAAACTCTTGATAATGGCGATATTATTGTACGTGTAGAATGCTTAGAAAATGGAACCCATTGTAAGCGTTGCGGCAAACATATAATAAAACGCCATAGTCTAAATAAAATAATTAGATTAAAACATTCAGTATCATGTGACGTCGATGTATATATTGAAATTGGGGTTTGAGGTGCAGTGGAACGAATAACCGAGTTAACGTCTAAAGTAAGCGTATTTACGGCCAAAATGGGTATACTGAAATTGGCTAACTATAAATCATGTAGCCAATAATTAAAAATACAATGTAATTGGGCTACTTTCTAATTGGCTATCTATATTGACTATATAGCCTTAGACTGATTTGAAAATTACTGGAGAGTAACTTAGGAATACGCACGAAATAAGTTAAGCAACTTGAAATACCAATTCAGCTGAGCTTGTTGAATGATGAATATGCTCAAGTTTATTTGGGCGCGTTATTTAACGTGTACACGTCAAAAGCACATCATTATAGACGTTAACTCGGTTTTCCGTTCCACTGCGCCTCAAACCCCAAATTCAACTCATTAGATATCAATGTGTCGATTGTAATGGCAGTCCTACAACAACTCAAAAACCATCGTGGTATCAAAGCACTGGATTATGCACAGATGTATATGCAAAACATATTATTACTGAATTAATAAATAGCACTATTTCCGATGTCGCCAGCAAGGAAGGTATTACACAAGACAGAGTGAATGTAACCGATCAGACCCCTAGATTAAACGGCAGCCAGTTCGGGTATCTGCGGTAATTTTGGAGTCTCACGTCCTTGTCGGCGTAATTTGATGACATCCCGAATATACAATAATGGCGAGCCATTTCTT
>Ga0194056_10000798_pt1 | contig 17341 bp, 11 predicted proteins | sample SepL4413m_MetaG_FD_155458 | JGI IMG/M metagenome (GOLD analysis project Ga0194056, IMG submission 155458) | Anoxic zone freshwater microbial communities from boreal shield lake in IISD Experimental Lakes Area, Ontario, Canada - Sep2016-L442-13m | ecosystem: Environmental > Aquatic > Freshwater... | reverse complement strand
CATAAAAAACCTCGTTTGGATTTTTCCAAACGAGGTTTTTTTTTGTAGCCACAGCCACACCTATTCAACAACGGGCAAACAGGTGCGATGCCATTAATTACCGTTGCACATCATCAAGTTTCACGACATTGACACAAGCGAACAACTCAATGATTTTATAACTATTAAAAAAATAATTAAAATAAATAAAATAAATAAGCCTCTTGCCAACCCCTCGCAGGCTTAGTCAGATACTTTTTTATCAGTCTGCATGCCACCGACTTTATCAGTAAATAAGATATACATATCAAAATACATCATTAAATGACTTGGATTTTCTAAGATATAGTAAGCTCAAATTTAACACAAACAACTCGTTCATCTTTAACAGTAATGATTTGTAGGGGCACTATATGACATCTGAAAAAAGAAAAAACAATCAAACACAACTAACACCCGAAATTGCAAACCAGATTGTCTCTGTTTTGCAAGGCATCCGGTTTGGGTCGGTTGAAATTGTCATACACGACGGCAAGACTGTACAAATCGAACGTAAAGAAAAAATACGCTTTGACACAAAATAGCTATTCAAATAAGCAAACCCACTCTACCGTAAAAACGGCGATAAAAATATTATCTTAAAATGATGGCAAGCTGACCGGATCACCGGAACTAAAGATCAAAAGGAAAAAAACATGAGCAACTTTAGACGCACCGCGCTAGCCAGCGTAATTAATCTCGCTTTATTGGGCGCTACCGATGTACAAGCCGCCGACACCGAAGCACTGGAAAGACGCATTCGCGAACTGGAAAGTCGTTTAACAAAAATGGATCAGCTCGAAGCCCGTTTGGAAAAACTGGATAAAGCCGGTCTGTTATCCGCTCAACCCACTACCCCTGCCGCTTCAACTTCAGCCCAATCACCAGAAGTCGTCAAACTGACTCAAAAAGTAAATACCCTGGAACGCAAACTGGAAGTACAGGATGAAGTGACGACTGGATCTTTGCAAAAACTGCCCGTATTTGATGTTGGTGAAAATGGCTTTCGAATCACTTCTGCGGATAAAAAACATCAGGTGCGCATTCGCGGTGCAACGCAGGTCGATAGTCATTTCTTTAATGAAGATGATACTTATAAAAGCACCGATTCCTTTGATCTTAAACAGGCACGGATTTGGTTGGAAGGCTATGTATTCAAGGATATCTACTACAAGATCATGCCCGATTTTGCGGCGAGTGGAAATATTTTACCGGATGCTTATATTGACTATGCCTACGATCCCGCAGTCAGTTTATTAGTGGGTAAATTTAAGCCCGCACTCAGTCTTGAACGTTTGCAGGGTGACTCCGATGGCACTTTTCTGGAACGTGCTTTCCCAACCTATTTGGCAAGTAACCGTGACGTAGGTATACAAGTGCATGGTGCCTTCGCCAAACCGGGTTATAGCGTAGAGAAAATACCAGGGCCTATAGACTCTAAAAACTTTTTCACCTATCAACTTGAAGTCGATAATGGCTCTGGCGACGACGGCAGCCCCAATAATAGTGGAAGCGCCACCTATGATAGTAAAGAATTTGTAGGACGGGTGTTTGCACATCCCTTTCAACACACCACACCATGGCTGGAAGGACTGGGTATTGGTTTAGCCGGTTCGGCGGGTGATCCTAGCAGACAGGCACTCAAAAACCAGGCAACGCCTATTGGTAGAACAACCTACCTTGATTACACCAAAACTAACGCTACCTATGCTGTGCCAACGGCCGACGGTGACAGGCACCGGATTTATCCGCAGGCTTATTGGTATTCCGGCCCCTTTGGCATGATGGGCGAATATGTAATTTCAACCCAGCATCTCTCCAGCACAAAAGCGGGAAAACCCGTCAATATTCAACAAGAGAATAAAGCGTGGCAGGTATTTGCTTCCTATGTCCTGACTGGTGAAGACAATACCTTTGGGTCAGTAAAACCTATTCAAAATTTTAGTCCGCTGGATGGCAAATGGGGAGCATGGCAACTTGCGGCCCGCTGGTCTGAAATGAGTATAGACAAGAGCACTTTCCAGATCATTGACCCCAGTCAGGCCGCTAATCACGCTACGGCTTGGGCACTTGGCGTCAATTGGTATCTTAATGCCTATGCTCTGGTTAGAGCGGATTATGAACAGGTGTCTTTTGATGGTGGCGCAGGATCGATAAGAAAGGTAAGCGACCGGCCTACCGAACAAGTCTTTGCAACCCGCTTCCAATTATCATTTTAATAACCTAACCCAAGAAGTATTTCTTATGAAAAATAACTTTTTTAATATTGTCTTCGCCGCAGTGCTGGCCATTCTGGCAGCAGGAAACGCACACGCAGCCGAAGTAAAACTGCTTAACGTGTCCTATGACCCGACCCGTGAGTTGTATAAAGAATTTAACCCGGCGTTTGCCAAATACTGGAAAGCCAAGACCGGCGATGACGTCACCATCAATCAATCCCACGCGGGTTCCGGAAAACAGGCGCGTTCGGTGCTGGAAGGTCTGGAGGCCGATGTGGTGACCTTGGCGCTAGGCTTTGATGTTGACCAGCTTTACCAAAAGCGCAAACTCATTCCTGAAAACTGGCAAAGTTTATTGCCTAATAATAGCTCGCCTTATACTTCCACCATTGTCTTGCTGGTGCGTAAAGGCAATCCGCTAGGTATTAAAGATTGGAATGACATCGTTAAACCGGGCGTCAGCATCGTCACGCCCAATCCAAAAACCTCTGGCGGTGCTCGCTGGAACTATTTGGCAGCCTGGTCTTATGCGCTAAAGCATAACAATAACGATGAAGCGGCAGCTAAAGATTTTGTATCCAAATTGTACAAAAATGCAGCGGTATTGGATACCGGCGCACGCGGTTCGACAACCACTTTTATCGAACGCGAAATTGGTGATGTCTTGATTGCTTGGGAAAATGAAGCTTATTTGGCCTTAAAAGAATTCGGCGCAGACAAGTTTGAAATTATCACGCCCTCATTAAGTATTTTGGCAGAGCCACCGGTCGCTGTTGTTGAAGATATAGCGCGTAAACATGGCACTTCAGAAGTCGCAACGGAATACCTGAAATACTTGTACGGCAAAGAAGGTCAGGAAATTATAGGCAAAAACTTTTACCGCCCGACTGATCCTGAAATAGCAGCCAAATACGCCAAGCAATTTCAGCCCTTGGAGCTGGTTAAAATCGACGCCTTTGGTGGCTGGGATGCTGCACAGAAAAAACATTTTTCTGATGAAGGTGTCTTTGACCAAATCTACGGGCCGGGTAAATAAGCCACCCGTTATTGGTAGCTTGTAAAATTCAGGGTGGGCAAAATGCGAAAGCGGTTTGTCCACCCTGCCTGTTTTTTGCCAACTTTTTGCATGCAGGTTCCTTAGGTAACTCGCAATAAATACCACACAATCGCTGCCTGACTCTGGGAACGCTACCGACTTAATGATTCCTGTAGGAGCGGGTCATGCCTGCGATATAACGAAGCCTTCGCGGGCATGGCCCGCTCCTACGAAGCGTGTAGTGACTATAAAGTGGGGTGATTATTTATTGCGAGTTACCTTACACAATGTACTCAATCACCCGTGAGGAGAGTTAATGTCACAACGTAGTATTATGCCGGGGTTTCGCCCGTCACTTGGGTTTACCGTAATTTATTTAAGCCTGGTCGTGTTAATCCCGCTAAGCACGCTGGTGTTTAAAAGTTTTGAGCTAAACTGGCATGATTATGTCGGCATCATAACCAACAAGCGCGTGTTATCCTCGTTTCGGGTGAGTTTTTCCACTGCCTTGGTAGCCGCTTTGATCGCCAGTTTCTTTGGCTTTATTACCGCCTGGGTATTGGTGCGCTATTCGTTTATCGGCAAACGTTTTTTTCATGCCTTGATCGACTTTCCTTTTGCCCTGCCGACCGCCGTTGCCGGTATTGTGTTGGCCACTATTTTTCAGCCCAGCGGTTTTCTGGGTAAATTACTGATTGATACCTTGGGCGTGCAAGTCGCCTTTAAACCACTGGGTATTGTGATGGCGTTGATCTTTATCAGTATTCCGTTTGTCGTGCGCACCGTTGAACCGGTCTTGCTGGAATTTGAATCCAACATGGAAGAAGCCGCATCCAGTCTGGGTGCCACCCGCCTGCAAGTATTTTGCAAAATTATTTTTCCGAATGTGTTCCCCGCTTTGCTGACCGGTTTCGCGCTGGCTTTTGCCCGGGGCGTCGGTGAATATGGCTCGGTTATATTTATTGCCGGCAACATTCCTTACATATCAGAAATTGTCCCGCTCTTGATTGTTACCAAACTGGAACAATATGATGAAGTGGGCGCAACAGCCATTGCCTTGACCATGCTGGTTATTTCTTTCGTGCTGCTGTTGCTGATTAATCTACTGCAACTCTGGGTGCGTAAGCGCTCTGGACAACTTTAAGGAGACTACGGATATGAATGCCATAACTCAACCCATAAATCCCGCCAAATTGGTTGCGCGTCAACAAGTGGCTCTGCAAGATGCTGACTGGGTCAGATGGAGCTTGATTGCCATAGCGGTCAGTTTTATCAGTTTGTTTATATGCCTGCCTTTAGGTCTGGTTATTTTTCAGGCCTTCTCCAAAGGTGTCGTCGCTTATTGGTCGGCCTTATCTCAAGCCGATACGCTGGCGGCTATCAACCTGACCTTATTGACTGCCTTGGTCACCGTGCCGTTAAACACCGTATTTGGGGTTGCTGCCGCCTGGGCAATTACCCGTTTCGATTTTAAAGGCAAAAGCCTGTTGACCACCTTAATCGACCTGCCCTTTTCAGTATCTCCGGTTATTTCAGGACTGATTTTTGTGCTGTTGTTCGGTGCGGAAGGCTGGTTTGGCGAATGGCTGATGGCGCATGACGTAAAAATTATTTTTGCAGTTCCGGGCATTATTCTGGCAACCTTATTCATCACCTTTCCTTTCGTCGCACGGCAATTAATTCCCTTGATGCAGGAAATGGGCACGCAAGAAGAAGAAGCGGCACTTTCCTTGGGCGCGGGTGGCTGGAAAACTTTTTGGGCAGTCACCGTACCTAATATTAAATGGGCTTTGTTATATGGCGTGTTGCTGTGTAATGCCAGAGCGATGGGTGAATTTGGCGCAGTTTCTGTAGTTTCCGGTCATATTCGGGGCTTAACCAATACCCTGCCCTTACATGTAGAAGTTAATTATAATGACTATAACATCGTCGGTGCCTTTGCCAGCGCCTCAATCCTGGCGGCTTTGGCTGTCGTTACCCTGATTCTAAAATCGGCGCTGGAATGGAAACAAGGCAACCGATAAGCTTAGGAACCTGCATGAATAACTTGACCATTCATATCACCTCAGCCCTCTCACGGTGGGAGAGGGAGTAAGATACCTAAGTTATTTCATGCGCATTCCTTAGCAATTAGTAATTATTCAGTCCCCCTCTTTGAAAAAGAGGGGTTAGGGGAGATTTTTTAAATAAATCCCCCTCATTCCCCCTTTTTCAAAGGGGGAGGTGAATACTTACAGCAATTACAATGATTTTATTTTAGAGATTCCATTATGAGTATTTTACTTTCTGATATCAGTAAAAATTTTGGTGCCTTTTCAGCGCTAAACCATATCAATCTGGAGGTTCCGGAAGGCGAACTGGTCGCTTTATTAGGGCCTTCCGGCTGTGGCAAAACCACACTGTTGCGCATCATTGCCGGACTGGAATATGCTGACAAAGGCCGTGTATTGATAAACGGTGCCGATAAAACCAATCAAAATGTCAGTCAGCGCGGTATCGGTTTTGTGTTTCAGCACTACGCGCTTTTTCGGCACATGACGGTATTTGAGAACGTGGCGTTTGGCTTGCGGGTCAAGCCGCGTCGTGACCGCCCCAGTAACGAGGTCATTACCAAAAAAGTTCATGCGTTACTGGAACTGGTACAACTGGACTGGCTTAATGACCGTTTTCCCGACCAACTGTCGGGTGGTCAACGTCAGCGTATTGCCCTGGCCAGAGCCTTGGCAGTAGAACCCTCCGTATTATTATTGGATGAACCGTTTGGCGCACTCGATGCCAGCGTGCGTAAGGATTTACGCCAATGGTTACGAAACCTGCATCATGAATTAAATGTCACCAGCATTTTTGTAACTCATGACCAGGAAGAAGCCATGGAAGTGGCCAGTCAGGTTGTTGTGCTTAATCATGGAAGCATCGAACAGCAAGGCTCGCCGACCGATATTTACGATCATCCGGCCAATGCTTTTGTCTCGCGTTTTATTGGACAGACCAATATTTTTGATCTGGCCGAGCATGATACTGACTGGTTGCAAACAGCCGGACTGTTGGCACCACAAAGTGAAGGAAAGATTGCCCATGTTCGTCCCCATGATATTATTATTGAAAAATCAAACGCCGATCATGCCGCCCCTGCGACCGTGAAAGACTGGCAACATCTGGGCGCACTGATTCGTCTTGAACTGGTTAAAAATGGTGCCAATGGTTCAGCAGCACCCGTTTTTGCTGAAATGCCCAATGATCAGTTCAAACAATTGGACTTAAATAGAGGCGACAAAGTTGACCTGAAAATACGCCAGGCGCACTGGTTTCATTAATTTCCCAACCGACTCCGCCATTAAAAAAACAGGCGTAGGCCGGAATAAGGCCACCCAAGCGTAGCGCGTGGTGGCGTTTCCGGCACATTCGTACAGAGTGCCGGAAACGCTTATTCTCGCTTGCGCTCGAAAAGCCTTATTCCGGCCTACACCTAAAACAAAATCCGTTAAAACCCGTATAATCAGTATCATCCGTGTGCAATAAATCAGTCATAGTCGATAAGGAATCACCACATCATGAATTTGAGTCAAATTGAATTACTTCGTGTACTTCAAGAAACAAATTTAAATCTTTCAAAAGCCGCCGAAAAAATGCACATTGTGCAATCGGCAGTCAGTCGGCAATTGCAACTTTTTGAGGCCGAATTAGGTTCGCCTTTATTTGAAAGACAGGGTAAAAAACTGATTGGCATGACCACGCTGGGCTTACGTATCATGGACGAAGTGGCAATCATTACCCAGTCCAAGAATAATATCCAAAACATAGCGGCTGATTATCTTGACAGCAACCAAGGCATTCTCCATATTGCGACCACCCACACTCAAGCCAAATATTTCTTACCCATACCCATTCAACGGTTTAGGGAAAAATATCCGGGGGTAAAAATTTATATGGCGCAATCATCGCCGGAACAACTGATTGCCCAATTACATACGCGTAAAGCCGACATTGCCATCTGCACAGAAAAAGTCGATGAAGAGGGCGACCTGGTTATTGAACCTTGTTATGAATGGCATCATGCGCTGGTAGTGCCCCAGCAACATCCACTCAGTGAAGGCGACATTACGCTTGAACGATTGGCCTCGTTTCCTATCCTTACCTACAGCTTTGGTTTTACCGGGCGGTCAAACATTGAAAGCGCCTTTAAAGCCAAAGGATTGGAACTGGATATTGCACTGGCGGCCTCTGATACCGATGTGATAAAAACGTATGTTCGCTTGGGCATGGGGGTTGGCCTGATCACCGCAATGGCCTACGATCCCAAGGCAGACTGGGATTTGGTGGCACGGGACTTATCACATTTAATTCCCAGTTCAAAAACTAAAATAGCCTATTTAAAACATAACTATTTACCCTTATACAGTCAGCACTTTATTGCTGAATTGCTGTTGGCCGCCAAAGATATAAAGTGTTGAGGCTATCAACTTAAGCGAAAACAGATAACATCCCTTGAAAGGATGCTCCATAGCGCCCGTCATTTTCGCAGCCCTGCCAGCGACTTGAGCGACACTAAGGCTTTTGCCGAACATGTCGTACAATTCTCTCTGGCCGGCATTCAAGCCATTCGCTCTCAAACCTTTACTTAACATTTGTTCGCATGAGTCAAAACAATCATCCACCCTTACCGCCTATCGCCAGTCGACGTCGGTCTTATGTACTGCCCGTTTCCTTGCTGGTGCTGGCGATTGCCGCCGCCGGCTTTTATTTTCAGCAATCATCGACCGCCCCGGACGGCAAGCCGGGGCCTGTCAAAGGTAAACGTGGCTTCGACGAAGCGGATGCACCATCAGCGGTATCGATAGAATCCGTAACCCAAGCCGATTTTCCTGTCTATCTAAAAGGCTTGGGCACGGTCACTGCATTACGAACCGTGACCGTAAAACCCAGAGTTGACGGTGAATTGGTGCGGGTGGCTTTCACTGAAGGCCAGATGGTCAAGCAAGGTGATTTGCTGGCGGAAATCGATCCCCGCCCTTTTCAGATACAGTTGCAGCAGGTCGAAGGTCAGTTGCTACGCGATGAAGCGTTACTGAAAAATGCCCAGATAGATCATGCCCGTTATCTGACATTACTGGAGCAGGATTCGATTGCCGCCCAACAAACCGTAACCCAGGAAGCCCAGGTTAAACAGTATCAAGGCTTGGTGACAATGGACAAGGCACAGGTCGATAACGCCAAACTACAGCTTGGTTATACCCGCTTAACCGCACCGATTCCCGGCCGGGTGGGACTGCGCCAAATCGATCAGGGCAATATTGTTCACGCCAGTGATGCCAATGGTCTGGTGGTGATTACCCAGCTTCAACCCATTAGTGTAGTGTTTACCCTGCCGGAAGACCAGGTGCAACCGGTGACACAGCGCTGGCGCTCCAAGGAACCCGTTATCGTAGAGGTCTATGATCGGGCTGGAAAAAGCAAACTGGCTGAAGGTAAATTACTGGCAATAGATAACCAGATTGACCCCACCACCGGCACGCTTAAACTTAAAGCGCAATTCGACAATAACGAAGGCACCCTGTTTGCCAATCAGTTTGTTAATGTCAAGATGCATCTCGAAACCTTGCACGATGCGACCCTGGTATCCACTGCCGCCATTCAGCATGACACCCAAGGCGCGTTTGTTTACGTAGTCAAACCGGACAAAACCGTACAAATTCGCCGCGTGACACTGGGGGCGACCGAAGCGGAAAAAGTGGTCGTACAAAGCAATCTGGCCGCCAACGAAAAGGTGGTCATAGAAGGCACTGACCGACTTCACGAAGGCAGTCTTGTTGATATTGCCCAACAAGACGGTCAGGCAGTGGCCGCCAGTCCGGATACCTTAACCAATCCCGACGCCAAACTTCGTAAACGGAATCAACGTTAATCCTTATGACATCCTCAACGCAATCCCGGACGACTTTTAACCCTTCCCGTCTGTTCATTTTACGCCCGGTGGCCACCTCGCTACTGATGGTGGCGATGTTGCTGGTTGGCATACTGGCTTACCGGCTGTTACCGGTTTCGGCCTTGCCGCAAGTCGACTATCCCACCATCCAGGTGGTGACTTTATATCCGGGTGCCAGTCCCGATATAATGACATCGGTTATCACCGCGCCGCTGGAACGCCAGTTCGGGCAGATGCCGGGGCTTACCCAAATGTCATCGACCAGTTCCGGCGGCGCGTCGGTGATTACCTTGCAATTTAATCTTAATCTGAATTTGGATATTGCCGAACAAACGGTGCAAGCGGCGATTAACGCGGCCTCCAACTTTTTACCCACGGATTTACCGCAAGCGCCTATTTACAGCAAAGTTAACCCGGCCGACACGCCGATTATGACGCTCGCCATCAGTTCCAAAGCCTTGCCGTTATTCAAGGTTGAAGATATGGTCGACACCCGCTTGGCGCAAAAACTTGCCCAGTTGCCCGGTGTTGGTCTGGTTGGCATCAGTGGCGGCCAGCGGCCGGCGGTGCGCATACAAGTTAATCACCAAGCCCTCGCGGCTTACGGCATTAGCCTGGAAGATGTGCGTATCGTTATAGCGGCCGCCAACGTTAATCAACCCAAAGGCATGTTCAATGGCCCGATGCGCTCGGCGATTATCGACAGCAACGATCAACTGCGCTCGTCTGAAGATTATCGCAAACTGGTCGTTGCCTACCGCAACGGCGCACCGGTTCAGCTATCCGAAGTGGCCGAGGTGGTGGATGGTGCCGAAAATGTGCGCTTGGCGGCTTGGGCCAACGACAACGCTTCAGTGATTGTCAACATCCAGCGCCAGCCGGGTGCAAATGTCATCGAAGTGGTAGACAGCATCAAGGAACTGTTACCCAAGTTACAGGCATCGCTGCCGCTTAGCGTTGAAGTGGTGCCGTTGACCGATCGCACCGTGACCATACGCGCTTCAATCCACGATGTGCAATTTGAATTATTGCTGGCTATTGTGCTGGTGGTCATGGTCATTTTTCTGTTTTTGCGCAATGTCCCGGCCACCATCATTCCGGGCGTCGCCGTGCCGCTGTCACTGGTCGGCACTTTTGCGGTGATGTATCTGGCGGGCTTTAGCATCAACAACCTGACGCTGATGGCACTGACCATTGCCACCGGTTTTGTGGTGGATGATGCCATCGTGGTGATCGAGAATATTTCCCGCTATATCGAACGCGGCGAAGCCCCGTTAAAAGCCGCGCTAAAAGGCTCGGAACAAATCGGTTTTACCATTATCTCCTTAACCTTTTCGCTGATTGCCGTACTCATTCCCCTGCTGTTCATGAGCGACGTGGTCGGACGCTTGTTTCGGGAATTTGCCATCACGCTGGCGGTGGCGATTCTGATTTCTGCGGTGGTGTCACTCACGCTGACACCCATGATGTGCGCCAAACTATTACATCAGGGTGGTGTGTCTGTCCATGGTGAAACCGACAAGCCCGACGACTGGTTCGACAAACTGATTGACGCTTATGGCCGCAGCCTGGTCTGGGTGTTGCAACGGCAAACGTTGACCATGCTGGTTTTTTTCGTCACCGTTGCACTCACCGTGGCGCTGTATATCTTTATTCCCAAAGGCTTTTTCCCGATACAGGATACCGGTATTATTCAAGGCATTTCCGAAGCGCCCCAAAACGTGTCTTTTTCAGCCATGGCCGAGTATCAACAAAAGCTGGGCAAAGTGATTCTTGAAGATCCCGCCGTCGACAACCTGTCCTCGTTTATCGGCGTTGACGGCATTAATACCACGCCCAACAGCGGACGTTTCCTGATTAATCTCAAACCGCACGCCGAACGCACGGAGAGCGCCTCTGACGTTATCGCCCGACTAAAACCCAAGTTGGCACAATTAAACGGGGTGACGCTCTATTTACAGCCTGTGCAGGATCTTACTATGGAAAATCGGGTCAGCCGCACCCAATACCAATTTACCCTGGAGACCCCTGACCTCGAAGAACTTAACCGCTGGACGCAACGTCTGGTGAAACGGCTGGCCGACGAACCGGAGTTTAACGATGTCACCAGTGATGTTCAGGATCAAGGCCAGCAAGTCTACGTCAACATAGACCGCAGTACCGCCAGCCGTCTCGGCATCAGCACCGCTGCGGTGGATAACACGTTGTACAGCGCTTACGGGCAACGCCTGGTATCGACCATTTTTACCCAGTCCAACCAATATCGAGTGGTGCTTGAAGTTGATCCAACCGCCCAAAATTCTCCGGAAACGCTCAAGGAATTAAGGATTCCTTCCAGCAACGGTACCCAAGTCCCATTGGCGGCGATAGCGGAAATATCGGAACGAAAAACGCCGCTGTCCATCAACCATCTTGACCAGTTTCCGGTTGCCACACTGTCCTTTAATTTGGCTCCCGGTGCGGCACTGGGTGATGCAGTCATTGCCATCGACCGCATCAAACAGGAAATTGGCTTGCCGCTAGGCATTCGCACCAGTTACCAAGGCGCGGCATTGGCGTTTAAAGCATCGCTGGGCAACACACTGTGGCTGATTCTGGCGGCCATTATTACCGTGTATATCGTGCTGGGGGTGTTGTACGAAAGTTATATCCACCCCATTACCATTCTGTCCACGTTGCCTTCCGCCGGGGTCGGTGCCTTGCTGGCACTGATAATTTCCGGCGGTGATCTGGGCATTATCGGCATTATCGGCATTATTTTGTTAATCGGCATCGTCAAAAAGAACGCGATTATGATGATCGACTTTGCGCTGGAAGCAGAACGCAAACAGGGCATGTCGCCGGATGACGCCATTTTTCAAGCCTGTTTGCTGCGCTTTCGACCGATTTTGATGACCACGTTGGCGGCCTTACTGGGCGCGTTGCCACTTATGTTGGGTAGCGGCGCAGGCTCGGAATTACGTCATCCCTTGGGAATTACCATGGTGGGCGGCTTGTTGGTTAGTCAGTTATTAACCTTGTACACCACGCCGGTGATTTATTTATGGATGGATAGTCTGGCGCGACGTGTCTCGGGTTGGTTAAATATGAATACGCCTGAAGCCGCTGAAAACGACGGAGGCTTGTAATGAATCTGTCGGCGCTGTTTATCTATCGGCCCGTTGCAACCATGCTCCTGACCCTTGCCATCGCCTTGGCGGGTACGCTGGCATTTTTAAATTTGCCGGTATCGTCGTTGCCGCAGGTGGATTTTCCGACCATTAATGTGCAAGCCCAATTACCCGGAGCCAGTGCTGAAACCATGTCCACTTCGGTCGCCACACCGCTGGAACGTGCGTTGGGACGTATCGCCGGCATTACCGAAATGACTTCCAGCAGCTCGCTGGGATCGACTTCGATTACCCTGCAATTTGACCTGGATCGTGACATCAACGGTGCCTGCCGTGATGTACAAGCGGCCATTAATGCTGCTGCCAGCCTGCTGCCCGGCACCATGCCCAATCGTCCGACTTATCGGCGCGATAACCCGGCGGACTCGCCCATTTTAATACTGGCACTGACCTCGGAAAGCCTGAGTCGCGGTCAAATGTACGATGTCGCCTCAACCCTTCTGGCGCAGAAAATATCCCAGCTTCCCGGCATCGGCCAAGTACAGATTGGCGGCGCTGCCTTGCCTGCGGTCAGGGTTGAGCTAAACCCCAATGCGTTGACTAAATACGGAATCGGCCTTGAGGATGTCAGAAGCACCATCACCCAAACCAATGTCGCCCGACCTAAAGGCGTCATCGAAAACGGTGCGCAACGCTGGCAGATTTTAGCCAATGACCAGGCTCGCAAAGCGGCCGATTATCTGCCGCTTATCGTGAGTTATCGTAACGGCGCACCGGTCACTATCGCTGATCTCGGTGAGGTAGTCGATTCAGTTGAAGATCTGCGCAATACCGGCTTAAAGAACGGTAAACCATCGGTGTTGTTGATTCTCAGAAAACAACCGCTGGCCAACGTGATTCAAACTGTCGATCAAGTTCAGGCCATGTTGCCACAATTGCGAGCCATCATTCCCAGCACCATTGATTTGTCGGTGGTGGTTGATCGGTCGCTGACCATCCGTGGCTCCATTACCGAAGTTGAACACAGTTTATTAATCGCCATTGGCTTGGTGATTCTGGTGGTACTGGTATTTTTACGGGATTTTCGTTCGACCGTGGTGCCGATTATTGCGGTTCCGGTTTCCCTGATCGGTGCCTGTGGAGTCATGTATTTTTTTAACTACAGCCTGAATAATTTAACCTTGATGGCCTTGACCATCTCCACCGGCTTTGTGGTCGATGATGCCATTGTGGTTTTGGAAAACATCAACCGGCACATTGAAAAAGGTGTGCCGCCGTTTAAGGCCGCCTTGTTGGGAGCCAAAGAAGTCGGCTTTACGGTAATGGCGATGAGCGTGTCCCTGATTGCCGTGTTCTTACCCATTTTATTAATGGGCGGCGTCGTCGGTCGTTTATTTAGAGAGTTTGCGGTAACGCTGTCGGCCGCTGTCGTGGTATCGCTAGTCATCTCGTTAACCGTCACACCGATGCTGTGTGCCCGCTGGTTAGGCAAGGAAAGACCGAAACATGGGCGTATTTATCAAGGCATCGGCAGCGCGTTCGACTGGCTGCAAGCCGGTTATGAAAAATCGCTGCGTTGGGCGTTACGTCACGGCCGCATTATGATGCTGATTTTACTCGGCACGATAGGTCTTAATTTTTATCTGTATTCGGTGATCGACAAAGGCTTTTTCCCGAGTCAAGACGGTGGCCGCTTGCTCGGTGAGATTCAAACCGATCAAGGGACTTCTTTTTTGTCCTTGCAGAAAAAGCTTTTCGAGTATTCCGAACTGTTGCTAAAAGATCCGGCGGTCAGTAATGTGGCCGGATTTGGCGGTGCCGGTTCCAGCAGCAATAGCGCCCGAGTCTTTATTGTGCTTAAGCCGCACAACGAACGTGATCCCATTGAAAAGGTGATGGGGCGCTTGCGTGACAAGGTTAAACGCATTCCCGGTGCCGATCTGCACATGTTCCCTGCGCAAGAATTGCGTATCGGTGGCCGGCCGTCATTCGGCTCGTATGACTACGCCTTGCAATCGGATGATTTGGGACAGCTTCGTGAATGGATGCCAAAAGTTATTACGGCACTGTCCAAACTGCCGCAACTGAGTGATGTCAATACCAGCCAGCAAGACAAAGGCCGGCAAATTGGTTTGGTGGTTGACCGTGACAGGGCGGCGCGTTATGGCATCAGCCAGGCCATGATTGACACCACCCTTAATAACGCTTTTGGTCAACGCCAAGTTTCGGTGATCTATAATCCACTCAACCAATACCGGGTAGTGATGGAACTGGCTCCCGAATACTGGCAAAGTTCTGAAGCCTTAAAACAGGTTTATATCAGTGTACCCGCCGTGCGCTTGCCATCCGGAGAACAACTCGCCGCACACCAGGTGCCGCTATCATCATTGGCTAGTTTTGCACCAACCAGCACACCGCTATCTGTTAATCATCAAGGCCAGTTTGCAGCCGCTACCTTGTCGTTTAATCTCAAACCCGGCACCTCTTTGTCTACCGCCACCCAACTCATCGAAAAAACCATGCATGACATCGGCGTACCCGCGTCGATACAAGGCAGTTTTCAGGGTTCTGCCAAAGCCTTTAAGGAATCGTTAAGCAACCAGCCCTTTTTGATACTGGCCGCCTTGTTTAGCATTTATATTGTCTTGGGAGTGTTGTACGAAAGCACGATTCACCCACTGACCATCCTGTCCACTTTGCCCTCAGCCGGGGTGGGTGCGCTATTGGCGCTGATGGTTTGTGGTGCCGAATTTAGCATCATCGCCTTAATTGGCGTCATTTTGTTGATTGGTATTGTCAAAAAAAATGCCATCATGATGATCGACTTTGCCTTACAAGCTGAACGCGAGCAGGGACTGGAGGCTTCCGAAGCGATTTTTCAAGCCTGTATGCTGCGCTTTCGCCCCATCATGATGACCACACTGGCGGCGCTATTCGGTGCCCTGCCCTTGGCACTGGGCACTGGTTACGGTGCAGAACTGCGCCAACCGCTGGGCATTTCCATTGTCGGCGGCCTGATCTTTAGCCAGATGCTGACGCTATACACAACCCCCGTGGTTTATATTTATCTGGATCGTTTCCGGCTATGGTTTCATCGCCGCTTTTTTAACCGTACCGCCTCACTAGCGGATAAAACCGCTTAGTAGCGCCGAGATTTTCATGACAGTTCGTATTATCCCAAGCCTTATTTATTCGCTATTAATCACCCAACTGACCGCTTGTGCGGTCGGGCCTGATTATGTCCGTCCCCAGACCAACATTCCCGTTAACTTTAAAGAAATCAAGGGCTGGAAACAAGCACAACCGCGTGATAATTTGCTGCAAGGCAAATGGTGGGAAATCTTTAACGACAGCCAACTTAATAAACTGGAAGAACAGGTCGTTATTGGCAATCAGTCCATAGCCCAGGCCGAGGCGCAATATCGTCAAGCCCAGGATTTGGTAAAATCAGCGCAATCGGCGCTCTTCCCGACGGCCAACATTACCGCGACCACCAATCGATTTCGTGCTGCCAGCGGTCAAAGCGTTGCCGTCAGTGGCGTTAGAAACCTTTTCGGTGCCGCCGTGGGATTGGCTTGGGAGCCGGATTTATGGGGCGGTATCCGTCGCCAGGTCGAAGCCAACGAAAATACCGCCCAAGCCAGTGCCGCGACACTACAGACTTTGGAGCTGTCTACCCAAGCGACGCTGGCTGAATATTATTTTCAGTTACGGGCACTGGATGCACAAAAAGCATTGTTTGATGAAACCGTTGCCGCCTATAGCAAAACTCTGGAAATAACCAAAAATCGTTATGCAGCGGGCGTTGTCGCCAAAACCGACGTCGTACAAGCCGAAGCCCAATTGGAATCAGCTCGCGCCCAAGCCATTAACCTTGGCGTACAGCGTGCCATTCTGGAACATGCCATTGCAGTTTTGACAGGTAAACCACCGACGGAGCTGACCTTAAGCTCAATGCCTCTGGATCTTATACCGCCGCCCATTCCGCTCAGTCTGCCTTCGGAGTTGCTGGAAAGACGTCCTGACATTGCCAGTGCCGAACGCAAAATAGCCGCCGCCAATGCCCAAATCGGCGTCGCTAAAGCCGCCTTCTTTCCCACGATAAACTTGGCAGCCAGTACCGGCTTCCAAAGTAATACCCTGTCAACCCTGTTTACTGCGGCCAAACGTTACTGGGCATTAGGGCCTGCCGGTGCTGCGCTGACACTATTGGATGGTGGCGGAAAAAACGCACAGTATAAACAGACGATGGATGGTTTTGATGCCAGTGTCGCTTTCTATAAACAAACCGTACTGACCGGTTTTCAGGAAGTGGAAGACAATGTGTCGGCACTACGGATTTTGGAAGAAGAAGCGCAAGTTCAGGACAAAGCGGTGGCTGCGGCTCGTGAAGCGTTAACCAAAATAACCAATCAATACCAGGCAGGCCTGATCAGTTATGTGAATGTGATGATCGCTCAGACTGTCGCATTAAATAATCAGCAAACCGCCGTACAGGTGCTGAGTAATCGCTTGGTCTCCTCGGTACAATTGGTTAAAGCTTTGGGTGGTGGCTGGAATGTGGCCATGTTGCCGACACCTGACGAAGCCGGTGGCGAAGTCAAATGGACGGATTTCTTGCCGTATCCGGTTAATTGAGAGGCGTGACTGACAGTAATAGGTGCGCGATGCGCACCCTACCACTTCCACAAAAAGCGGAACGATGTTACAAATACCAGTTCTTCAAAGACGTAGACCTACATAACTGGAGTGCAATCGCTTCAGCTATTGCCTGCAAAAACAGCTAAAGCGGTTTTACTCCAGTTATATACTTAACGGCATTGGGGTGGGGATATTTATTGCGAGTTATCTTAGTCATTTTTTGATGGGCAACTCCCATCGACTCCGTTCCTGGTATTAAATCATTCAATATATCAACCGTTGTCATTGAAAATGAAAGGAATATTACTGAAAACTGAAAACTGAAAACTGAAAACTGAAAACTGAAAACTGAAAACTGAAAAATTGTATTTTATATTAAAGGATATGGTGTTAT
>Ga0194056_10000796_pt1 | contig 17356 bp, 20 predicted proteins | sample SepL4413m_MetaG_FD_155458 | JGI IMG/M metagenome (GOLD analysis project Ga0194056, IMG submission 155458) | Anoxic zone freshwater microbial communities from boreal shield lake in IISD Experimental Lakes Area, Ontario, Canada - Sep2016-L442-13m | ecosystem: Environmental > Aquatic > Freshwater... | reverse complement strand
CAATATTACCCAACATTACGGCTTGCCTTGTGTAGTCTGCATTAACCACTTCACTTTTGATACTGATGCAGAAATTGCTTTACTGCAACAAAAATGTGCCGACTTGGGCGCTACCTGTATCGTTTCAAAACATTGGGCAACCGGTAGTGCAGGTGCAGAAACGCTGGCACAAGCGGTTATTGATATTGTTGATAATCGAGAACCTGGGTTTACTTACGTCTATGATGAAAATATTAGCTTGTGGGAAAAAATTGAAATAATTGCTACCAAGCTATACGGTGCCTCCAAGGTTACGGCCAATGCCAAAGTAAAAGCCCAACTTGCCGAATGGAATGCTGATTACGGAAAATTTCCTATCTGCATGGCAAAAACGCAAATGTCATTTTCAACCAACCCCAATGATAAAGGTGCTCCCACAGGGCATACCCTAGAAATCCGGGAAGTTAAACTGGCTAACGGCGCAGGTTTTATTGTCGCCATTGCTGGTGACATAATGACCATGCCAGGCTTACCCAAAGTACCTGCCGCAGAAAGGATTGATATCGATGATGATGGCAGAATAACCGGCTTGTTTTAGGATTTAATTCCAACATATATGTAGGGGGAATTTTTTGCGGTTGCTCTTTTGAGAGCTGGGCAACCACACAGGGATTGCCCCTACATCATTTCTATTTTCTTATAGCAAACTCAATTGATGAATACTCCACTACTCTCTGTTGAAAACCTTAGTGTTACTTTCAATCATCAGCAGACGGTTGTTGATGACATCAGCTTTGTTATCTATCCTGGCGAAACCTTTGCCTTGGTCGGCGAATCAGGCTCCGGCAAATCCATCACGGCCTTGTCCGTACTGAGATTAATGCCCAACAATGCCCGAATCAAAGCCCATGCTATCAACTTACAAGGCGATAACTTGATAAAACGGGCAGAATTTGAGCTCTGTAAAATTCGCGGCAGACGCATCGGTTTAATTTTTCAAGACCCCATGTCCTCGCTAAACCCGGTAATGACTATTGGCAGCCAAATCGAAGAAGTATTAAACATCCATTTCTCTTTGCCAAAAAAAACCGTTAAACAGCGGGTACTACAATTATTGCAGCAGGTTGAAATACCCGAACCAGAGCAGCGGATTAAAGACTACCCACATCAACTTTCTGGCGGCCAACGGCAACGAGTGATGATTGCCATTGCCTTGGCAGGACAACCGGATTTATTAATTGCCGATGAACCCACGACCTCTCTGGATGTGACCATTCAGGCGCAGATATTGGCACTACTAAAAACCATACAGCAACAAACCGGGATGGCCTTGTGGTTAATTAGCCATGATTTGGCATTGGTATCGACCATGGCAGACCGCGTTGCCGTAATGCAGCAGGGTAAAATTGTCGAAACCGGATTAACCAAAACCATTTTCAACCAACCCCAGCATCCCTATACCCGCAAACTGCTCAAAGCCTTGCCCTCCATGCAAAGCTGTTTAAAGCACATACCTAAAGAAAAACCGCCCTTATTACAGGTTAACGATTTTTATTGTTACTACCCGATCAGAAAAGGTCTTTTTAAACGCGTAGTTGATCATGTACGCGCAGTCGATGGTGTGAGCTTTAAAATCCAGCAAGGAAAAACACTGGCTCTGGTCGGTGAATCCGGTTGTGGTAAAACCACCCTGGGCAAAAGCTTGTTAAACCTGATCCCGGGCGGCAGTGGACAGGTTACCCTTGATGGTATCAATCTTAATGCCTTAACCGGTGAAACCTTAAGACAGCAACGCGCCAATATCCAGATTGTTTTTCAAGACCCTTTTTCCTCGATGAATCCCAGAATGTTGGTCGGCGACATCATCGCCGAAGGCATCCGTGCCTTGCATCCCGACATCAGCTCTGCCGAGCGCAAGGATCGCGTAAAACAATTATTGCAGCAAGTCGATTTACCTACCGATTCGGCATTACGTTATCCGCATGAATTTTCCGGTGGTCAACGACAACGAATCTGTATAGCCCGCGCCCTGGCAGTTAATCCCAAGCTTATTGTCTGTGATGAACCGACCAGTGCGCTGGATGTGTCCGTGCAAGCGCAAATTATTCAATTACTCAAAACTTTGCAGCAAGAAAAAGGCTTAAGCTATTTATTTATCACCCATGACCTGGGCGTGGTTGCAGAAATAGCCGATGAAGTTGCCGTGATGTATCAAGGCAAAATTGTAGAATACGGCAATGTAGAGCAAGTACTGACACAACCTGAACATGCCTATACTAAAAAGCTGTTGGCCGCTATTCCGGTTTTGGCTGTAGAGTAATACGATTTTTATGTAAACAGCATTTGTGAGGTATTTTATCAAAACCACTCATTTTTGACCGTTCTTCTGGTTCCCAAGCTCCAGCTTGGGAACCGCGAAGCCGAAGCTCCAGCTTCGCGAGACTGGAAGCTGGAGCTTCCAGGTCTGCATTCCCAAGCTGGAGCTTGGGAACGAGTACAACCTAACACCACAGATAATACCCTGCTACCCGCTTCTGGTGCGACCGCCATCTGGAAATACAAAGCCATTTACCGGCTTCATGATGAACAAGTCGGGCAATGGAGTGATATGATCAGTGTGATGGTGGGTGGATAGCCATGTAGGCTGGGCAACAGCTTTTCGTTGCCCAACATTCAACGGTCAAAATCAGAATATCGAAAGATTTCTTCAATGCCATTCGTGCGTTTTAACGCGAAAATATCAGGCACGAAAAGCCTATGCCCGACTTGGCTTATCTTATTGCATTCGCTATCTCTATATGTGAAAACCCTTGCTCCATTAATAAATGTTTGAGTTTCGTTCCTTCACTCAAAGCCAAAGCAGCAGCTTCTATATGACAAAGGTTTAAATTAATATTCAAATATTCTTCATTTAGATTTTTAAGCCATTTAACTGAATCGTACAATGATGTAAAGAATGTAGATATATAAACACCAAACTTTTCTATCTCATTTTTTTGTAATTGCCATCGTTGATTTATCTCTTCTAATGTAGATTTACTTTTAAACCAACAATTTTCCCATTTATTGATTTCATTTTTGTATTGCCAATTCCATTTATCCTCGCCTAATTCATTTTTTAGCCAATCATCTAGCGATATCGTTGGATCACGTGGCAGTCGAATGTTATGTAACTCATCACATGCACGGTCAACTTGTGAATAAAATCTAGGGACTTTAATGAATGGCCAAATTGCATCAAAATACACTTGCTCAGATGGCAATGCGTATAGAAATTCTTTGATGGGGTGATGAAATGACCGGATATAATCTAATTCTGGAGAATAGTCTCTGAATAGCCATTCAACATAATATTCCCTATCGCGAAATTCTTCGGTTCTTGGCTTACGATATCCGTCATATTAGATAGTTTTAATAAAATTTATTCTGAATCCAAAGCGGCTTGCCCATTGGAATCGGTGAAGTATTTTTAAAGCATTAATTGTTTGATTACCTGCGATTTTTTTTTCAATTTCGATTAATCTTTGATTCGAGTCAATGACAAACTGTTCTCTTTGACTGGGCGTAAGGCGGCTTAGAAAGTTATATTGATATACCAATCTTTCAAGAGAACTTGAAAAAACACTTCGAAGTACATTATTTATATCATATTCAAACATCATAATACCCTTTAAATTTCCAAATGATTAGATACAAAAATTATTTACAATCGTAGTCTTACAGTGGTTGTGAAGGATATTTATAAATATCTGATAACCAAGCTGTAATACATAACACTTCGGTCATTGAAGTCTTTAGAGCATCAAAATAAAAAAAGGGGTATTGAAACGGTTTTTTTATTTTTGCATCAAATACCGGCAATACCTACCATAATTTCAGACAAAAAAAGCCTGAATTACCCTGCTTGATTGACACTGCCAGCTCACACCCGTAACTGCCGGTAAAATGATTTTTGAAATCACGTGTCTCAATAAACTTACACGTTAGAAGTCGGCTGTATTGATTTGTTATGAGCTCTAAAAGATTGAATAAGTAACTCGGTATCTGACTCTGCTTTGTACTGGGCTTTTTCTTTATCTACATTAGAACTATCGAATATAGTGATAGCGGTTTTAAATAATTCCAATGCTTCAGCATCATTTAACAGCTTAGACTTAAAATTCTCGCAAAATTTGTCCATTTTGTTGCTATTAAAGGGCTCCATTTTTTCACCAAGGACTAAAAGTCTTACCAACATCATTATATGAAACCTTGCTTTCTTATATCTTGGCTCCAAATCTCCACTGCGGAAAAACTGTTCAATCCGGTAATAACATAGTGAACTTACAAAATAAGGTAACAAATTATGATCGTCTGCAAATATTAGACCGCGAAAACGCTTAACTATAGTTCCATAGTAACCGGAAACAAAATGTGGTGAACTCAGAAAGGTAGAAGCAAATGATTTTATTTGAATTGGTATCGAGATTATTTGAGTTCTTTTAATTCCAATATTTGAATTATACTGCTGAGATCGCCTTTCATAATATAATGAAATACTCGATTTTTCAGCGCTATAATATAATTCTAGCTTCCTTTGGAAAGCACTTAAAGCTTCAAGCTGCTCAGTTTTTACTTCTGTTTGGCTGTTAGTTGCTAGTGTAATATTCGTTTTAATGTCATCATTATTTGTAACTATTATTTTTATTGGGACATATACTTTTTCGATTCCCTTTAGCTTTCGGCAATCATGTAGAACATGACTCGTCTGACAACCATTTACAACCTGATAGTCTCTCAATGTAAACCTATTGCCAGCAGGAGTTAATGATGAGGCTACGATAGTTACGCCATTATTTAACACGCAAAAAAGATCGTATTTCCCTTGCTCCAGTGAACCTTTTATCTTTTTGTTTACTGGATTATCTCCTTGAAAATCACGAACATTATCATCAAAGATGCTATATATGGTTTCATTTTCATCTTGGATTAATTTTAGGTATTCGTTAAACGGAATCACTCCTAGATACGCTTCTGAAATCCCTTCAACATCCGGTAAAGTAATTCGGCTTTGAAAATTTACTGTGGCAGAAAGCTTATTCTTTGTTTCGTGATAAAGTTTTTGAATTTCTGCTGCTCCAAGAGGTTCAACGAAAATACTTTCAAAAATACTTAAATTATCAAGTTCTTGAGATCCAGACTCTATAATTGCCCGAAGATTTTGATCATCAACCTATTTTCCAGTACAAACATAATATAGCTTGCAGTTAGGACGTCTATTGACCATATAGGATGACATTGTTATCAAGTACTCCCATATAGCTTTCATTTCCTTAATTTTTGAATTCTGTACAAGCTTAGGCTTATCAGCTAAGAAATCCTTAACTCCATGAATAAATGTTCCAATCTCTGAACCATCAAATGAAGAAGAAGTTTTTGATTGAATAAATGTTATATCCGCATCTAGGTAACCGGTACTTTCTACAAAGTCTCTAAGTTCCTCTTCATCAGTAATAATTCGTCCATTTACTATTACGCACAAACCGTCAATTGCGCTATCTCCACCTGAACCAGTGTGAACATCTTCCAGCTCAAAACTCCCCCTATAAACTTTTGTAGTTATACAAAAATTTGCAAAGTGCTCAAAATGAACAGAGTCAGGTAATTTGTCTAATTCAAACTGTTTCACGAATGTATTTACGAGAGAGCTTGTAATTTTATCCATTGAAAATCCTATAGCTGCTAATTTTTGAGTCTGTAGGTTGAGTCACATCTTTTCGTTGCTCAACATCCAACGAACAAAAGCAAATATTGATACATTGCCCAATGTCATTATTATATTTTATATATGGAAATATTATGCACGAAAAGATGCGCTCACCCTATATATATCAATTAACACTGAGCAGGGTAGTCATGACCTAAAGGCAAGCAAAATAATTACTGGAGCTGTGATCTTTCTATCTTAATTGGGAAAATTGGTTTGTGCTAATGGATTGATACTTGAGATGGAAGATGCACTGGCTCGATTGGTTCATGCCGTACATAGAGATATTTTTAACCAGCGATTATCTGAAAAAAATGCTGTCGTTGACTTAATGGCAACCACTATAAAGACGATTGAAGGTATTGAGGATAGGAACGCGCATGAAATAACTTGACCATTTATATTCCCTCACCCCAACCCTCTCCCAGAGGGAGAGGAAGCAAGATGCCGAAGTTATTTCATGCACATTCCATAGGCTTTTTATCTTGGGTAAACCAGCATGTGATGTCGATTTGAAATCACCCGTTTTAATTACCGAAAATAAAAATTCAAAACAAAAAAAACGGCAGGTGCAAATATAGAACCCTATAGAAGTAAAGCGACATTCGACCACCCTCACCCCAGCCCTCTCCCGGAGGGAGAAGGAGGGAGCTTTATGTTGCTTTACTTCTAAGCCACTCTATAGCTTGCACCTGCCGATATAGCCGGACAGTTGTCTGCCCGGCTACTGTCTTGATTATTTCTTTTTAGCGTTATTACGTTCGTTAACTTCTTTGATCACTTCTTCTGCTACGTTTTTAGGACATGGCATATAGTGCGAGAACTCCATAGAGAATTGACCGCGACCAGAAGTCATGGTGCGCAAGTCACCAATGTAGCCGAACATTTCGCTCAACGGTACATCTGATTTGATACGCACGCCACTTACGCCGGCATCTTGAGATTTGATCATGCCACGGCGACGGTTAAGGTCACCAATAACATCACCCACATGATCCGATGGCGTAAAAGTATCTACCGACATAATGGGCTCAATCAATTGTGGGCTGGCTTTTGGAATTGACTGACGGAATGCCGCTTTCGCAGCAATTTCAAAGGCAATTGCAGAGGAGTCAACCGCATGGAAAGCACCATCCGTTAAGATAACTTTAAAGTCCAAACAAGGGAAGCCGGCCAAAACACCTTTATCCAACATGCTTTTAAAGCCTTTTTCAACAGCAGGCCAGTATTCGCGTGGTACGTTACCACCCGTAACCGCTGATTGAAACACAAAGCCTGAACCGGGTTCACCGGGTTCAATAATATAGTTGATCTTGCCGTATTGGCCTGAACCACCTGATTGCTTTTTGTGTGTATATTCGTCTTCAACCGCTTTGGTAATGGTTTCGCGATACGCCACTTGAGGTTTACCAACAACAACATCAACGCCATGAGTACGTCTTAAGATATCAACCTTAATATCAAGATGTAACTCGCCCATACCTTTAAGGATGGTTTCGCCACTGTCTTCATCAGTTTCAACGTGGAAAGAAGGATCTTCCTGAATCATTTTACCCAGTGCAATACCCATTTTTTCAGAAGCGGCTTTATCTTTTGGTGAGATAGCCAGTGAAATAACGGGATCAGGGAAAACCATGGGTTCCAGAGTTGCAGGGAATTTTGGATCGCACAAAGTGTGACCGGTTTGCACGTTCTTCATACCCAGAACCGCAACAATATCACCTGCTTGTGCAGATTCAAGCTCGGCACGAACATCGGCATGCATTTCAACGATACGACCAATACGCTCGGTTTTACCGGTAAACGTATTCAATACTGACGTGCCTTTTTCCAACTTACCGGAATAGATGCGCAAGAAGGTCAACGCGCCAAAACGGTCATCCATAATTTTAAATGCCAAGGCACGTAATGGTTTATCAGCATCAACGATAGCAAATGTACCTGTTGGGTTACCTTCAAGATCGACTTCTGGCTGTGGTTTAACTTCTGTTGGTGAAGGCAAATAATCAATAACGCCGTCAAGAACCAACTGTACGCCTTTGTTTTTGAAAGATGAACCGCAGAAAGTCGGGAAGAAATCAAGATTAATGGTACCTTTACGGATACAACGCTTAATGGTATCAATGTCTGGTGTTTCGCCTTCAAGATAGGTTTCCATGACATCGTCAAATTGATCAGCCACTTGGTCTATCAATTTTTCACGCCATTCCTTTGTCAACTCCAACATATCGGCTGGAATATCTTGAATGGTGTAATTCATCGGGTCACCTGAGTTATCCCAAATCCATGCTTTCTCGGTTAATAAATCAACCACTCCCGAGAACTCGTCTTCTGTACCGATTGGCAAGGTCATTACAACAGGCACTGCACCTAAAACTTCTTCAACCTGTTTAACTACACGGTAGAAGTCTGCGCCAATACGATCCAGCTTGTTAACATAAATAACCCGCGCAACTTCAGAGTCATTCGCATAACGCCAGTTGGTTTCTGATTGGGGTTCTACACCGCCTGATCCACAGAAAACGCCGATACCGCCGTCCAGCACTTTAAGAGAGCGATAAACTTCGATAGTAAAATCAACGTGACCCGGGGTGTCGATAATATTAAAACGATAATCTTTCCAGAAACAAGTGGTTGCAGCTGACTGAATGGTAATACCGCGCTCACGTTCTTGATCCATGAAGTCGGTAGTGGTTTCGCCATCGTGCACTTCGCCGATTTTGTGAATTTTACCGGTCAATTTTAAAATTCGCTCGGTAGTGGTTGTTTTACCGGCATCAACGTGTGCGAAGATACCAATATTTCTGTAATGCGCTAAATCTGTCATGTTTTTACTCTAAAGTTGGGCATAAAAAACTTTTTTGGTGACCACTCTTGAGCATCAACTCAGGAGGGTTCGTACTGGGGCATTGTGACAACATACCGTAAACTACAGTCATTATAACCTAAGACCGTAGCGGCAAGGCATGGATGAAACGTGTCGAATACTTGCAGGTAGCTCAAGCCAAGTGAGGTGGCACTTTAAAAGTCACCGTTGCCGCTCACTTATCCAGCTTTGAAAGCCGACTATTTTAACCTAAAAACGGGGAAAAAATACAGGAAAACCCATGTCTTATATTAGGAGGCTATAAAAAAGGCTGGCAATCTTGTTTTTGGTGGTGCTTTTGCCGGCAAATAAGAACAATTTGTTCGTCTATACACAAATCCTGTGGATAACTCTGTGTATTAACTGTTATATACCGCTCTTAACACCCGTTTTTAATACATTCTTGTTAGATTGTACAAAAAATAGACAATCTATTATTACCGGCTGGTCGCTGTTATTTATGACATTTCAAGAAATTTTTATGTCTTGAATAAAAGCGACGCCAAGTCATTGATTTTTTCTATAGGCAAAAAAACTTCCCGCTTAACACTTGACAAACCTGATGATGCTATAAATAGGCCTGGTCTGCTTCCGTTTTTTTATGCCGTCAAAAGAGTCGCGGTACAAATGCTATTTAACAAAAACACAAGTTATATTTTTCATGGCGGCTTCCGGATAAACAAGAAAAATACTGCTTTATGGTTTAAAACAAGCTATTCAGAAGTTACCCACAAAACCTGTGGATAACTCTGTGTATAAATTGTTATATACCGCTCTTAACTACAGTTTTTATTACAGTTTTGTTAAATCGTATAAAAACACGACAATCCAACAGTTATTTCTAAGTATCAATAACTTACCAAGCGCTATAATAAGATTTCAGGACTCTTGAGCCGCGCGGTAAAAATTGGTTTTAAAATACCGTCAGGCATAAATTCACGCAACCATTGCCTAAAACTTAACGAAAGAAAGACCTGGCAGGTTTTACAAACGGCCAAGCCTGACATTAATCTTTCTGTCGGGCTAAATTAGATAGCGACTGTCCACAGTTAAGCATTGTAGGAGCGGGCCATGCCCGCGATGAAGAAGCTAAAATTAAGTATTGCAGCCAAAATATCGCGGGCATGGCCCGCTCCTACGGTGTTATTGTACTTAACTGTGGGCAGTGACGCCGGAGCGTGGCAACCAGGCTGATTCTGGGAGTTATTTTCTGCGTACTGCCAACCCCAACCACAACACTATCTTCTTCGGGCATTATGACTTTTAGGCTCTGGTTTGGTTTTGGTTATTTCCGGTTCGTTTCTTTCCAGACCGGCAAATTCAAATAACAAATCCAGTTCCTTATCCGTCAGTTCATAAAACGTACCCGCTTTTAGACGCTCGGGTAACACCACCGGCCCGTAGCGAACCCGCATTAAACGGCTAACGATAACTTCCTGCGATTCCCATAAGCGCCTGACCAGTCGGTTACGGCCTTCGCTAACGATAACGTGATACCACTTATTGGCACCCTCACCCCCGAAAAATCGAATCGCATCAAATTTGGCTGTACCATCTTCGAGCTCTACACCTTGCTTGAGTTTTTCCAGCGTGGTCTCCGCAACATCACCCAAGATACGCACCGCGTATTCACGTTCAACTTGCGTGGATGGATGCATTAATTTATTGGCGAGTTCGCCATTATTGGTAACCAATAATAAACCGGAGGTATTAATATCCAACCTGCCGACCGAAATCCAGCGGGCGGTAGTCAGTGTTGGCAGTTGCGTAAACACCACCGGACGACCTTCAGGATCACGGCGTGTTACCACTTCACCCGTCGGTTTGTGATAAAGCAGTACCCTGGTAGGTTGCACTGCAAATTTTTCCCAATGCACGACCCGCTCATTGAGCTGCAAATAATCACGCGCTTTTAAACGATCACCCAACTTGGCTGGTTCACCATTTAGTTTTAATCGACCTTCGGCTATCCAGCGCTCAATTTCTCTTCTGGAACCAACGCCGCCACGCGCCAGCACTTTTTGAATGCGCTCGCCTTCTTCCGGCTGATTTTTGACCGATTTTTTTACGACCCTGACTTCATCAGGCTGTTTCGGTGAAGGACTGGCCGGTTTGTAACCCCCTTCTTTCTGCGTATTTCTGTCCTTATTTTTACGCTGTTGTTTGGGTGACCTTTTTATCGTCGGCGATTTGCCCGGCTGCTTTGATGAATCGTTGGTTGGTTTCTTGCTTTTCACTCGTTACCTGCATAAGTTGTTGCGTATTATCTATCGACTCATCAAGATGTTTTATATCCTGCAAAGTCGGCAGTTGATTTAATGATGTAATATTAAAATAATCCAAAAATTGTTTGGTCGTGCCATATAGACCAGGCCTGCCGGGCGCTTCCTTGTGCGCCACCACCCTCACCCACTCACGCTCAAGCAAAGTCTGAATAATGCTTGAACTGACACTCACACCGCGAATATCTTCAATATCAGCGCGTGTCACCGGTTGTCTGTAAGCAATAATTGCCAACGTTTCCAATAATGCGCGTGAATATTTTGGCGGTTTTTCTTCCAATAAGCGTGATACCCAGTGCGATAAATCCTGCTTGATTTGAAATCGATAGCCACTCGCCACCTGTTTTAATTCAATCGGGCGAGATCGATAATCTTCAATAATAGTCTCTATTGCCGCTTGCACATCCTGTATTTCCGGTTGTTCCAACTCCGGAAAAACCTGCTGTATCTGTTTGGCGGTCATCGGACGCTTGGCCACAAACAAAATAGCCTCAACTATGCGCTTTATTTTCAAATTAATTTCAAGGTGTTCAGTGATTGGAATGGATGCGTTCATGGTTACTGATTTTAACGGTTTCGTCCGCTTTCTAAACTTGCCAAAGGGACGCAACCTGATCGGCACCAACACTTTCTCTTCGACAGGGCTAAGCCGTGCGCAATCGAAGGATTCATCAGGTACAGCCGGTGTTAAATCAACAATCGTGGGTTGCTTCCGTCGTTTAGTAACCTTCTTCTTCGGCGGTGGCGAAACCACTGAGGCTTCTGACCCGGATTTCGGTAAAGGGTTCAGACTGGCTGATTTCGATGAGTCCTTCTTTGCCAAGCTCGAGGATGGCCAGAAACGAGACAACGACGCCGGATCGACCTTCTTTTCGGATAAATAATTGCGAGAAAAGGAGACTATCTTTTCCCTTAAGGTTTGCCAAAATGGTTGCCATTCGTTCACGGACAGATAAAGCTTCTTTGGTAATTTGGTGGTGACTAAGTTGGTCAACGCGCTTAAGGACATCCTGAAATGCCAACAGCATATCTTTTAACTGAATATCCGGTAACTGCTGCGCAACGTCTAATGCGGATATATCGACATCTACGGCAAATATATCACGTTCAACCCTCGGTAAAAAATCGATCTCTTCAGCTGCGGCCTTAATACATTCATATTCCTGTAATCTGCGGATTAACGTGGCCCGAGGATCTTCCTCGTCGTCCTCTTGCTCAGACTGTCTGGGCAGCAGCATTCTTGATTTTATTTCTGCCAATAGCGCAGCCATAACCAGATATTCCGCCGCCAATTCCAGATTGAGTTCACCCATCAATTGAATATAGCTGATGTATTGATGCGTAATCTGGGCGATAGGGATATTGACAATATCCAGATTTTGCCTTCTGATCAAATACAGCAATAGATCCAGCGGCCCTTCAAACAAGTCAAGAAACACTTCCAGTGCATCCGGAGGGATATAAAGATCTTCCGGTAATTGACTGAAAGGTGCGCCGTTGACTATGGCAAAGGCTGGCGTTGTTTCCGTAACAACAGCCGCTTCGCTAGCGGTCATTTGGTAGTGACTGGTAACGGGTTAATTCGGGCAATTTCGCAGGCATCCAGTGAATAGCAAACTTATTAGAATGCCCAATCTCAATCATCAGGATTTTAAAAAAATCACAAGCCTGCAATTGAAAAAAATACTTTCTGGAAAAAAAACAAAGGATATTCCAAAATCAGATTCAAAATTTTAGTGTAGAGCAGCACGATTAAAATAATAAAGCCAAACCGTTCCAAACGATTATATTGCCATGCCCAGTAATTCGGTAAAATACCGGTCAAAATGCGACTGCCATCCAGCGGTGGAATGGGTAACAAGTTAATTAATGCCAACACCAGATTAATTGAAATACCGGCAACGCCTGAATAAATCAACGGATGTGAGATTGCTTCAGTGCCTGCACCGATAGTAACACCCAAGCGAGCCACCAAAGCCCAGGCGAGCGCCATTAATATATTTGAAACCGGCCCTGCCAATGCCACTACGGCCATATCTTGCAAGGGATTTTTAAAATTTCGGGGATCAACAGGAACCGGTTTGGCCCAACCAAAAATAAAACCCGTGCCGGTAATGAGTAACAATCCGGGGAGAATGAGGGTTCCAAATAAATCAATATGCTTAAGCGGATTCAAGGTCAACCGACCCAAGCTGGAGGCGGTATTATCACCGTATTTTTTGGCTACCCAGCCATGCGCCACTTCATGTACGGTAATCGCAAAAATCACCGGCAATACCCAAACCACTATGCGTTGGATTAAGCTTAATTGATCCATTAATATATCCCTTATTAATTTAACATGGGGGCAAGACCTTTGCCCTGTCTGATGATCTCTGCACCATTACTGGAGAATTCGATCATGGTTGTCTCTCCACCTTCAATAATACCGGCATCAATAATCAAATCCAGCTCATTTTCAAGCTTGTCTCTAATCTCGTAAGGATCGGTCATGACCTCACTCTCGCCAGGTAATATCAGTGTTGAACTAAATAACGCTTCGCCCAATTCCTGAAGTAATAATTGCGCAACCGGATGATTAGGAATACGCACGCCGATGGTTTTTTTCTTGGGATGTTGCAGTCTGCGCGGCACTTCACGGGTCGCATCCAGAATAAACGTAAAGGGCCCAGGCGTTAACGCTTTAATCAAGCGATAGGCATCATTACCGATTTTAGTAAAGGTTGATACTTGCGTCAGGTCTTTGCACACGAGGGTAAAGTTGTGCTTATCATCCAACTGTCTGATACGCCGTATCCTGTCCAGCGCCTGTTTATCATCAAGATGGCAGGCCAGTGCGTAAGATGAATCGGTCGGATAGACAATAACCCCGCCATTGCGGATAATTTCCACAGCACGGTGAATCAATCGCAACTGCGGATTTTCCGGATGTATTTCAAAAAACTGAGACATCATTAACGACTACATTGAAAAATTATAAATCGGCATTATACCCCACATCCACTCAAGCTTGCAGTATTGTAACTATTGGCTGTTAAGGCTTTTGCTAAAAAATTGGGTACAATAGTCATTCGTGCCATTAAAAACACCCTTTGCCATTTTGATTGTTAGAATTGCCCTACTCTTGTTACTCGCTGCATTTGCCGTATTAACATCGGCAGACCTGTTGCTATGGCTGGCGATACCGGGACTGCCCGGACTTATGACGCAACTGGGCTTGGCCACACTGTTAAGTGCATTTGCCTTGTTACTGATAACCGGCTTATTGCTGATAAGTAAACTTATCGTCACGGCTTGCCTGGATTACTTTTCCACCCGACAACGCCTGCAACGACGACTCTTGTTTAGCCAGGCCAAGCAGGAGCAGTTTAAGCAACTGTTTTATTTTAAAAAATTGCAAATCAATTATTTTAATGAGGTCAAGAGAAAGCGTTTGTTAATGACCAATAATCGTCAGCAACTACAGGCGTTGTCTCACGCTATTGATAAAGACTTGCTAATGATTAAACCACAACTGTCCAAAACCACTTATCTGCAATTACAACAAGAAAATACCCGATATCGAAATCAACAGGATATTGAGGCTTTACTCACCTTGCAGCAAAAAATAGCCACTCTTGTTTAGCTTATGATGACGTTAAAAAATCGGGTTCTTGCTTTGCTTAATATTTTTCATACCATTAAAGATGAAAACCTGCACTGGAGAACCGCCAACCAAGATCAGCAAGCCCAACTTAAGCACCGACGCGTGCTGGCTGAAAAAACCCTGGAAGCAGAATTAAAAAGGAAAAGTGTCCAGTTAACCCATGAAATCACCCTGCTGCGCACTAAAAACTAGACCGAGTTAGCCATGTTTAAAACCCGGTGCAAACAGGACATTAAGGATTATAAGCAATATTTGGCCGCACTGGATCAGCTTAAGCGTTCAATACAGGCCAGTTACACCCACCTGCCTGAAGCTGTTGCTTTCACCATTCATCATCATGCGAAACATTTATTAAATCAAATGTGGGAAGCCGAAGACTTTGAGCAAAAAATGCACCACGAGATACAGTTGATAAACTTTATGACCACGGTACATGAAGACGCCCGCCTGCATCTGGATGGCGCAAGCACCGAAAAATTACCGGAGAGAACGTTGAGCTTGATTCAACGAAAGTGAGTTTTTTGAATTAGTAAAATTGTAAAGAGCTATCACCACGAAGACACGAAGAGCACGAAGAAAAACTTAAGTGTGACGGAGTTTGCAAACCTGTAACTCGCGCCTTTAATACCCTATGTGAATTATAGTGGGTACACACTATAAAAATACCGGTGAACACCGACCTTAATCACGCTAAAAAATGCCCAAGCCGTCATCCCGGCATGGACTGCCGGGATCCAGAGTACAAGGATGTACTAATCGATAGCCTATTGTATTTATAAAAGCAGATTAAAAATCAGTTTGTGGATGCTTTACAAATGCCATCCATGGCAACTGGATTCCGGCAATCCCTGCCGGAATGACGGATCTTTAAGCGTGACGGCAGTTACAAACACCGACCGTCAAAAAATAATGACAAGTTACACGTAATGCCCTTAATGTCCTAGATAACGGCAACTACCAATTACCATGCTTGCCATGCTCTTCTATGAATTTACCTACTCCTGTTAATTCACTGGTTATTTCAAAATAGAACATTTCACTGTGATCATTGGTTGCTTCAAATCGGTCAACTTCAACTTCAAATTCTGTGGCTTCAGTGATTAAATCACCGGCTTCATCATACTCGGCATTAATGCCGTAGCAATCACCGTAAACACCCATAATCAGGTTTTCATAAGCTGCCAAATAACGTTCATCCTCTGACAGATAATCCTTTTCAGGCGTCCATAAAGCAAATGGTGCTTGATGCAGTTCAGCAAAATTTTTGGCTATTTCTATTTTTTGACTATCACTATTCATTTTTACTTATCGTTGATTATTTGTAGATTAAGACGACTCAATTAAGTTGGGACAAAAATATTGGCCTTAAATCTGGAAGGTTTATCCTGTATTAAAAGGATAGTCTGGATTGACGAACACCATCAGACCTTAATTGGAATCGGGCTTATTGAGTTCCGGAGTTAACGCTTGCGTCTGACCGAGACTCTTCAGTAGTTGCGACAACTCATCAGGCGCTTGCACGACCGCTTGTGGCCCGGCTATTTTTTCTTCTGTCCAGTCCACCATTTCCCCTGAACCCCATGACACAAAAGAAGCGAATATAAACACCAATAAGCCGCGTGTCATGCCACCGGGCAAGCCTTGCGCTTCCAGATAACGCTGAGAATACCGGGCGGCTACAATGAACACAATGGAAGAAATAACCAGGTTCCACACTGAAGGCAAGGTAAACATTAGCGGGCTTTCTCTTGAGCGGAACGGTTATTTTTCAAGGTGTTTATCAAGCTCGATTTCAAGTGTCAAGAACTGATCCTTCCAGTAGGCAGCAGCCTTAACGGCCTCATCCTTTTCAGTCGTCAAACCGGTGATGCGCTCGTTTAAACCCCGGTTCAATTCAGTTAATGCCTTAACCTCTTCAAACGAAGCAAAAACCTTGTCGTCCGACTCAAACACTTTCCGCATGGCAATGTTATCAGCTTCCAAGGTTTTTATAACACCTTGCTGTTCCTCAATAATACTGCTCAACTGCTCTTGATGATCCTCTTGGAGTTGTTGATCAATAACGGGAACCGGCTCAGGTTTGGGTGTTACCGGCTTGGGAGGCGAGATTTCTTTAATGGCTTTAGTCAGACTTTTTTTGCCGTCTATCACTTCCTTTACCAACTCTGCCGGCGCTTCCTTAACCAGCTTGTCAGCCATTTGTTGCGTGCGCTGCCCAACTCCGGATTGTTTAGCCCTGGATTCTGTCGTGTCTAACGGCGCAGAATTAGCTAATTTTTCATCGTCAGCGACCTGAGCTTTTACCCAGCTTTGAGACGCCGATACGATAGCCGCCGCTTGGCCTTGCGTTAAATGTCTGCGATGTAAGTTTGACGACAAGATAAATTGGGTCGGATTAGAACCGGTGTACTCAATCATCACCGGCTTGATACCCAGCTCACAAAGCGCACGATAGCGATTGCCGCCATCCAGAATCATGCCGTTAAGTGTGTAAATGGGGTGGGTTTGTCCGATATCCTGAATGTTGGCTTTAAGTGAAATAAACTCGGCATCCGACATTCTCGGAAAGTAAGTACAAAGCGGATGTAGTTGTATTGCTTGAATATTTTGATCAGTCATTGATTAACCTTAATTTAGAACGACCATTATATCATGACTACAAACAATAGTTTTTTGCAGATAAACTGACAAATTAATCACGCAAAACCAATCCCGGCAATATCAGCTGATGACTCAAGGCACTCTGAAAGGTTATTGATTGTAATTATTCACCTCCCCCTTTGAAAAAGGGGGATTGAGGGGGATTTATCTAATAAAATCTCCCCTAACCCCTCTTT
>Ga0194056_10000791_pt1 | contig 17398 bp, 17 predicted proteins | sample SepL4413m_MetaG_FD_155458 | JGI IMG/M metagenome (GOLD analysis project Ga0194056, IMG submission 155458) | Anoxic zone freshwater microbial communities from boreal shield lake in IISD Experimental Lakes Area, Ontario, Canada - Sep2016-L442-13m | ecosystem: Environmental > Aquatic > Freshwater... | reverse complement strand
GAGTCAGGCTGGATGCCTATCTGGTGGCCAGGTATGTGGGACCTTTTTTTGGGGCATTACTTGTTGTTACGGTCTATCTGCTGGGGCGGCGACATAGTCAGGCGGCGGGCCTTTTTGCCGCCTTTCTGGCATCCGTTTGTCCGCTTTTCTACCCCTTGATTAAAACCGGAATGGGGGCCTTTGCGAACCAAATGGGGTTGTTCCTGCTGCCCCTCGCATTACTCCTTTACCTGAGTGAGGCCCCTTTTCTATTCGCCTTCATCCTCCTCGGCTTGACCGTGTCTGTCCCCCTCTTCGTATTCACCCTGGCATTGATCGTCGTGCCGCATCGGTTGTTGAGTTGTCGAGTTGCTGAGTTGTCAGGGTTATGCCCGGACAATTCAACCTCAACGACCAAACAACCTAACAACTCATCAACTCTTCTTCCCAAGCCTCGCCGATGGTTAAGAGAGTCACTTTTGATTCTGCTTCCCTTCCTCCTCGCCTTCGGTCTGGCAGGCTACCATTTCCTATCGCCTGGAAAACTTCATTTGACCACCACGGCCACACTAGTCACGGGAATCGAGACCCCGGGGCCAAAGCAACATTCGGTCACCGATCAACCCCCGGGGCTCCTCAAAACAATTAAATCCCATCCTGCAGGAAAACTCGCGGTAGATCTGCTCACTGTCAAAAGAGTTGGACTGGGCAACAACCTGATGAATCTGGCCGCCCTGGCCTTGGCGGGGATATTCACGTGCATACTGGTGGCAGGGTTCCGGTCTTGCTCCCTTACACTAAAATTGCTGGGCTGCTGGGGTCTTCTCACAACCCTCCAAGCGGCCACAGGCTTTCTGGAATTCAGCCTGTATCAACGTAGCGGCTGGATTCTGCTGGAAGCCATTGCCCTCGCCGGGGGAATCATTCTGGCCTGGCTTCACGGAATGGAGAAAATGAGGAAAGTCATCCGATCCGCAATCATACTTGGCTTGTCTGCAAGCGTACTGCTCGCCTTTTGGCTCCCGCCACAACACCGCTGCATCACCAGCGGGGCGGAAGACGAACTTGCCACCGTGTTGCGGGAGCTCTCCGGCACTCGGCTCAATGCCCTCCATGCCCGAGGTCCGCTTTCTTTAGAACAACTGGAACCCAGCACATTAATCGCCAGGGCTGCGGCAGCACCTAACGTAGCCATCATTTCCAGACGCTACACATTATTTAATGCGGACCAGGGGAATATGGCAGACGTGCTTCCGGATCCTAAGGCCCATATCAGGCAGATCCCTGTGGAAAAAGACACTAGGCTTAAGCCGCCGTCCGACCATTTTGTCTGTCTGGTGGACCGCTTTTCAGGTCTACCCGACATGGGGCTTCTCGATCGTATCAGCCCCGAACTCACCCAATCGCTAGCCGGGTTCCAAGATCTTCTCTACAAACCTAACGAAGTGATTCTCGCCTTTCTGGCAGCATTACCACCCCAGGCCTGGCGTATCACCCAAGAAGAGCGGGGTCTCAAACTGTCGATCTATCTCGTCGAAAGGCTTCGCCCTTGAAAATCATTTCGGCAGATTGAATTTTTCCGTTTTTCACAGTTGACGGAAGGGCCTGATCGCTGTATTTTCTGCGTTAATAATTTTGTAAACGCTCATGACAAACCAGGCAGAACATGTTCGCAAGCAATTAACCGAAGTGGGGGGGCGCACCTCCCAGGATCTCGGTTTGGGTCGTATTGTCGGGCAGATTCTTGTTCATCTCTACCTCTCCCCGTCTGAGCGCTCTCTGGATGACATTGCAAAAGACCTGGAGTTGAGCAAGGCTGCCATCAGTATTGCGGCGCGCCAACTGGAAAGCCTCGGGCTCCTGCGCCGATCCTGGAAAGCGGGGGACCGGAAGACCTATTACAGGACCGCCGACGATATCGCCACCGCTCTTCATCAGGGGCTGCTGATGCTGGTCCGGACAAAAATGAGCCTGCTGGCGACGGAACTTCAGCAAGCGGAAATGGAACTTAAAACAGCGGAAACCGGGTCAGAATCAGAGTTTATCCTGGGGCGCGTAAAACGCGCCAAAAAACTGCGTGACACCGCCATGAATGTGCTTGAAAACCCGCTCGTCAAATTGTTGACGCGTGTCAGTTGATTGTGTGATTTAATTTAAAGATATCGCAATAGGCTCTACACGCATTCGCATAATTTACGGGGACGAAGTCTGCCTAATCTCGAACAATTCAGCAACTCGACAACTTAACAAAGTATCCGCTCATGCACCGCACACACATACGCGCCAATCAGCCCTGGTGGAAAATCAACTGGCGGGAGCTCCTTGAATATCGGGATCTCTTCTGGATGACGATCCAACGCGACTTGACGTCCATCTATAAGCAGAGCGTTTTAGGCCCTCTCTGGTTTGTTCTGCAACCCGTAATGACCACCGTGGTTTTCACCATTGTCTTCGGTAATTTTGCAAAAATCAAAACAGATGGATTGCCGCCGTTCCTCTTTTACATGAGCGGGTTGGTTCTCTGGAATTATTTCCAAGGGGTGCTTAACGGTGCGGCCAGCTCACTACTGAGCAATGCGGGAATAATGAGAAAAGTATATTTTCCCCGCCTGTTGCCACCGCTCACCTCAGTCGTCACCTATATGGGGCATTTTCTCATCAACTTTGCGGTTTTCGTGGGTTTCTTTATCTATTTCATCTTGAAAGGAAGCGACATCCATCCCTCCTGGTGGATGCTTATCCTGCCGATTCTCGTTTTCCATTGTGCCTGTGTCGGACTCGGGGCGGGTTTGTGGCTTTCAAGTATGACCATCAAATATCGGGATGTATCCTTTGCACTTCCCTTTCTCACCCAGCTCTGGATGTACGCTACCCCCATCATTTACCCATCCAGTGAAGTATCGGCCAAATGGAAATGGATTATTGCCGTAAACCCCATGGCCGGGGTCATCGAATTGAACCGGTTTGCGTTTCTTGGGGCCGGCTCACCGGATAAAATGATTCTTATTGTCAGCTTCCTGGTGGGGATCGGACTGCTGATTAGCGGCCTCCTGGTTTTCAATCGTGTTCAACGAACCTTTGTAGACACCATCTAACCATGCCGGAACCAGCCATATCAGTCAGGGGTCTTTCCAAGCGCTACCGCCTTGGGGCCATCAGTCGCCATACCCTCGCGGATGAGTTCACCTATTTGTACCACAAGCTCCGGGGACGCAACGTCGCGGAGCACATGGGCAGAATCAAGACCCGCAACAATCCTGCGGCGGCAAGCCCCCACACCCATTGTTCCCAGGATTTCTGGGCGCTAAAAGATGTCTCTTTCGATGTGCAACCGGGGGAAATCATCGGGATCATCGGCGGCAATGGCGCGGGCAAATCCACACTTCTGAAGATCCTCAGCCAAATCACGGAGCCGACCGAGGGAGAAGCCGTGATCAATGGTCGGATCGGTTCCTTGCTGGAGGTGGGAGCCGGTTTTCACCAAGAGCTGACCGGACGGGAAAACATTTACATGAACGGCACCCTTTTGGGCATGAAGAAGGCCGAGATCGAAAAGCGTTTCGCGGACATCGTGGAGTTCTCGGAGATCGGCAAATTCATCGACACCCCCGTCAAACGATATTCCAGCGGAATGTACGTCCGCCTCGCGTTCGCTGTGGCCGCCCACCTCGACACGGAGATTCTACTCGTGGACGAAGTCCTGGCCGTGGGAGACGCAGCGTTTCAAAAGAAATGTCTGAGCAAGATGGATGCGGCAGCGGGGAATAACAGAACCATCCTGTTCGTCAGCCACAACATGCACGCCATCTCAACTTTGTGCCGCAAGGCCATCTGGATGGATCATGGACAAGTCCGCGCCATCGGTTCCTCACGGGAAATTATCGCGGACTACACCGCCGAAACCGTGTTCAAGGCCAGCACAGGCCAGCACACGGCCATTCCAGATGAGAGCCCGGCGATCATCGACTGGATCCGGGTGCTGGATGAGGGAGGGGAGGAACGCGACATCCTTGACGTTTCCGAGCCCTTGACAATCGCGGTGAAGGTAACCCAACAAGCGGTGACAAGCCCCTTGCGAGCCGTGCTGCGGCTCTACTCAACCGAGGAGGACACGATGGCACTGTGCACCACCTCTTTTCACGACCCCACCTTCACCCCGTCCCTGGAGGCGGGTAGTCAGGTCTACCAATGCCGGTTACCGGGATACTTGTTAAACGCGGGAACCTATTGGATTTCCGTCGGCATTGATCGCCCCCGAAAGCCCGTCGCCTCAGAGTGGATCAACGTCAAAAGCTTTCACCTGACGCAAAGCGCATCGGGGGGAGACGGCGTTTATGGGCAACTCGACGGAGTCTTGTCACCTTTCCAGAGTTGGCGACTGATCAAAGGCACCCCTTTTATTATCAGGAGATAATCCCCCATGAAACTTTTCCTTGGCATCCCCCCCAAACTCCCGTCCCGCCGGTTCAGGCAGAAGCGCGCTGTCCGATCTGTGATTGTGTGAAACAGGAAATTCTTGAATGCGGGCGAACGACCTTTGTGACAGGATCCTCGCGGACGCACGCCGAAATCCAAAATGGCCGAAAATTCCGCTGTTCGGCCTGCGGCCATATCTGGACATCCTGGATGAGCAAGGACCTGAAGGATGTGTCAGCTCTCTATGACGGCATCTACAAAGAAACGGCCAATGAAAGCGTAGATGTCAATTTTCGCAGTGCCTATCAACTTGAGCTGTTGACTCTGGCACTCCTGGCCTCGGGCAAAAAAACACCTTGCCTGGATTTCGGGTGCGGCCCCAACAGTTCAGTCGCCCTGATGCTCAATAAACTCGGGATGCCCGCGCAGTGTTGCGATATTTCAAATTACTACCCGTATGACAACGAGGTCTTTTTTCGTCACTCCGCCGACGCCCGGTGGCACAACCGCTTTGGCGGGGTGGTGTCCGTGGATGTCATCGAGCACCTGGGCGATACGCTGGATACGTGGCTTTATTTCAACCGCATCCTGAAACCCAATGGGGTGATGTACCATATTTTTCCCACCACGATTCATTACGGCCTCGACCATCATTACATTACCAATGCCTTTCACCTCTGCATTTTCTCCGAACAATCGCTTCGCCTACTGTGCGACAAAACCGGTTTTGAGTTCCGTGGTTTTGTGCCGTCGAAAATTCCATCGAAGGATCCCACCTTGCAGCAGATTTTCCATTTTGAAAAGACACGCGAAGTATGAAAGGGCTCAATCGCACATGAATAAACTTCGTATCCTGGTCTGGTGTCCTCTTGTCAGCGCGGGAGGCGGCGTACGCCTACTGGCCCGATTGCTCTCCGCTTTGGCGGTGCGCCAGGACATTGAAGCAATCAGCTTGGTGACTCCCCAGGGAGGCATCACCCGGAACCAGATTGATCCCGAGGCATGGCCCAAAATTAAATGGTGCGAGTTTGATGCGGCACCGCCTCCGGAACGGCTGGCAACCCGGATGAAGAGACGCCTCCTGCGATGCCCCTCCCGGTTACCCGGCCACGAAGAATTGCTCACCCAGTCCCGGGAAAACGACCTACTATATGCCTTCTGGCCACATCGCTCTGATTTTCCGACTGTGGATCTACCCGTCGTCTGTACCTTCCAAGATGCCACATTTTTCGACTTCCCCGAAATTCTAGGCGGCAAGGAAACCCTCAAGGAGTGGCACCGGGCCCAGCAGTGGTTTCAGGGCTGCGCCCAAGTGGTGGTGTCCTCGGAGGCCACCCGGACCGCTCTGACCCGACACTTCGACCTTCCCCGGGAACGCACCGAAGTCATTCATCATGCCATTTTGCCAGCGGATTCCCGTGCGACAACACAGGCGGATTCCCCCCCCTCACCGGCCCTTCCGGAGAAATACATCATCTTTCCATCGAACACCACAACCCACAAAAACCACTACAATTTATTAATTGCCTGGTCCCGTTTTCAGATGCGTGATCAGTATCCTTTACTGCTGGTTGGCTATCTGACCCAGCTCCTCAACTGCAAGCCCCGGGAATGGCCCGCCATGAAGGGTGAAACCCCGCGGCTCATCGGGGTCATTCAACGCCATGGACTTCAGGCTAATAAGGATTATTTTGCCCTGGGCTACGTTCCCGATGACGACATTCCGAATCTGGTGCGTCGGGCCACGGCGTTGATCATGCCGACCCTCTCTGAAGGCGGCGGCAGTTTTCCCATCGAGGAGGCGCTCAGCCTAGGCACGCCTGTACTGTGCTCGGACATACCCGTGCTGCGGGAACACCTGGCGGGCCGCACCGCGCGGATCGGCTGGTTTGACCCGGACTCGCCCGAGTCCATTCAGGCGGCCCTGACGGATCTTTTTGCCCATTACGACGACTATAAGCAATCCGCGCTGGCAGGCATGAATGACCCCCGTCCCTCCTGGCATGATGTCGCAGACCAGTATGCCGCCACCTTTAGGAGAGCAGTGGAGGCCTACAAAAATGCCCGGATGTGACACTCTGGTTATTCGTGAAGTGGAGGCACACGATATGGACGCTCTTGCCCATTTCCTTGAAGCCCATAACACCCCAGCCACAACAGGGCACTTCAACCCTTTCCCAATGACCGCAGAAACGGCCCGCCGAATCGCCACCACGCCCCGGCATGACCATTATTATATCGCCATCCTGAACGGCCGGATCGCCGGCCTCAGCATGCTGAGGGGATGGGATGAAGGTTATGAAACCCCCAGTTTCGGCATCGTGATCGACAGGGATCGGCGCGGCATGGGGCTCGGGCGGAAATTGACAATCGAAACGATCGGGAACGCGCGCCGGCTTGGGTGCCGACAGGTGCGACTGACCGTGAATGCCGGGAACCACGCCGGGGTGCGGCTTTATGAGTCACTCGGGTTTTCCCGGCAATCCGAACACCCAACCCTCACGCACGGCAAACCAGACACAAAAATTGTGATGATCACCACCTTGTAACAGGAAGCCAACAATGAGTAACAAAAAGCACTCCATCCCCGTCGCCGCACCCGCCTTGGTGGGCCGTGAAAAAGAATACGTCCTCGATTGCCTGGAGACCAACTGGATATCCTCCACCGGCCAGTACATCGGCCGTTTTGAAAGGGCCTTCGCCGAATTTTGCGGGATGCCGCACGCCATGTCCTGCAGCAATGGCACGGTGGCACTCCACCTGGCCCTTCTCGCTCTGGACATTAAACCGGGGGATGAGGTCATCGTCCCCACCCTGACCTATGTGGCAACGGCCAATGCCGTAGCCTATTGCGGGGCAACACCGGTGTTCGTCGACGCGGAGACCGAAACCTGGAATCTTGACCCGGCCCAAATCGCGGCCAAGATCACCCCCCGAACCCGGGGAATCATTGTGGTGCATGTCTATGGACACCCGGCGGACATGGATCCCATCCTGGTATTGGCGCAACAACACGGCTTGTTCGTCATCGAAGACGCCGCCGAGGCCCACGGTGCCCGCTATAAAGGACGCATCGCCGGCAGTATGGGGCACATTTCCACATTCAGTTTCTACGGCAACAAGATCATCACCACCGGCGAGGGTGGCATGGTGGTCACCGCCGATGCGGAACTGGCAAGGAAGGTGCGCCTCCTGAAAGGACAGGGGATGGATCCGAACCGGCGCTACTGGTTTCCGGTTACCGGCTACAATTATCGCATGACCAACATCGCCGCAGCGATCGGGCTGGGACAATTGGAAAGAATCAGCTGGCATCTTAGTCGGCGGCGGGAGATCGCCGCGGGCTACACTCAACGCCTCTCCCATTGCCCCCAGTTATTGCTGCCCCCCGAAACAGAATGGGCCCACAATGCTTATTGGATCTACAGCGTTGTGCTGACCGATACCTGCGTCATGTCACGCGACGATGTCATGGCACACCTCGCAGCGGATGGGATCGAGACCCGTCCCTTCTTCGTCCCCATGCACAGCCTGCCCATGTTTGCGACGCTGGCGCGCGGTGAAAAGTTTCCCGTGGCGGATCGCCTCGCCGCACGCGGTATCAACCTGCCCTCCTCCGCCTCGCTGAGCGAAGAGGATCAGACGTTTGTATGCGAGCGGCTGTTGACACTGGTGCAGGGCTAAAGCATCAGCCCCGTCCCACGTCTTTTCAGAACACGCCACGACCCATAGCCGATGAATGCACTTTACCCCATGTCCGCGCCGGAACTCCCCCCGGTGGTGATCCTCTCAGGCACGAATCCGCCTTTGGCGTTTTCGGCGGAGGCCAACGTCCTGCTTCTCGGGGATGCGCCCGCTCCCGGTGCCGAAGCGATCCACGAGCTTCAACAGGTGCTGCACAGCGGGGAACGGCACGGCGTGGTCTGCGCCCGCACCACCGTTCCCGGCACCTGGACCTCATTCCCCCTCACCACGGTTCACGCATCAAACCTCGACGGCGACACGGCCATCCTTGCCCACGCCGAGATGCGGATCTCGCTCCCCCGCTACACGGTGGTTCCGGCAGCGCCGAACTGGCCCCTGTTGATACGCGGGGAACTCCTTCACCGTTTTGATTTCCCCGCAGGGGTGCTGTCAGATCCGGTGGAACTTTCCTGGCAGCTTTCAAACTATGGTTACTCGTCGTTAGTGGCTCATCATGTCCTCCTGTCGCCGCCGCCAAACGCCGCGCCCGCCATGCTTACCATCAAAAGGGTGCTGGAGGATCCAACCCCCGGCCATCCGGAACTAGCCACCCTGTTGCGTTATTACATCCACAACGATATTCACCCGCTGGAGCATTTTGCGGCCCTGTTCGGACAGGCGCGGCGCCCGCGTTTGCTTTTTAACTTTCTGGGTCTGCGGCCAACGTATAACGGCACCTCCGAATACGGGCTCGCCCTGCTCAACGAATTGCGGGACCATTTTGCCGACCGCCTTGAGGTCACCATCCTGGCCACCCCTGAAGCGATACGCTTCCATGGCCTGAACCGCAATTTCCACACCGTGCTGACCCCAATTGAATTGCGCGGTGTATTTGACCTGGGATTTTCACCCACCCAACTTCTGGAACAGGACCGTCTGCTCCTCTTGAATCGCCATTGCCTGCGCATCGCATTCACCCTGCTGGATATTATCTGCATCCGGTGCGGGGAACTGCTGGCACGCCGCGACCGTGTGGCTCAGGAAATCCTGAGGACGGCCATCCGTTTTTCCGAGGGAATCACCACCATCAGCGAAGCCGGCCAAGCCGATGCGCGGGCTTTTTTCGGCCCGCTGTTCAGTCAGCCCAATCAAATTGTCCGCCCCATTCGTCTTGGCATGGCCCCTCCAAAAAAGCCCTTGGCGCCGATGGACAACCTTCCGCCGCCGGGATATGTGCTGGTCATGGGCAATGCCTATACTCATAAAACGGTGCGTGAAGCCGTAAAAGCACTCGCGTCCACGCCGCAAAGACTGGTGGTGCTGGGCGTGCCGCCGCAACCTGATGCGCCCGCAGGAACAACCTACTTTTTAAGCGGCCAGATCGCCCCGGACTTTATTGATGCACTTTATTATGGTTGCCGTGCCTTGGTATTCCCCAGCCAATACGAGGGATTCGGGCTGCCCGTGGCGCAAGCCCTGGCGTTGGGTAAGCCGGTAATCCTTTTCCCCACCGCCATTAACCTGGAATTGGCGCACCATTTCTCCACACGTCCCCATCAAGCGGTATTCTGTTCATCCTTCAGCACACTCGCGGCCGTCTTGGAAACGGCTCTCGCGGCGGACACCCCTTCCATCGAAACGGCACCGTCCCTCAGAAGCTGGGCGGAAACCACGGGGGAAACGGTGCAGTTTTTTGAAGATCTGCTTCACCTTCCCCTTTCCGCCCAACACATCAAGGAACGATGGGATGTCTGTCGTCAAATTGAGGAAATAGGGGATGCCCGACAGAAAAGGTCTTCCCCGCCGCGGCAGGCCCGGATACTGACACGCCTTGTGGAACAGGGGCTGCCGGCTTTCGGATGGCTCCGCAGAAGCTGCCCGGGATTTTATGAAGCCCTAGCCATTCCTTATCGACGCCACGTTTTGAGACACAAACCCAAGGCGAAACCATAAAGGCAAGAGACATGCCGCCCCCCTCCCTATTCTACTTTTTCCTCAACTCCGAGATGCGCCGGACAGTCGTGCGGGGCACGCTGAAGTGCCCCGGCGCAAATTATGTGCTTTACGGTGCCGACCAACTCCCTGCACAGGACTTCGAAGTTCACCACAATATGGAAGAAACCCCGGCCTCATCCCTCTGGGTTTCGCGGGTTGTCTGGCTTTCCGACCAGGCCATCAGGATGATGGGCGGATCAGGCGGGGACTTCCAGACAGTGCTCCAAGAGCGGCGCCGGTGCCGACAGGCGGACATCGTGGTCTCGACTGTGGATAACGTCGGCGTGCCCCTGGCATATTTGAACTTTTTCGGCCTACTGCGCCGCCCCCTCCTGTACATCAGCATCGGGCTCCCGGAAAGGATCGCCTCCATCAAGAGCCCCATGACCCGCGCCTTTTACCGCCTGCTGTTTCGCCGGATTCCCCGTTTTACCGCCTATGGGTGGGATGAAGCACTTTGGATCCGCAACTGGCTGGGCCTCCCTCCGGAAAGTGACCGGGTGGTGACCTTTATCCCCTTTGGCGTGGATCACCTTGCCTTTGCGCCCATGCCGGAGGCCCCGCCCGAATCATACATTCTCTCCGCAGGGGCCGATACACAACGCGACTTTCAACTTCTCCTTCAGGTGGCAAAGTTACACCCCGGCGTCTCCTTCCGGGTTATCACCTCACCACACCATGCCGCCACCTTCACCGATGTCCCGCCCCATGTGCAAGTACTGACCCATGTGCCCTTCGCCGAGTTCCGCAATCATCTGGCCGGCGCGCGCCTGATTGTTCTCCCCTGCCACGAGAACACCTATTCCGGCGGCACCACCACCCTGCTTCAGGCCATGGCCATGGCCAAGCCGGTCGTGGTCAGTCAAACCGGCGCCATCCGGGATGGGTACCAGCTCGAGAATAATGTCAATTGTCGGCTGGTGACGCCGGGCTCACTGGCAGAACTGGATCAGGCCGTTCAGGAACTGTGCGCCAATCCGGCTGCATGCCGGGCCATGGGAACCGCCGCGCGAAAAACGGTTGAACGGCACCTTACATGGGATCACTACGTTCAGCGCCTGACCACAATCCTTCTGACGACACGACCCAAACGCTCATGAATACCCCCGCCATTATCGGCCTGCTCCTGGTCAAGAACGAGGATCTGTACGTTCAACAGGCCATCCGGAATATTGAGTCCTTTTGCGACCACCTGATCATCCTCGACAACGGATCCACGGACAACACCATCCCCATTCTCGAAGCTGCGGCGAAAGCCAATCCGCGAATTGAATTGAAAAACATTCGCCATTTAGCCGAATCCCACAAATTCATCATGTGCTACGCGGGCACGCCCACCTGGATTTTCGCTGTTGATGGAGACGAGGTGTACGATCCGCAAGGTCTCCGGCAAATGCGCCAGAAAATCCAACAGGGCGAACTGGATTCCTATTTCAACATTTATGGAAATGTACTGAACTGCGACCGCCTTGACCTCCACTCCCATACGGCGTGGGGATACCTTTCCCCCCCTGCCCGATCCATGACCAAACTCTACAACTTTTCCGTCGTGCAATCGTGGACAGGTTGCTCCCAGCGACTGCATGGCGGCCAGCTTGTTTTTAAGGACAGTTATGATGATCGCCAACGCACCTGCGCCATGCATCTGACCACACCCTGGGAGAAGTCCTGCTTCCGCTGCCTCCACATGTGCCTGACACGCCGCAGTTCCCGGCAACTCGTGGATGGCCCGCGATTCAGTCCGTCTGACGTATTGAGAAGGCAAACCTCTTCACAACAACTAACCGGGCGTGTGCATTTTTTCACACAGAGCCTGCTCGCCTACCTTTTGAAGAAAACAGGGAAAGATCAGGGCTATCGTCGTGGTCCGAAAATTGCAAAAGACATCACCCCTTTCTTCCCCCCTAATGAAAATTGAAATCTTTGAATCCGAACTGATACAACGCAAGGGGTTCAACGGCTTTTACGGCTTTTTCCTCTCGGCTCTAACCCGTTACAAAGGGGCAAAGCCGACCCACGAGCCGCGTCCCCTTCCCTGTCTTCTCCAACCGCGCGAACATGAAAGCGCCTGGATCCGGGTGAATGGTCATCTCGTGTTCTTCGACATGAGCGACCATATTTTCTTCTATGACATCGAGGCACTTAAACTCTGTGAAGTTTACTTTAAGGCCAATCTGAACTGGCCCGTCACTGACCGCGTTCTAGCCAAGGATGAAGTGACGGCCCATCGCGGAAAGATCGTTCCATTTATGTTTTTTGCCGACCAGCTTGACCACTATCCCCGCCACCGGGCGTGGAATGCATTCTGGCACGGGAAACGGCGAGCTTATGATGTGTGTCATGTAACGGGCGTCTACATGAACCCCGTGCGGGAAAATGCCCCCTCCGTCTTTTCCGATCCAACCGAACCCATCACCCCGGCCAACTATCATTTCTGGATCCGCTATGAGACTCAACAGGCAATGAAACAAGCCGGGATCAGCGGATACTTCCGACTCACAAGCCGGGCAAATAAGCAGATTGAAGACCAATCTGCTGTGTATTCCAACATCAGCCAACGCGCATTCGCCCGACACATTTTTGATGCCCGCATGACGGTGATTAACACCCTGCCCCACGCCGTGTTGCCTTGGAAAGCGACGGAAAGTCTGGCTATGGGACGCCCCCTGATTCTTGACATTGCCCCCCTCATCGAGGTACCCGAACCGTTTACGCTAAAACCAAACATCCATTTTCTTGAGCTTTTCCCCGTTGTGGGCGGATTCGACCTTAACGCCAACCTGGACGATCCGGCGAGTTATCGAGTCCTGACGCGTCTGTCCCCATCCGTCCTGATTGAGCGTTGCGCCTGGCTCCAATCCATACTGGCCGACAACGACCGGATTGATGCCATGACCGAACAGGCCAACTACTATGCCCGCACCATCCTGACAAAGCCCGTTGTCGCCGACTACATCTGCGACCAAATCAACGCGCATATACACTAGGCTGAATCATGCTCCATCCTTTCAACATTTTGAAAAACGTAAAAAATGAAATTTCGCTTCGGATTGATCTCCTGCGTGCCCGTGGGCGGGAATTCGACGTTTCGATTTTCCACGAATTTGCACCACCCCCGGCGGGAGGCGGACACCAGTTCATGCGGGCAATTTGGCGCGAAATAGAGAAACGCGGGTTCCGGGTTGAGGGCAACACCATTTCCAAAACCACACGGGCTTGTCTCTTCAACTCTTTCAATTTTGACGCCGCACGCCTCAAAGCGTTTCGCCGTACGGGTTGCCGCATGGTTCACCGGATGGATGGTCCCATCGGGGTATATCGCGGATTTGATGACGGGACCGACCGTCGCATTTGCGACATAAACCGGGAGTATGCCGACGCCACAATCTTCCAGTCCCATTACAGCCTCCTGAAGCACAGGGAACTCGGTATGGACTTTCGCAACCCGATTGTCATCCCCAACGCTACCGATCCCTTGATTTTCAATTCCACAGGCCGCATCGACTTCAATCCTAATCGCAAAATTAAAATTATCTCCGTCAGTTGGTCCGATAACGTCAATAAAGGAGCCGCGGCATATCAGTGGCTGGACGAGAATCTGGACTGGTCCCGGTACGAGTACACTTTCATTGGGCGGTCACCCATTACCTTCAATAACATCCGCATGATTGCCCCGCTTGCCTCCACCGATTTGGCACAGGAGCTCCGTCAGCATGATCTCTATATTACGGCCAGCCGGAACGATCCCTGTTCCAACTCTCTATTGGAGGCCCTGGCCTGCGGCCTGCCCACTCTATACCTCAACAGTGGCGGTCATCCCGAGATCGCCGGGCAAGCGGGACTGGCCTTTAATGAACCGGTGGAAATGCCCGCCTTGCTGGATCGCCTTGTTGCCGACTACCAAAAATTCCAATCCACAATCCGCGTGTCAGACATCAAAACCATAGCCCAACAATATATAGATGTGCTCGGACTATCGCCATCCCCCTGACCCGAATAGCGCTTATTAATCCGGCCATTAAATAGTATCGGAAATCAAGATTCACCACCCGCCGAGTACGGCTAGAGACACGGAGAATTCCAATAGGCAAGAAGAAAATGGTGCGGGATTTTTAATTCCGGAGTACCAAAATTAAAAATCCCGCACCGGTTCCTGGGAGCAATATCAAGAGAAAGAGGAGGGATAATTGATAACTCCTCCCCCTCCATATATTCCTTCAAGAAACCGTGGCGTTTATTTTCTCCACATGTATTCGTGTGGAAAAATTAACGCCACATTTATATTTTTTCTCTGTGTCTCCGTGCCTCAAGCCTGGTATTCCAGGCGGGTGGTAAAGTCTTTTTCGTCGTAGGAGCAGCATCATAATACCCTTCGCGATCTTTGCGAGCTTCTGTTCAAATTCTTTCCACGCCCCATAATGAAAAAATTTGCGTTCAATCTTATGTCGCAGGCTTCACAAATTCCACTCACCCTCGTGAGGCGTGCCCTCTCAGCCGGGTGGCAACCCTATTCCCGGCTCATTCTCGTCAGCGATACTGCCTCCTGGGTAATTGACGAAGAGATGCGAGCCATTTCCGCCGTCGCGGCCTCACTCGGAATCAAAGTCGCTGCGGCCCACTGGGCGCAGGGATCCCGCCGGCAATCCATCTTTTATGGGAGCCAGTTTTACCTTTTGTCTGATAACTGGCTCCACTCTTCGCATCGAATTGGCGTCGCCTATTTTCACGGTAAGCCCGGCACAGGCGTGCAGGAATTTGATGAGCTTTTCGATAAGGTAAAGCGTCATCACGATCGTCTGACGCGGGTTCAGGTTAGTCATAGTGAAATGCGTGATATCCTGCTGACGACAGGCATTGCCCCTGAAAAACTGCACCTGATTCCCATCGGCATTAATCTGTCTTTTTTTAAAGCACAAACGGCTGACCTCAATAAACAATTTCGTGATAAATACGGCATTCCACAATCCGCTGTTGTGGTGGGCTCATTTCAAAAAGATGGAGTTGGCTGGCAGGACGGTCTGGAGCCAAAATTGATCAAAGGGCCGGATGTCTTTATAAACGCCATGACCGCATTAAAAACCCGCATCCCTGAATTATACGTTGTCTTGTCGGGGCCAGCTCGGGGCTATGTCAAGGCCGGCCTCGAAAAGCATGGTATTCCCTTTAGTCATTTCCATCTCCCCCGTTATGCTGACATCGGCGAGTTATTCCAAACCCTTGATCTCTATATGATCACGTCCCGACAGGAAGGTGGACCCAAGGCGGTTTTAGAATCGATGGCCAGCGGCATACCGCTGGTGACGACCCGCGTTGGCCAAGCCATGGACATGGTTCGTCATGGAGAGAATGGCTGGATGACTGATGTAGAAGATGTGGAAGGCCTAGCCCATTGGGCGCAGTTCTGTCTCGAACACCCCACTGACCGGACCCGCGCCATTTCCGCCGGGCTGATTACGGCGGCCGAAAATGAATACAGCCGGCAGGCCCCGTTGTGGCACAAGTTTTTAGAGGGATTTGTAAGCAATAGCATCCCACATGATGCAGGTTGATAGACTTTAGGCTGTAGACTGTTAGGAAATTCATGCATTTCTGTTTGTTTGCACTCCAAGGCGTTTATGGAATTTAAAGAGCTACTTTCTGCCGTTTTACCTAACAGCCTACAGCCTAATCAGCTTCAGCCTTGGCTTCCTTATGGGACGCCAGGGTTTGAAATACAGGATTTTGGATGTTGACGTATAATGCCTGTCAGCGGGCCAATTGCGTCACCCTGTTATAGAGGACTCCCACCTCCAGCATCCCTGAAGGCAGAAAGCTGACTTGAGGCGCGCGATCCATTACCAACTCTCTCCCAACTATTTACAAGAACGGCTTGACCTTGCAAATAATGATACCTACCCTCTTTTCTCATCAGGCACACACCTGATATAAACAATAGCGTCACGTGGTATTCCGAATAATATTCCCGAAATCACGTCATGACGCAGAATATATGTTCGCATTAGTCATCAAAAAGATGATTGATCATGTTCACATATATGGTAACTTATCCTTATGAGAGAAATCAAGTTCTACACCACTTCTGCAGGGCGTTGCCCCGTTCAAGAGCACCTTGACGATCTGCCGGATAAGACCGTCCAGAAGATTGCCTGGGTGCTGCGCGTGGTTCGGGATTTGGAGCGAGTGCCGGCCAATTACTTCAAAAAGTTGGTCAATACGGACGACATTTGGGAAGTCCGTGTTGATGTTGGACGTAACACGTTCAGATTACTGGGGTTCTTTGAAGGACAGGCGTTGATTGTATTGACCAATGCCTTCCAGAAGAAGACCCAGCAGACACCGCCAGCCGAGATCCGGCTGGCGGAGGATCGTAAAGCTGATCACATAAGACGGAGGTAAAGCCATGGATGATCTAGAGAAATACATTGAGAAGCGGAAAAAGCGGTCACCCGCTTTCGCGGTCGGATTTGAAACTGGGTACGAACAGTTTAAGATCGGACTCGTCCTTCGTACGGCTCGCGAAAAAGCGGGGCTCACGCAGGATGAAGTCGCCACACGCCTGAGCACAAAGAAATCGGCCATCTCCCGGATTGAGAATCACGCGGAGGATATCAGGTTATCCACACTAGAGAAGTTCGCCGAGGCTATTGGCAAACGGTTGACTCTGAAAATTGCCTGATAAATGAATCTATAAACTGCGAACCACACAATTCTGGCTATCGTCGCTCCGCTCCTCAGCCAGATTGTGAACGTTGGGGTACGAGGAATGAAAATAGAACCAATACCATTCAAAGGATGGATTAACTTTGAGGATGCCCTCAGGGTTGAGCGCATTATTTTGCCGCGGAAAATATGGTCAATCTCAGGCGTCACGACAATCATCGTGGTTGCCGCCATAGCTGTAAACGTAATGGCCATTGATACGTCGTGGCCGTATACGTTTTTGTTCCTTGGAATCGCAGCCGCTTTCATTGGAGGCATGTTTTGGTTGATTAGTCGAACCAACTTGAATGCAAAACGAAAACACTTCGGTAAGGAGTTGGTCGAAAGAAGTGGTGTCGTGGCAGAAGACAGGATAACGGTAGCAACCGAATTGACAAAAACGGAATTGCAGTGGGATTTGTTTGACAGGTTTATCGAGACTGATGGCCTTGTCCTTGCAGTCAAAGACAAAGAGTACATGGCATTTGCTCCATATATGTTTGATTCTAAAGAGAAATGGGAAGCCTGCAGGCAAATTGTACGATCAAAGAAAATGGAACCCCAACCAGGTCAGCCAGGCTAGAACTCACCCTGCGGGTTCGTTCAGCCTGCTGACCACCGTTGG
>Ga0194056_10000782_pt1 | contig 17464 bp, 15 predicted proteins | sample SepL4413m_MetaG_FD_155458 | JGI IMG/M metagenome (GOLD analysis project Ga0194056, IMG submission 155458) | Anoxic zone freshwater microbial communities from boreal shield lake in IISD Experimental Lakes Area, Ontario, Canada - Sep2016-L442-13m | ecosystem: Environmental > Aquatic > Freshwater... | reverse complement strand
AGACTCTCCTTAGATTGAGTTCGCCGCTGATTTAGCGTAGGACCTATTCTGAGGAAGTGCCTCGGTGCTGTGAATGAGTTCTGGGTACTCTTCTACTGGTAGTCTTGAGTCACATGTTTCCTGCTAAAACTTAGTGGATAGATGCTAGACGGGCTAGTACCGATCAATCATGCGCGCGGCGGGAAAGGCCTGTTTGCCGGAGCGGCGTGAACGCTACTTGACAGGATTTTTCGCCAGTTCCTGCAGCATGCGCGCTGTCAGGTACAGGCGTGGCACGATGGAGTCGATTTCGATGAACTCATCCTTGGCGTGGTAACCCCAGCCCGGCAGCCCCATGCTTTCCAGAACCGCTGGTTTGCCGGACAAGCTGGCGTAGCCGGCATCGGTGCCACCACCGGTCATAGGGTGCAGCAGAAGTTTGCGGCCATCGAGCTCGGCGTAGATGGCTTGGGCGCGCTTGGCCAGTGCCAGGCCGCGTTCACCGCCCAGGTAGGGCGGGCGACCGACGGCGATGCTGACGCTGACCTCGGTATCGGGCACGCGCTTGCTTTCCTTGATCTTGCTCTGCAGCGCGGCGAGCAACTTCTCGGCGGCGCCGGGGGCCATCAGGCGCACGTCACCAAAGGCATGGGCGCGCTCCGGAATCTGATTGCGCACCAATCCGCCCTGGGCGTAAGTCCAGTTCAGTTGCGCACCGGGAATATCCTTGGCGATGTCCTGCGTGGCCAGCATCTGGTGCGACAGCTCGATCAGCGCATTGCGCCCGAGTTCGGGCGCTGCGCCCGCATGGGAGGCACGACCCTTGACCTCCATCGTTGCCGTAGTGGCGCCCGCCGCCCCCAGCAGTACGCCTTCGTCCTTGGCAAACTGTTTGGCGGCCGTCGGCTCGTAGGAAAGCACCACGTCGTTCAGCGCGCCCAGTGCGGCAATGGTTTCGCCTGAGCCGGCGGAGCCGATCTCTTCATCGGCATTGAACAGCACGGTGATGCTGGCGTAGTCGCGCCAGCCAAGGTCTTTCAGCAGCGAGAGCGAATGCAGGATCACCGCCATGCCGCCTTTGTCGTCAGCGATGCCGGGACCGTAGAGCTTGTTGCCGTCAAGACGGTAAGACTGCGTGGCCAAAATTCCGTCCGGGTAAACCGTGTCCATGTGCGCGAGCAGCATGACCTTGAGCTTGCCGCTGCCGGTCAATACACCCTTGAGGATGGGGCGCTCGCTGTTAACTGACTTGATGCGCTCGGTCTGCGCGCCCAGCGCCTTCAGGCGCGTCTCGGCAAAGTCAGCGACCTTGGACAAGCCATCGAGATTGCCTGAGCCTGACTCTATTTTTACCAGCTGTTGCAGCGTTTCGATGACGGCCGGTTGCGCTGCTTGCGCTGCGGCGAAGACTGCAGCGTCACGGACCTGGGCTTGTGCAGATGCTGCTAGCGCCAACGTTAGCACTGCGCTGGCAATGAGGGTGATGTTGCGGGCTGGGGTCATGGGGGCCTCCTGGCGAGTTAGGGAATTCGGGCAAGTGTGCCACATCGCTTGGGGTGAGACTGCGAATCTTTCCTGAGAATTGACCACAAACTAAACTCCGCGGAGCATGCCGGGTGGAGCTGGCCGCTGCGGTACTCAGCTCCGCGGCTGTCCCCCGACCTTAGGTCTCCTCCTTTATGCCGCTGCGCTGAGTGCCGCAGCAGCCAGATCTTGCGCACGGGGTTGTCATTGCGGGCCTGACCCGCAATCCAGTGGTGGTGTGGCACTGGATCCCGGATCGAGCCCGGGGCAAGCTCTGATCCGGGGCCGGGACGACAAGACCAAAGGCCGGAGGACATTCGCGGAGTCACCCATTGCGTCGCTCTCGGCCTACACAAGCCTGAGGATCGGAATTGCGGAACTCTCAATGGCCGTGATCGTGGCGGTGTTCGACGTCCGGAAAGTGCGCATGACTGTGCTGGATCTCGCCATGCCAGTGTGGGTGCTCGTGGCGCTCGGTCAGATGCAGGTACAGACCGGCCGCCATCAGCACGCCGGCGCCCCAGAACCACGCGGAAGTGGCTTCATGGAACAGGCCCAGCGCGATGGCAGCGCCGATGAAGGGTGCGGCGCTGAAGTAGGCGCCGGTGCGCGCCGAGCCGAGATGCCGCAGTGCCACGACGAACAGCGCCAGACTCAGGCCATAGCCGAGAAAACCGATCAGCAGCACCGAGCTGGTAACGCCCCACACCGGTAGCGATTGAGCGCTGGCCAGTGCCAGACCGATGTTGATGACAGCGGCGCTCAGCCCTTTCAGGCCGGCAATGAACAGGGCGTCGGCGCTGGAGACCTGACGTGTCAGGTTGTTGTCCAGTGCCCAGCACAGGCAGGCCAACACCACCAGGGCGGCGCCAACCGTGCCAACGGCCAGTTCGGTGCCGCCAGGCCAGGCCAGCAGAGCGGCACCCAGAGCGATCAGCAGCATGCCGAGCACAACGCGCCGGTCGGTCGCTTCCTTGAAGACGATCCAGGCCAGCAGAGCGGTCAGTACGCCTTCCAGATTGAGCAGTAAGGAGGCAGACGCCGCGCTCATGCGCGCCAGACCCAGCATCAGCAGGGTCGGTGCCAGCACGCCGCCACAGGCGACGGCAGCCAGCAGCCAGGGCCACTGCGCCGCTGTCAGAGCGGGGCTGCGCCAGCCGCGGTCGCGCAGCAAGCGCAGCAGAGCCAAACCGACGCCACTGCCCAGATAAAGCAGACCCGCCAGCAGCAGGGCCGACATGTCGCCGACAAACTGCTTGGCAAGCGGGGTGCTCGCGCCAAACAGCGCTGCTGCAGCCAGTGCAGCGATAACGGCGTTGGAAGGTTTGTCGAATCTCACGGTTGTATTGTCCAATGAAACGGAGCCGGTACTGCCGTACCATAGGGTCATGACCAGCACAACACCTGACGCCTCCGAGGCGGTTCCCCTGCAGCAGGACGCCAGCATCATCGCGCTGGTGGGACTGGCGCACGCCAGTTCGCACTTTGGCCATCTGTTGCTACCTCTGATGTTTCCGGTCTTCATGAAGGAGTTCGGTCTGAGCTACTCGGAGCTCGGCCTATTGATGACTACCTTCTTCGTCATCTCCGGTGTGGGGCAGGCCGGGGCCGGCTTCATGGTGGATCGACTCGGTGCGCGTCCGCTCCTGCTGGCGGCATTGGCCACCTTTGCCGTGGCCAGCGCCGCGGCATCGATGGTGACGGGCTATACCGGACTGGTGCTGGTGGCGGCACTGGCCGGGCTCGGCAACTCGACTTTCCATCCCGTGGACTTCACGATTCTGAATCAGCGGGTATCGGCGCCGCGCCTGGGTTACGGCTTCAGCGCCCACGGCCTGACCGGCAATCTGGGCTGGGCGACGGCGCCACTGTTTTTTGCCGGCATCAGCAGTGCCTTCAACTGGCGCACGGCCTATCTGGCTGCGGCTCTGATGTATGTGGGCATTCTGCTGCTGATGGTTTTGCAGCGCGACAAATTGAAGACGCAGGTTGCCGTCGCGCATCCTGACCTGCCGGTTGAGCACAGCATGGCGTTCATGAAGTTACCGGTGGTCTGGTGGTGCTTTGGTTTCTTTCTGCTCTCCACCATGACGATGGCGGTGGTGCAGAGTTTCTCGATCTCGATCCTGCGCGCCATGCATGGCGTCAGCATCGAGGCCGCGACCTGGACGCTGTCGGCTTACATGCTGTGCGGTGCGCTCGGTATGTTGGTGGGCGGCTTTGTCGCGACCAGAGCTGCCAGTAGCGACCGTGTGGTGGCGCTGTCGATGAGCTCTGCGGCGCTGCTGCTTGTGTTGTGCGGCACCGGTCTGCTTGGCGGCACGCTCACCATGGTGGTGTTGGCCAGCACCGGCTTTGCGGTAGGTATTGGTGGTCCTTCACGCGACATGATGATCAAGAAGGCCACACCCAAAGCGGCCACCGGCCGCGTCTATGGCATGGTCTATTCCGGCCTCGACACAGGCCTGGCCGTGGCGCCTGTCCTGTTCGGCACGCTGATGGACCGCGGCTGGTATGGCGCTACCCTGATGGCTGCGGCGCTGGCGATGTCGCTCAGCGTGCTGGCAGCGTTGGGGGTGGGGCGGCGCAGCAGGCTATAAGGGTGACCCGGGCGCGTCGTCGAACTCGGCGCCGACGCGGCGCTTCATGATGCTGGCGTAGCGCTGTGGTGCCAGCCGGCTCAGCCACCAGGCCAGGCGCGAAGTGTGGTCTGGCAGCAGCAGGCGACGACTTTCAGACACTGCGACAAAGATGCGTTCGGCAATATCCTCTGCGCTGGCTTCACCGCCCGTGGTCAGGCGCACACTGCTGACCTTGCTGCCATCACCACCGAGTGCAGCGGCACCGATGCCGGTGCGGATGAAGGAGGGGCAGACCAAGGTCACGCTCACGCCCAGATCCTCCACCTCGCTGCGCAGCGTGTCAAAAAAGCCGTGCAAGGCGTGTTTGCTGGCCGCATAGCCGGTGCGGCCGATCAGTGGTGAAAAGCCGGCCACGCTGGAAATGGCGGCAATGAAACCGCGCCGCTCGGTGATGTGGGACAGGGCAGCCTGCGTGAGGTGGACGGCGCCAAAGAAGTTGACTTCCATGACTTGCCGGATGACCTCGATGCGGGTGCTGCTGAGCAGGCTGCGGTGACTGATGCCGGCGTTGTTGATGAGGCCATCCAGCGTGCCGAAGTGGCTCAGCGTTGCGGCCACGGCGGCCTGGCACCTGGCGGGGTCGGCGATGTCGCCGGGCAGCGCCAGGGCTTGCACGCCGCGCTGCTTCAAGTCCGTGACCAGGGTGTCGAGTCGCGCCGCATCCACATCCATGGCAGCGATACGACTGCCCGCGCTGGCATAGCGCTGGCACAGTGCAGCGCCCAATCCGCCAGCGGCGCCGCTGATCAGTACCACCTTGCCATTCATGTCGCGTCGGTTCACGCTGCCTTCTTCTGCTGCGCGCCGCGCCACAAGTCAAAAACTTCCGACGAACTGAGCTTTGGGACGTAGCCAAACACGGTCTTGCTAAGCGTGTTGTCCAACACCGGGCGGTAACGCAGGAAGTCAAGCTGCTCCGGTCCGTACTGGGTCAGACCGAGTTTCTTCAGCAGCCAAAGCGCGCTCCTGAGCAGCCAGGCCGGCAGCACGATGCAGCGCTTGCTCAGGCGAGTGGCGATCTCGAAGATGCTGAGTTTGCCGTCGCCGGCCACGTTGAAGATGCCGGTGCTGGACGAATCAATGCCATGCAGGATGGCGCCCACCACATCCTGGTCGTGGATGAAAACAAACGGGCTGTCGGAGCCCCGGATGGCGATCAGGCGCGGCTTCTTGAACAGGTCGGTGATCTGGTTGTTGACGGTGGCCCCCAGAATCGTGCCTATGCGCAGGATGATCTGCTCCAGTTGCGGCTGCTGCTGCCGATACTCGGCCAGCATCTCCTCCACAAGGCGTTTGTGCCAGGAGTAGGCAAAGCTCTGGTTGCCGCGCAGGGCGTCGTTCTCTTGCAGCCACGCCGGGTTGTCGGAGTGGTAGCCATAGGCCGCGCCACTCGACGAAACAATGATTCTTCGAACCTTGTTGCGAACACAGGCCTCCAGCAGGTTGCGGCTGCCGCCGACATCGACGCTGTATTCAAACTCACGGCTACTGTTCTTGCCGGGTGTCACGATGGAGGCCAGATGCACCACGACATCGGGCTGGTAGCGCGCCACGATGGAATCGACCTCGCTCGAGCGGATGTCAGCGAGCTGGTAGTTCACGTTCGGCAAGCGTTGTGCCGGCTCGCGCAGGTCCAGTGCGATGATGGCCGTGTCCTGGCGCTGGCACAGTTTGGCCAGCACCTGCGAGCCAAGATAGCCCGTGCTGCCGGTGACCAGAACGCAATGTGAATTCACGTCAGCCCCTCGGAACGCGGCGCGCGTCGGCTCCAGAAGGTGGCGATGGATAGCCCGGCCACAATATGCCAGATACCCCACCAGGCGGTAATCACGGCCATGCCGCCGAGGCCGTCGAAGAAGCTGAAGATCAGGATCAGGCCGAGACCGGAGTTCTGGATGCCACATTCAATGGCCACGGCACGCCGGTCGCGCTCGGGCAGCTTGACACCCCAGGCCAGGCCATAGCCGGTGAGCAGTGCGCAGGCGTTGTGCACGAACACGACGCCGACCACCATGCCGACATAGAGCTTGAAATACTGCCAGTTGGCGCCCAGCGCTGCCAGCACAAAGAGCAGGAAGAACAGCAGCGAGAAAATCTTCATGGGTTTTTGCACGCGCGCTGTCAAGACGGGCCAGCGGCGCGAGACAAACAGGCCGGCAGCCAGTGGCAAGCCAAGCAGCAGAAAGACGTGCAGGAACATCTCGAGCGGATTGACTGCCACCTGCCGCAACAGCGGCTGCGCTGGCGCGTAGAGGCCGCCCCAGAAGGCGATGTTGAGTGGCGTCATGACAATGGCGGTCAGGGTGGAGAGCGTGCTGATGGAAACCGACAGCGCCGTGTTGCCGCGCGCAAAGTGCGTCAGAAAGTTCGAGATGTTGCCGGCCGGGCAGGATGACACCAGAATCATGCCGAGCGCAATGCTGGGGCGCGGTTCGAGCAGCAGCACCAGCAGATAGGTGCAGGCCGGAAACACCAGGTGGTGCCCCAGCAGGCCGATCACCAGTGCGCGCGGTGTGCGCAAGGCCTCCTTGAAATCGTCGGCCTTGAGCTCGAGCGAAACACCGAACATGACGAAGCCCAGTACCACGTTGAGCAGCAGCAGCGACTGCGGGCTGAAGTTCAGGCGAACCAGATCGATGTCGATCATCAGATCATTCCCCGGGAGATGGTTGTCATTGCGGGCTTGACCCGCAATCCAGTCGTTGCGTGGCACTGGATCCCGGATCGAGTCCGGGATGACAACTTTGCCGTCCGGAATGAAAGCGATGGATTGCGGCGAGATGCCGTTTGGTTTGTGCGTGTCATAAGTTACGAGAACCGCAATAGGCTCATCCTTTTGGCTCTTCGTGCATCTTCTTGAAGTGGATCAGGCCCGGTGCCCACATGTGCTTGACCGGATCCACGTCAACGTGAATCACGGCGCAGCGGCCGGTGGCCAGGGCGCGCTCGAGCGCCGGCTTGAGCTGCTGGGGGTCGGAGACACGTTCGCCGTACGCACCCATGGCCTGCCCGAGCTTGTCGAACTCGATTTCGCCCAGATCGGCCTTGATGGTTTCATCGGGATCCAGGTGCTTGAAAATCATGGTCTTGAAGGGACGCAGCATGAACTGCTGGTTCATCTTGACCATGCCCCACTGCTTGTCGCACAACACGATGTAGATCACCTGTGCCTGGTTGCGCACCGCCGTTTCGACCTCCTGCGAGTGAAAGCCCATGGCGCCGTCGCCGATGATGCAGCAGACCGGCTTGCCTGGTCGTGCGATGGCCGCACCCACTGCCTGCGCCATACCGGCGCCCAGCATGCCGAACTTGAAGGTGGACAGCACCGTGTTGGGCACCGTTACCTGGTGGTAGAACATGGCCCAGATGGTGGCGTTGCCGCCGTCGGCCACCAGTACGGAGTCGGCTGGAAACAGCTCGCTGCAGACGGCGCCGATGTGCGCCGGGTGCATCGGAATGGCCATGTCGCCAAGTGCCTTGTCCCAGCCAGCGCGCTCTTCCTTCATGACCTTGGCGTAGCTGGCGATGCGCGTGCGGTTCGCCTCTAACCGGATCTCGGCCTTGCGGCGCTCGAGCTCGTCGCCCAGCAATTCCAGAAAGCGTTTCAGGTCGGCCACCACAGCCAGATCGACCGGCTTGTTCAGACCGATCATGTCGGCATCCAGATCAGCCTGGATCGTCGTCTGCTCTGACGGCTTGCGCCAGTAGGGCGGTTTGCCCCACCAGTCGGTCTCGCCCAGGCGCGAGCCCAGGATCAGCACGGTGTCGGCCTCGTTGCGGACACGGTGATTGAGTTTGACGTGCGGCATGGTGATGGCCAGAGGCGAGGACTCTGTCAGCACACCACGCGCTGCCCAGCTTGTGGTGACCGGAGCGTGCAGCAGGTCGGCCACGCGGCGCAGCGCGTCAAAAGCCAGCGCGTGGATGACGCCGCTGCCGGCGTGAATCATGGGAGCGCTGGCACTGATGAGCAGCTGTGCCGCTCGGGTGACCTGCTCGGCTGAAGGGGTCAGCGCATCGGTGCTGCGGTACTGCTTTGGCAACCAGTAGCCCACATCGGCCTTCACCTTGGTGTTCATGATGTTCTCCGGCACATCCAGGTGCACCACGCCGGGCCGTCCCTCATAGCTCTTGCGCAGCGCCTTGCGCATCAGCTCTGGCACGCGGGCGAAGGAGGACACGGCAGCGCTCCACTTGCCTATCTTGCCGATGACGCCGCTCTGGTCGAAGCACTGGTAACTGCCGCCACGATCGGGGTACATGATGCTGGGCCGGCGCGCGCTGGTAATGGCCAGCACCCGGTTGCCGTCGGCCTGCTCGACGATGAGTCCGGGGATCAGGTTGGCCACACCGGGGCCATTGCTGGCCATGCAGACACCGAGTTTGCCGGTCAGGCGCGCATAGGCGCCTGCCATGTGGGCAGCGGAGGTTTCGTGCCGTGGTGTGACGATCTCGATACCGATGCGGTGCAGGGCCTCGTAGAAACCAAAATAGGTACCGTCGATGATGCCGAAAACTTTTTCGACACCTTCCTGCTGCAACATGCGCGCCATGACTTCACCGCCGCTGATCTCTGCCATTTTGTCTGCTCCTCTACTTATTTCGAGTCATTATGCAATTTCGGCACAATGCTGGCTATGAGTACTTCTTCTGCCCCCCTGATCGCCGGCCACCTGCTGGTTCAGTGCCTGATTGAGCAAGGCGTGACGCATGCTTTTGGCGTGCCCGGTGAAAGCTACCTGGCTGTGCTGGACGGCTTTCACCGCTATCGCGATCAGATCTGCTTCATCACCAACCGACAGGAGGGCGGGGCGGCCTTTATGGCCGACGCGCAGGGCCGACTCACAGGACGCCCCGGCGTCTGCTTTGTGACGCGCGGCCCCGGTGCCACCAACGCATCGATTGGCGTGCACACGGCGTTTCAGGATTCGACCCCGATGGTGCTGTTTGTTGGTGACGTAGCCAGTGACATGCGGGACCGCGAAGCGTTTCAGGAAGTGGACTTCCAGAGTTTCTTCGGTCCCAGCACCAAGGGCTTTGCGAAACGCGTCGAGCGCATCGACGACGCACGGCGCATCCCGGAGTACGTGGCGCGGGCCTTTGCGACGGCCATGAACGGCCGTCCCGGCCCGGTGGTGCTGGTGCTGCCGGAAGACATGCTGGTGCAGCCGCTGACGCTCGATGCAATCACCGGACAGTTTCCGAAGCCGCTGCCACGAGTGGAAGCGGTTCAGGCCTGGAGCGACCCCGCCGCGCTGCAGACTTTGCGCGAGATGCTGTTGCAAGCCCAGCGGCCGTTTGTGATCGCCGGTGGCGGTGGTTGGACCGTCGAGGCGGCGCAGGCGCTGCAGCGCTTTGCCGAGCGCTGGAGGTTGCCGGTGGGCAACGCGTTTCGCTTTCAGGACACCTTTGACAACCACCTCGCGCTGTATGCCGGTGACGTAGGTATTGGCATCAACCCCAAGCTGGCCGCGCGCATCAAGGACAGTGACCTGATTCTGGCCATTGGTCCGCGGCTCGGTGAGATGACGACCGGTGGCTACACCCTGCTGGAGGCGCCACGACCCAGGCAGAAACTGGTGCACATTCATTCCAGCGCAGAAGAACTGAACCGCGTTTACCAGGCCGATCTGGCGATCAACGCTGGTATGAGTGCTGCGGCGCACTCGCTGGAGGAACTGCAGGCGCCGGCAACGCTGCCCTGGCAGGACTGGGCGCAGGCCTGTCACGCGGACTATCTGGCCAATATGACACCGCAGGCTCTGCCCGGCAACATCGACATGCCGGCCATCGTGGCGACGCTGCAGCAGCATTTGCCAGCCGACGCGGTCCTGACCAATGGTGCTGGCAACTTTGCCAGTTGGGTACATCGCTTCTACCAGCACTACGGCCTGGCGCGCGGTTGCAAGACGCAACTGGCACCGACCAATGGTGCCATGGGTTACGGCGTGCCCGCCGGCATTGGGGCGGCGATTTGCACCGGGCGTGTGGTGTTCACCATCGCGGGCGATGGCGACTTTTTGATGAACGGACAGGAACTCGCCACTGCCGTGCAGTTCGGTGCCAAGACCATTATCGTGCTGCTCAATAACGGCATGTTTGGCACGATCCGCATGCACCAGGAGCGCGAGTTTCCAGAGCGCGTCAGCGGCTCGCAGCTCAGCAACCCCGACTTCGCGGCGCTGGCACGCGCCTACGGTTACGCCGGCGTGCGCATCACCCGCACCGAAGAGTTTGAAGCTGAACTGCTGGGCGCACTGGCGCGTCCCCAAGGCACACTGATCGAGGTGATGCTGGAGCCCGAAGTCATCACCACGCGCGGCACGCTGTCTGCCATCACGCAGGCGGCGCTGGCCAGGCAGCAGTGAGCATGACCATGCTTCGCGTCGTCGATTCCATCACCGAACTGGGTACGCAGGACGCCGGTTGCCTGGCAGTCAGCGGCTCGCACGGCGGCATCAGTTCGGCGCGCTATGCGCTGGCGGCGCGACCGCGCTTAAGCGTCTTTAACGATGCCGGCGTTGGCAAGGACGAAGCGGGTCTGGCAGCCTTACCGTTTCTGCAGTCGCACGGCCTGGCCGCCTGTACCGTGGCGCACAGTAGCGCGCGCATTGGCGAGGCCCAAAGCACGCTGGACGAGGGCATCGTCAGCCACGTCAATGCGCTGGCGCAGGCGCTGGGTGTATCGGTCGGAGAGCCCTGTGAGATTCTCATTTCAAGACTTAAGGGCTGTGCGGGTCAGGAGGTTGGTGGGGCGCTCGGCGCAGCGGCATCAAGGAGGAGCCCAGAGGGCGGGGGACAGCCGCGGAGCTGAGTGCCCCGCCAACCGGTCATCCAAGCCACCATTGCGTTAGACTGATCCGGGACACCCCTGACAGGAGAGAAACATGCCAGCCAGAATCAACAGCATCCAACTACCCAGCATGACGCCGGGCTCGCAAAAACAGATTCAGTGGCTGCGCTTCGGCAAGGCCGGCGCGCGCCCCAAGGTTTACCTGCAAGCCGCCATTCACGCCAATGAGATGCCGGGCACCATGGCCTTGCACCACCTGATGCCGCAGTTGCTCAAGGCCGAGAGCCAGGGTCTGATTCAGGGCGAAATCATTGTGGTGCCCACCGTCAATCCGATTGGCCAGGCGCAACTGGTGGGCAACGCGCATGCCGGCCGTTACAACCTGCTGAGTTATGAAAATTTCAATCGCAACTGGTTAAGCCTGAGTGATGCCGTCGCCGAGCGCGTGGGCCAACGCCTCGGTGACGATGCCCAAAGCAATGTCAAACGCATTCGCAAGGCGGCACGCGAAGTACTGGCTGAGATGAAACCAGTCAATGAATTGCAGACGCTGCGCGTCGAAATCATGAAGCTGAGCGTTGACGCCGACTATGTGCTGGATCTGCATTGCGACATTCATGCCGCCCTGCACCTGTTCACTTCAGCCTGCGACTGGCCGAACGGCGCTATTCGTGAACTGGCCGCGGACCTGGGCGCCCGGGCCAGCCTGTGCAACGAGCCTTATGCCACCAGCCTGACTTTCTCTGGTGTGCATGCGTCGCTCTGGGGGCGCTTGCGCGACCGCTTTGCCCAGGCGGCAGTGCCGCAAGCTTGCATGGCGGTCACGGTGGAAATGCGCAGCCAGTTCGATGTCAGCGACGCGCTGGGTCGCAGTGATGCGAACAATCTGTACCGCTGGCTGGTGCGGCGTGGTGTTGTTCAAGGTCGTGCGCAGCCGCTACCGCGCCTGCTGTCTCCCGCCATGCCCATGAGCGGTATGGATGTGGGTTACAGCCAGGGCACGGGTTTTCTGGTTTTTCATGTCAAGCCGGGCACGCTGGTCAAGAAGGGACAAGCCATCTGTGACGTGATCGACCCAGCCAGCCCGCACGGTCCACAGGCACGCACCACCTACAAGAGCCAAACCAAGGGCGTGCTGTTTTCGTGCCGGCTCGACGGCTACCTGTCCTGGCCGGGTCAGGTGATGTACCGCATCGCCGGCGCGCAGCCCTTGCCGCACCGACTGGGCATGTCGGGGCTGGACGATTGACCGGAGTCGTGTTTCAGTCGTCCAGGTCCACAGCGTCGACGTCCGAGCCCGGGGGCAGAGCGGCCATGGCTTTCTTGACCAGACCAACGTGTTCGGTCTCTTCGTCGCGCAGTTCGGTGAACAGTTCGAGCACACCGGCGTCCTTCACGTACTTGATGGCTTCGTCGTAGAACCCATACGCCTTTTCTTCTGACGACAGCGCCAGTTGCAAGGCCTTGAAGGCGGACATATTCCAGCGTGGAGCACCAAACTCCGGCGCCTCGACGTCGAAGATGGCAGTCTTGCTGACACGCACGGGTTTGTCACCGAACAACTGCTTGCGGCGTTCAGCGAGTTGCTGCCCGTGCTTTTCTTCGTTGACGGCCATCGACTCAAAGATGGATCCCGCGTCAACCCCATCGCGCCGGCCGATTTGCTCAGCGAAGAAGTTGTAGCGATCCCGGGCTTCGCATTCGATCAGAACGGCGAGATCAAGGGCATCCATGAGATCGAGAGTGGCGAAGTTGATTTTGACGGACATGGGGTCTCCTGTAGTTCAAGACTAAATGCGCACTTTAGCAATGGATTGGATGGGTTCCTCTGATATGGATCAGGAGGAACCGGAAAAACCTGGACTTCACATGACACCCGACAAAAGGCCGGCTTGCACCGGCCTTTCAGGATGTCAGCGTCGGTCTACTCCTTGACGTCGACGCCGTAGAAGCTGTGGCGTCCGAAGGGGCTGAGCTTGTAGTCGATCACTTCCTTGCGGATCGGACCCAACTGCACGGCGTGCGCAATGGTGAACCAGGGAGCCTGCTCCTTGAACACGACCTGGGCCTGGCTGTAGAGTTTGCCGCGTTCGGCCGGGTCGCTGATCACCTTGGCTTTTTGCACCAGGTCTTCAAAGGGCTTGTAGCACCACTTGGCCACATTGCCGCCACCCGTCTTGGCCGCGTCGCAGCCGAGCAGAGTGTGCAGGAAGTTGTCGGGATCGCCGTTGTCGCCGGTCCAGCCCAGCATGCCCATCTGGTGCTCGCCGTTTTGCATGCGCTTGCGGTACTCGCCCCACTCAAAGCTCTTGATCTCGGCTTTGACACCGATCTTGGCCAGATCCGCTTGCATCAGTTCGGCGATGCGCTTGGCGTTCGGGTTGTAGGGACGCTGCACCGGCATCGCCCAGATGTCGGTGCTAAAACCATTGGGCAGCCCGGCTGCGGCCAGCAGCTTCTTGGCGCCTTCCGGATCGAAAGCGTCGTCCTTGATTGCGTTGTTGTACGACCACTGGGTCGGCGGAATCGGATTCTTCGCTGCCACGCCGGTGCTCAGGTAGACCGCATCCACAATGGCCTGCTTGTTGATGGCCATGTTGATCGCCTTGCGCACGCGCACGTCATCAAACGGCTTCTTGGTCGTGTTGTAGGCGAGGTAGCCGACGTTCAGACCAGCTTGCTCCAGCACCTGGATCTTGGGATCTTTGCGGATTGCGTCGAGGTCGGCCGGATTCGGGTACGGCATCACATGGCATTCGCCCTTTTGCAGCTTGGCCCAGCGCACCGATGCGTCCGGCGTGATGGAGAACACCAAGTCGTCGATCTTGGCCTTGCCGGCGTAGTACTCAGGGAAGGCCTTGTAGCGGATGATCGCGTCCTTCTGGTACTGCACCAGCATGTAGGGACCGGTGCCGATCGGCTCCTGATCGACTTTTTCGGGCGTGCCGGCCTTCAGCATGGCATCGGCGTATTCCTTGGACTGGACGCCGGCAAATTCCATGGCCCAACCCGACAGAAAAGGGGCTTCTGGTTTGTTCAGTGTCATCTTCAGCGTCAGGTCATTGACCTTCTCGACCGACTTGAGCAATTTGTCCATGCCCATGTCGCCGAAGTAGGTGTGATTGGAACTGGTGACCTTGAAGTAGGGGTTGCTTTCCTTCCACTGGCGCTCGATGGCAAAGATCAGGTCATCGGCGTTCATGTCGCGCGTCGGCTTGAAGTTCTTGTTGCTGTGCCACTTGACACCCTTGCGCAGGAAGAAGGTGTATTCCTTGCCGTCGGGCGATACGGTCCAGCGCTCGGCCAGGCCCGGTACCACGGCGGTGCCACCGCGCTCGAAGTCGACCAGGCGACTGTAGATCTGGCTGTTGGCATCGAAGGAGGTGCCGGTGGTGTTGATGCCGGGGTAGAAGTTTTCCGGACTGCCTTCGGAACAGTAAACCAGCGTTTTGGCCGAGGCCGGTGCCAGCGCCAGCAGCGCCGGCAGGGCGAGGGCGCAGAGCAGGGTGCGTCTGGCCGATGGCTTGCGGCCGTTACCTGAGAGTTTCTTGGTCATCTTTTGGACTCCTTCGGGGTTAGTGCTGCGATGCAGCGGTTGGGATAAATTGTTCAGCCTCATGGCAGGCAATCTGGCGTCCGGCGAGTTCACGCAGCAGCGGGCGCTCTGTCTGGCAGCGCGGCGTGACACTGGCGCAGCGGGTTGAAAAGACGCAGCCGCTGGGCGGGTTCAGGGGTGAGGGCAAGTCGCCCATGAGTACGATGCGCTTTCTTGCCGGACCGCTGCCCATGATACCGGGTGTGGAAGCCAGCAGGGCCTGGGTATAGGGATGCAGCGCTTGTGTGAAGAGGGTCTTCTTGTCACCCTGTTCGACGGCGTGACCCAGGTACATCACCATCACGTCGTGCGCAATGTGACGCACCACGCCGAGGTCGTGCGAGATAAAGAGGTAGGCCAAGCCGAGTTCCTGCTGCAGATCAGCCAGCAGGTTGAGCACCTGCGCCTGGATCGAAACATCCAGCGCCGACACCGGCTCGTCGGCAACGATCAAGGAGGGTTTGAGCATGAGGGCGCGCGCAATGGCAATGCGCTGGCGCTGGCCGCCCGAGAACATGTGCGGATAGCGTTCATAGTGCTCGGGGCGCAGCCCGACCAGTGCCAGCATGGCGCGCGCCTGCTCGGCACATTCGGCTGCGGAAAACTGCGTGTTGATCTGCAGCGGTGCTTCCAGAATGGAGCCAATCTTTTTGCGCGGGTTGAGTGACCCGTAGGGGTTCTGGAACACCAGCTGAACGCTGCGACGCAGCGCGTGGCGTTCGGCGCGGGGCGCATGCACGACGTCAACGCCGTTCAACTGCAGTTCGCCAGCCGTCGGCTTCTCGATCAGGGACACCATGCGGGCCAGCGTTGACTTGCCGCAACCGGACTCGCCCACCACCGCCAGCGTCTTGCCGGCCTGCAGCGTGAAGGAGACGCCGCCAACCGCCTGCAAATGCTCGCTCGGGCGCAGAAAGCCACGGCCAATCTTGTAGACCTGGCGCAGGTCGCGCGCCACAACGACGGCCTGGTCTGGCGTGGTCATGATGGCGCCCCGAGCGGATACTGGCAGCGCACCTGCCCCTGCTGCCGTGATTGCAGCGGTGGACGCTGCGCGAGGCAAGCGTCCTGTGCGTAAGCGCAGCGCGGTGCAAACAGGCAGCCGTGCGGTCGGTCGTACATGCCGGGGACCATGCCAGGAATGGTGGTCAGGCGCGTCAGGCCGTCGCTGCGCTCGGGCAGTGCCGCCATCAGGGCCTGCGTGTAAGGGTGCTGCGGCCGGGAAAACAGATCAGCGGCGCTGCGCTGCTCCATGATCTGGCCAGCGTACATCACAGCAACGCGCTGCGCCATCTCGGACACCACCCCCATGTTGTGGGTGATCAAAACGAGTGCCATGCCGCGTTCCTTTTGCAGCCCATGCAGCAGGTCCAGAATCTGCGCCTGGATCGTCACATCGAGTGCGGTGGTGGGTTCATCGGCAATCAGCAACTTGGGGTTGCAGGCGATGGCCATGGCGATCATGACGCGCTGATTCATGCCGCCCGACATCTGGTGCGGATAGTCCTTCAGGCGGCTCTCGGGCGCCGGGATGCCGACCTGCTCCAGCAACTCAATGGAGCGCCTGTGCGCTGCCTGCCTGTCGAGCTTGAGGTGCAGTCGCAGCGTTTCGGCGAGTTGAAAGCCGACGCTGAAGCAGGGGTTCAGACTGGTGGTGGGATCCTGAAAGATCATTGCCACGTCCTTGCCGGTGAGTTTGCTGCGCTCACTGTCGGAGAGTTTCAGCAGGTCGTGGCCGTCAAAGCGCAGTGTGTCGGCTGTTACCCGTCCCGGAAACGGCACCAGGCCCATCAGCGCCATCATGGTGACACTTTTTCCCGAGCCCGACTCGCCGACGATTCCGAGCACATCGCCGGTTTCCAGCGAAATGCTGACGCCGTCCACCGCGTGCATGCTCGCGTTCTTCGACGGAAACTCGACCGACAGGTTTTCTATTTCAAGCAGTGCCATCAGTTGTCATTGCGGACTTGATCCGCAATCCAGGTGCCTTGAGTGAATGGATCCCGGATCGGGTCCGGGATGACGTCAAGGGAGTCTAGGATGACGTCAAGGGAGTCTGGGAAGACGCACGGGTGCTTTGAGTTTGCGTTTTGCATGGAACTATTCCTCAGCGCTTGAGCTTGGGGTCGAACGCATCGCGCAATCCGTCGCCCAGCAGATTGAACGCCAGCACCGTGATCAGGATCGCTAAGCCGGGGAAGGTCACGACCCACCAGGCGCGCATGACAAACTCTCGCGCATCGGCCAGCATGGTGCCCCATTCGGGTGACGGCGGCTGCGCACCCAGGCCCAGAAAGCCGAGCGCAGCAGCGTCCAGAATGGCGGTCGATATGCCCAGCGATGCCTGCACGATCAGCGGCGCCAGGCAGTTTGGCAGCACCTCGTTGAACATCAGCCGCAGATGGCTGGCGCCGTTCATGCGTGCTGCGGTGACGTAGTCCTTGGCCATCTCGCCAATGACCGCAGCGCGGGTGATGCGCACGTAGTGTGGCAGCACCACCACCGCCACCGCCAGCATGGCATTCATCAGGCCAGGCCCCAGGATGGCGACGATGACGATCGCCAACAAGAGGCTGGGCAGCGTCAGGATGATGTCCATCAGGCGCATCACGGCAATCTCGAAGACGCCACGGAAATAGCCGGATGTGAGGCCCAGAACCGTACCGACGATGATTGACAGGGCAACCACGGCCATACCAATGGCCAGCGACAGGCGTGCGCCATGAATCAGGCGCGACAGGATGTCACGACCGATGGCATCGGTGCCCAGCCAGTAGGCGCTGGAGCCACCGGTCTGCCAGGCGGGCGGCTTGAGAAAAACGGAAGGGTTGGTCAGGTCGGGCGCGTAGGGCGCAATCAGCGGTGCCAGCGCGGCCAGCAGCAACACTGCCAGCACGATCAGCAAACCCGCTACGGCGCCGTGGTTGGCGC
>Ga0194056_10000777_pt1 | contig 17500 bp, 18 predicted proteins | sample SepL4413m_MetaG_FD_155458 | JGI IMG/M metagenome (GOLD analysis project Ga0194056, IMG submission 155458) | Anoxic zone freshwater microbial communities from boreal shield lake in IISD Experimental Lakes Area, Ontario, Canada - Sep2016-L442-13m | ecosystem: Environmental > Aquatic > Freshwater... | reverse complement strand
ATACAGTTGTATTGATACAGTAATAGTGTTTTAATATTCCCCATGAACTCAGAAAAAACTTCATCAGAACCTTGTTATCCGCTAGCCAACCTTTGTGTGTTGGTCGACTTGCCCTTACGAACGGTTCGTTACTATATCCAGATTGGATTGGTAGATCGACCGGAAGGGGGAACCCGTGCAGCTCGTTATGGTGCTCAGCATCTAGAGCAGCTGCTGTTAATTAAGAAATGGACAGCGGCTGGTGTATCACTCGATAGAATTAAGGAATTACTCAGTGGCGAACAAGCACCAATCCCACCCAGATCAAGAGCCGTTGGCTCCATAGCCGTTTGCAGTCATCTTAGGGTGACTGATGGTGTCGACGTGGTGATCGAACCCAGTCGGGCAGGGTTGTCGCCTGAACAGGTGCGTAATTTCGTTAAAGGGGTAATGGCCGTATACGCTCAGGTCAGTGGCGGGCAAATAGACCCGTTAGAACGGGAATAACAACAAGTGAGAGGATATTAAAATGGATCAGCGTAAATGTGCACGTTTAGAAACGCAAGACGGTCAACCTGTGGTGCTATTGGGTGTCAAACTGACAGGTGAATTGCGCGGTTTACTATTTAATGCGCGTGTCGAGCAACGCTTTTGCAACGCGACTGACAACAATGTTGAGGTGGTCTACACATTTCCATTGCCTTGGGGGGCAGTCTTGCTTGGTGTTGACGTCCTATTATCTGACAAACATCTTACAGGGGCGGTCATTGAGAAAAAGCAGGCTGAAGCCTGTTATGAGGAAGCGATTTCTGAAGGTAATGCAGCAATCATGCTTGAGAAAAACCATGACGAAAGCTACTGCTTGAATCTTGGCAACCTTGCCGCCAACGAATCTTGCACCATCACCTTTCGTTATGCACAGACCCTGCAATTTGAGCAGCGTGGTCTCCGATTGATGATACCCACGGTTATTGCTCCTCGTTATGGTGATGCCGTGCAGGAAGGTGGATTATTGCCTCATCAAACGCCTATCAATAGCTTGCTGGCTGAATATCCCTTTGCTATTGAACTTCGCCTGTATGACGATCTGGCATTGGGGCGTGTGGCATCTCCCAGTCATCCTATAGCCGTTGCCCACAGTACTACTGAATCGGGAAACGAACTGACCGTGTCGTTAGCTCGCCAAGGATCGCTGGACAGGGACTTTGTTTTGATTGTTGACAAATTGGCTCATGACTCCGTTGCGGTGGTGGCGCGGGATTGCATTAGCCCAGATAGTGTCGCGATTTTGGCCAGTTTTTGTCCTCGTTTTCAAACAAGTGATCCTGCGGTGACGGCAGTAAAGATTCTTGTGGACTGTTCTGGATCAATGGATGGAGACAGCATTAACGCCGCTAGACGAGCTTTACAGGCCATCGTTAAGCAATTGAGCACGGGTGACCTTTTCTCGCTTTCTCGGTTTGGAAGCACTGTTGAGCATCGTTCGCGTGGTTTATGGAAAGCGACAGAAATCACCAAGACAGCTGCGCAGCGTTGGGTTGGCGGGCTGAAAGCTGATCTTGGCGGAACCGAGATGGCCGCTGCGCTATCCTCTACGTTCGCCCTTGCCCAAACGGTGACTAGCGATGTTTTAATCGTGACAGATGGTGAAATTAGCGCGATTGACAGTACGATTGAGTCCGCAAGGCATTCAGGCCATCGCTTGTTTGTAGTGGGTATCGGCAGCAGTCCTGCCGAAAGTCATTTACGTCGGCTTGCTGAAGCGACGGGTGGTGCTTGTGAATTTGTCGTGCCTGGAGAGGGCGTTGAACCGGCAGTTTTAAGAATGTTTGCACGCTTGCGCTCGCCTAGACTTGTCGAGCTATCTATAGCTTGGCCAGAAGGCATGGCACCTCAATGGGTGTCGCCATTTCCTTCGTCAGTTTTTGATGGTGACACCATCAACGTATTCGCATTACTATCCAAAGCACCTGAGGGTTTAGTTCACTTGCTTGGCAAGCGATCCAGGGAAACCAGTTTGGAAGAAATTGGCTGTGCCAACTTCAGAGGGAGAATAGACGATGCCGATACCTTGTCCCGAATAACAGCATCAGTCCGGCTTCAATCCACAGGTGCTGATTGTCAGGTCGGTGTGACTTCGGAAACGACACGACTGGCTGTTGACTACCAGTTAGTCACTGATAAAACCAATTTCCTTTTGATTCATGAAAGAAGTGAACATGAAAAGCCAGTCGACATGCCTCAGCTTCACAAAGTGGCTCAGATGATTCCTGCTGGCTGGGGAGGGGTTGGCTCTATTATGCCTTCACCTTATCTGGTTACTTGCGAAGATTTGGTTGATTACTGCTATGTTGACGATCAAGTTGATTCCTTACTTGTCCCAGATGACTGTCACTCACTGAGAGAGGCTCAAGATCCATCTGCTGTATATTTTGATATGCTTGATCTCGATGCCGCTTTTTTACGCGAAAGCGGTCCAGCCATAGATCACGACGATCGACGATATGGGTCGGAAGCAGAGAACTATACAGGGTTAACACCGCTGGGCGTAAGTGAATGGTTGCGTATCACCCCGATGTCTGTATGGCCGAAGTCTTACAGCGAACTACTACAGATTGGCCTTGGTGCCTGGATTGTCGACTGGCTGGAGCTATCTATAGCCATCCAACAAGGTGACAAGTCCTTTGCAGAGCAAACCGTTGTAACAGCATTCTTGTTTGTGATGTCGCAAGCTGACCTGCATGAGTCGTTGTCTAAATCATCAGGATTAATCAACGATTGCAAAATAACGGTTCAACAACTTAAGACGATGTTTTCGAGCGAGGCAAGTGATCCGCTTTCAAATGTCGATGTCCAACTGGTTGAAAAAATAATGTTTGCTCTTGATGGCATGACTGCCGAGCAGTGGCCGGATAGCGTGTATGCCTTGGTTGAATTAGAGGACGTAGTTACTGATGCAGGAAAGGCAACGGCAGTATTTTGAAATACTGAGCCTTTGCCAGCATCATAGTCCGACAACTCGAATCAGCCTGTATTAACTATTTTAGCGGGACTGAGTCACCAGACTTATACAACAAAAGAAGGTTTTAATGCCCATACAACATGTATTAACGAACGAGCGAGTCCCCGTAAAAATCTGGACTGACGATGTGGATGAGCGATCATTGGAGCAATTAAACAACATTGCAAAAATGCCGTTTATTCATCATCATGTTGCAGCCATGCCGGATGTCCATTTGGGAATTGGTGCCACCATCGGTTCAGTTATTGCCACCCATAAAGCGATTATTCCGGCAGCCGTGGGGGTCGACTTGGGATGCGGAATGGTCGCCGCCAGGCTGTCAATTACGGCTAATGATCTTGACGAGAAGTCTTTGAAGAAAGTTTTCGATCAAATTAGCCGTGATGTGCCGGTGGGTCGTGGACAGCATGACGATAACCGTGTGCTGGTGGCTGCCGCGAAACCGTTTGAGGCAGGCTTAAAAAATCTGACTGACCGACATCCGGAACTTCTCAAGACCTTTGGCAAGTTTTCCAAATGGATCAACCAGATGGGTACGTTGGGTGGCGGCAATCATTTTATTGAAGTCTGTCTCGACGAAACCGATCAGGTCTGGGTGATGCTGCACTCGGGCAGTCGGGGTATCGGCAATGCCATTGCTGACCACTTTATCAAACTGGCCCGCAAGGATATGGAACGTTGGATGATTCAGTTGCCGGATCGGGATTTAGCCTATTTCCCTGAAGGAACCGAGCATTTTGGCGACTACATTGAAGCGGTGCATTGGGCGCAGGAATATGCCCTACAAAATCGCCAGTCTATGCTCGAACTGGTTTTGTCTGCCTTGGTACGGCACCTTCCGCCTTTTGACGTCACGACTGAAGTGGTTAATTGCCATCATAACTATATCGCCAAAGAACATCATTATGGTTCTGATGTATGGGTCACCAGAAAAGGTGCCATTCGTGCGCGGATCGGAGATATAGGCATTGTTCCAGGCAGCATGGGCGCACGCAGTTACATTGTCGCTGGCAAAGGAAATCCGGACAGTTTTTGTTCGAGTGCCCATGGAGCAGGGCGCCCCATGAGCAGAACTGCCGCCGAAAAATGCTTTACTGAAGCTGATTTGGCAGAACAAACCGTCGGTGTTATTTGTAGGAAAGATAAAGGCGTGTTGGATGAAATACCAGGCGCTTACAAAGATATTGATTTGGTTATGGCTAATCAAAGCGACCTGGCTGAAATTCTGCATAGCCTTAAGCAGGTTGTTTGTGTGAAGGGGTGATACTTCACCTCGATGAAGGGCTTTAAGGCAAGCCATTTCCGTGAGTAAAAATTGATCAGGAAACTGATACCAACTTGGGCAATGTGGGCCGGTTTTGATCTAGGGTCATTGAAGCTGAAGCAACGGCAGCAATAACGACAACTGGAAATAATCATGACTGAAACCATACCCGTGTACAACTCCCGATAATACTGAATACATAGACTTGAATCCAATCACCACCGACCTAAAGATTTGATATGACCATTCACGACAACACAACACCAAACAGCTACACCCACGCTGGCAAAACCACGCTTATTGCGCGTGGCTGGACGGCTGCAATGATTAAAAAACACCTACCCGAACCCGACAAATACCTGGATAACCTACACTACAGATCCGGCCCCAAACGTGGCGTGTGGTGTTGGTCAACTATTTTTGAAATGGAAGCTGATCAGCCTGATCAATTACAGCGTAACCTAGAAAAACGGACGCTACGCAAAGCTAAGATTGCAGCTAATCCGCAAAAAGAAAGGGTGCTGTCAACCAAGCAACAAGAAAAATTAAGAAAATATCAATCTGAGCAATTGTGTTCCCAGTTCGAAAACAGCATACCGACTAGCCTCATGCGTACTTTATGTGGCGAGATTGAAGCCGCTGCCAATACCAGTGAGCCGTGGTCCGCTGTGACTGCTGTGTTGGCGGCTTTCCCTGACATTTATCACCAAAAGGAGCGCCCAGTCACGTTACTTGGGATTAATCTTAGAGAGTTGGAGCTTGGAAAAAACGGCTTATGTTCTTTCGTTTTTTATTTGAGAGATGCGCATGGTAACGAGGCTGCACTTATGGATTTTTTAGAACTTGATAACTCCCAAACACAAAATGTAGCGTCCTTAAAAGCCATCAACCAATCCGATGCGGTTGTCAGAGCGCAGCGTCTGTTAACTACTGGGATTATTATCGATAAGCTTCAGTCGATGCAGAAATTAGTAATCCAGACAGCACACAACAGTCTGGTTAAAAATTTAAATAACGGAATAGAGAAAATAAATGATTGAAACCATACCCGTGTACCTAAAAGGTACTAACAAAGTAGTGCAAGCTGAACCCGCCCCGGCAAATCAGGTAGTGCATACCAACATGCCCGACATTGCACCGCCCAAGCAATTGCCAAAAGGCGATGCCAAGGCAACGGCAAAAAGTGCCAAGGTGACGCTGGTGCTTGACCCCTTGAGCATTACCGAAGTCTCTAGCGAAGGCAAAAAGCAAACGAAGCTCATCGTGTCGGTAGGCACAATGAAGCTTGAGGCGATGGTCAACAGCAAAAGCTATCGGAAAGCCTTTGTTACTTTGGCTGAATTGGGCGCGGATAACTGCACCGTTATCCTGCAAGCCTCCATGACCGTTATGGGTAAGCTGGAATCTTGTGGCTTGGCCGTGCAACCCAAAGCAAAAAAAGCTGAAGCGGTTGAAGCGAGTGAATAAAACCTATCACCAACTGCGTGTGCTTCTGGTGCTGCTAACTGAAGAAAAAGCCCTGGACGACCTGATCAAAGAAGCACTGGCTGAAAACAACACCCCGGTCTCAAACTCCCAGCTCCAAGGCTGGCGGGTATTGAGCGGGCATAAAAATTTTAGGGTGATGAAAAAAGAAGATTTTCTCACCGTCATGACCGCATTGGTCAATTTTTACCAAAAGGACACCGAGTAATTTACCGAGGAGAACAACTTGAAAACAGCAATAATATTCGACACTGAAAGCACCGGCCTAAAAGCACCGGAATTAATAGAAGCAGCTTGGATTAGCCTTATTAGTCCCACGAACTTGACCCCAATCGCTGAATTTTCTCAGCGTTATAAGCCATCAAAGCCCATAGAGTTGGGAGCATTATGCGTCCACAACATTTATGACGAAGAACTGGCCGCTTGCAAATCGTCAGACACTTTTGTGTTGCCCAATGCCGACTACGTGATTGGCCATAACATTGACTACGATTTTAACGTGATCGGTAACCCGGACGGCTATAAGCGGATTTGCACCCAAGCCCTGTCACGCGCCTTGTGGCCTGATATTGACTCACACAAGCAATCGGCTATGAATTTACCTTTTGGAGCGTGCTACTGCCCGTGAGCGGCTTAAAAACGCCCATGCCGCACTCGATGACGTGAAGAACTGCTTGGTGCTGCTCAGCCACATTATTTCAAAACTGGGGATAACCGACTGGGACGCTTTATGGGTGGCCTCGGAAAAAGCCCGCATACCCACAGTGATGCCTTTTGGTAAACATAAGGGCGAGGCCATAAGCAGCATCCCCAAAGCTTACCTTGCCTGGCTAAAAAAAACAACCCGATGTTGACGCATATCTAATGCAAGCCTTGGGTTAACGCAAAATGAAAACCACCATCAATTGTTCAACAGAAATTGATTTAAAAAAGGCAAAACTTAAGGCGCGTAGCGCGAAATATTAAGCAACAAAAAAAGCTAAAGACTGCAAAACGAGCATGACCAAGGCACGATAAGGGTGTGAGAGGAATAAATTCATGAAGAACAATACCAAATCGCCATTGAAAGATAGGCCATTGAGAATGCCGGGGCAATCTTTGGACGAAGAAATTCATAACATTCTGGATGATGAAGTATTTTCTTACTTAGGTACCCCCATTTTGTTAATTGTTTTTACAATTTACAATTGGTTGCTTTGGTATCAAGTAATAAAACCACCCAATCCTATTCTACTTTCGGTAGTTACCATTGGGATTTCAGTTTATTGTTTTTTTCGGATGATGAAGGTAATAAAGCGGCTCAGAGCACTTAGGTTGGGCAGGGACGGAGAACGAGCGGTAGGTCAAACATTAGAAGCATTGAGAAAAAAAGGCTACAGAATATTCCATGACTTGATTGGTGATGGTTTTAATTTGGACCATATCATAGTAAGTGAGCATGGTGTTTTTTCAGTGGAAACAAAAACTTATTCAAAACCCATCAAGGGTGAATGTAAAATTATTTATGATAGAGATTGCTTATCTATCAATGGTCAAAAGCCTGATAAAAAAATTATCATTCAGGTTTTGGCACAGAAAAGTTGGCTAGAAAAACAAATTGCAACTATAACCGGACTTAAAGTTTCAGTTAAACCCGTAGTGGTTTTTCCCGGTTGGTATATTGAAAACCATCAAAATAACAAAGATGAATTATGGGTGCTGGAGCCAAAAGCCTTGCCGACCTATATAGAAAATTCTCCAAAAATAATAAGTGAAGATAATGTTAGATTGATTTCTAATCACTTATCCCGTTTTATAAGAACTACTTACGACAAATAGTGAATGGATATGGTCAAATTAAATTAATTTTTGCCCCACGGCTTGGCTTCTTTACACCCAAACTAAAGATACTGGTTCGTTGGATAAGGTAACAAGTGACTGATCTTAATATGCCAGTGGTCATTAAATGGCAAGGCCAAGATGGGGTTATTGGCGGCTCTATCCCATGCAGTTCTTATACAGCGGCTATCAAGATTATTACCCGTATGCAAGGTGGTAGACTTTCATCAGACCGGAATCATACTTTTTGCATAGAAAGTTTAGCGCCAGAATTAACTTTTAAACAAATATTTTTTTCCTAGTGGGGGTGAATTTAATTGGCCGTGGCTAATCTTCTTGCCTGTCCAGCTGCTGCCTTAACCAGTCGACGCCGCCCAGCTCAATAAACCTTTGCCGCTGCGCTGCTGTTAGCCGGATGGACATAACCTTGCCCCTCTCTTCCGGGGGCAAGGGTTTCCGCCCGGCCCCCTTGGCGCGTGTTTTTTTTGCTGGTTCCATACTTGCCCCCCCCCTAAAAGTAATTTATGACGCACTTATCAAGCTCCGCACTCAGTGCGGATGATTGCCGTTAATATTGTACTACATAAATAGTGGTGATTGTCAAATTAATTTTTAATAATTGACAATCGGCGACAGGCTATGGCTGTCCAAGCGTCCAAGAAGTCAAGTCATTGCTGTAATACGCTTATTACTTCGCATAACAGGTCTTATGTTAAATAATGTAATGCATTATTAACCGCCAGCGTTGCGGTATTGTTAACGCTGCCATGCTGGCCAACATAGCCGGTAAGGTGAATTAGCAGCCACGATTAGGCATTTGCACCCAAGGGCTTCATGAAAATTCCGTGGCACTTTATGATTAGCACCCTACATTGACACGTTCCGAGGCTAATGCAATTTTCAATGTCCTTTGGACAGGGCATGGATATTGAACCTTTAGCTGAACCGGCAAGTGAAGGATACCAGGACAGGCCACGTTTATGATATGAGAGCCTAAGTTACCAGGTTCTTATTCATACGGTGCGGACTGAAAAACTGGAAAACTTTAGTTTATAGTAGTAGCCTTATCTTTTTAGGTTTAATTTGATGTATAAACGGCATGGAGAAGATGTTGTGGAGCATTTGTACGTTTTATCTGATTTAACAATTCTTTTCTTCTTTGTTGCTGCAACCTGCATTTATTCATTATTGCTATATAACGTTTTGAGATTTACTGTAGGAAGATTACGACTTCCTACGGATAGTTACTTTGGCATAACTATAATTGGTACGCTTGTGTCAATCAGTGCTATTTTGCTCGCGTTTACGCTCATTCAAGCAATTGGCACAACGCAAAAAATTGATAACCAGATTGCTAATGAAGTAACTATTATGGAGCTTTTGGATGAAAAATTGTTAATTCTCAAAATTGACAGTGTAGGAAAAATTAGGGCTGGATTGCTGGCTTATGTTAGGTCAGTAGTAGAAGATGAATGGAAGACAATGGCCGCTCTGGAAGATTACCCAAAAACTCAAAAACTTTATGATGACATCTTGCATGAATTTTATGCAGTACAACCCAATAACTCTTTGGAAGGAGAGGTGCTTTCTGAAGTTAGATCAATTCTGGATGACTTGACAAAAGCAAGATACATGCGTTTAAGTTTGGCAGGCAAAAATATGCCAAAAATATTTTGGGTTGGAATAATGTTTTTATTCACGGTAAATATAGTCCAGTTTTTTTTTCTGACCAATAGAAGCAACTACTCTTCATTCATCTTGACATTGCACATGTCTTCACTTGGCATATTGCTCGGCCTTGTTTTCATCTACGATCATCCTTTTATAGGGGAAAGTGGAATTAAGTCAGATTCATTCGTAAAAGTTCTGCACAGAATGGAAGCTCGTTATCCCTAAAACAACAGGATTGCATATTCATGAGCATTAGCCCCTACTGCTTCAGTTAGTGGCGATATACGTTTTGACCACTCAAGGCAAAGAGCCTGTTATTGGCTCTTTGCTTCCGTTTCAGGATGCAGTTCGTCAATTTTTGCCCAATGTAACAAAGGTACACTGCCACTCAAGCATGGGCAGGGCAATGTCTTTTGGTCATGGGTGTTACCATAGCGGTTATGGATACTATTAGAACGAGGTAATTGCGAAATGGCATTGTTATCAAAAAACAGGCTGTCAAAGATGATGTTGGAAATTTTATTGGAATTTCCTGCTGGGACAAAAAACCTAAAAGACAACATTACCTTACGTCTTGGGTCTATAGCGCAAATGTCGGCAACACGAGACATTAACGAAGCTTGGGATGCGACCAAAACTAAAGCTGCTAAATTGTATCCTGATAGATTCCTTTTGGACAAACGGAACGTCCTTCAATGGAATGACGGCAGCGTAAGGGTGTTGGATGAAAAAATTTCACTTATCAATTTCAAAAAACTAAATGAACTGGCAGAAACACAGGGTTGCAGTGTAAATGCTTTGGTAACAAAACTAATTGCCCACTTTAATCACAGGAAGTCATAATCTTACCCATAATTGGACCGAGGCATTCTGGTGGCATCAGGTAGTAAAGCTTGCGTCGGCAGTATGCTTCAGTTTGGATAAGCTGCCTTTTTTGGATGCTGAAGGGAAGCGGGAAAGACCCAGTAATCACGGCCAGACCTTTGTTTACATTGGGGCTTCTCCGGATAAGTTTGCCCAGACCTTTGAGCAGTTTGGCACAATTTTGTTTTGCAAGCAGGGGTAGTGCGAAGCACGTATAGGCTCAGTGGCGCACGGCATTACACAAGACTGCAAGGTGGCTGTGTAAGAGTATCGTTGAACTTCCGGTTACGGCCAGGAGCTGACTGTCGAGATCAAATCTTCTTGTCTCATAAAGTATGTTACATACTACAATTTACGGTAAAAATTTACAGGCACATCAGTCAAAAGCAGTAAATTTACTGATTTACATTTACGGTGTAAATTACTTACAGTAATATAATTACATGCCAGACCCACGGCTTAACCGATAGTCGTGTTTTAACCCGCGCTTTCCTCGCACATGATTCTATGACACATAAGGGCTACAGCGGTAAATCCAGGGATGTAAAAAGGTTGGTATATTCATGCCTATCCGGTTGTTGAACAATTAACCAATCAGGATTGACTGCACTACGCCATCTGCATCTATACATTTTCTTTTGCAGTTTTACCATACGCTTGCACATGAATACATGAGGCGATTTTAAACAGCCTGTTGCCCAGTACCAATGTTCAGTAACCGAATAGGCAGGGTTCATAGTCCTTCATAACAACTTTACACGACGACTATTGCCTGATAAGCTATTAATTATAGCAAGTTATACGTAGTACGCAGTTGTATGGTGGTAAAGTGGACCCCATTGTCCAGACAATATTTAAGTCAAATTAAGAGGGCATCGATTCCGTTACAGCAGATTGGCGCTGTCCCATTTCTTCTTTTGAAGAAACCCGTTTATCACTAAAATGATCAACTATTTTTACTCCGCCTCCGATGCCTGTCAGATAGACTTCATTCGGCGTTTTATAGCTCAATGCTTGGTGAAACCGCTCACTGTCATAAAATATAAAGTATTCCGTCAGACCCAACAGCAGCTCAGCCACCAAAGCGTAGTTTTTCGGGTAAATGTCCTCGTATTTGACACTCCGCCATAGCCGTTCAACAAAAATATTGTCCAAGGCACGACCCCGACCATCCATACTAATCTTACAGCCGTGCTCCAGTAATTTATTGATCCATACTGTGCTGGTAAACTGCGATCCCTGATCGGTATTAAAAATTTCTGGTGCGCCATATTGATTGAGCGCCTCAGTCAAACAGTCCATACAAAAACCAACATCCATGGTGTTTGAAACCCTCCAGGCCAACACTTTACGACTATACCAATCAATGATCGCGACCAGATACATAAAGCCATGAGCGAGTCGTATATAGGTTATATCCGTACTCCAGACCTGATTCGGTCGGACAATAGCCAACCCTCTGAGTAAATACGGATAAACTTTATTTTGTGGATGCTTTTTACTGGTATTGGGGCCAGGCACCATGGCAACCAACCCCAGTATTTGCATCAAACGTTGCACCCGCTTTCGGTTCACGCCATTCCCTTGTGCACGCAGCCAAACGGTCATTTTTCTACTGCCATAAAAAGGATGACGAGTATATTCTTCATCCAGCAAACGCAGTAACAGGAGCTCGTAGTCATCCACAACGACCGTCTTGTTGGCGTAGACAGTCGAGCGAGCAATACCCGCCAACTGGCACTGCCGAACCAACGCCAGCTCATCCTGGGGATCTATCCAACCCTGTCTTTCCCTTAAAGGCTGATCCCTGACTTTTTTTTTAGCCAGTCCAGCTCCATATTAAGCTGGCCAATCTTGGCGTATAAACGTACAGGATCACTCTGCGGATCAAGGGGCTTGGGGCTTCGCTTCACCTCAAACAGTTGACTGGCATTCTCCAACAATACCTTCTTCCATAATCCGATTTGGGTGGGATGAACGCCATACTCTTGAGCAATCTCGTTTACCGTTTTCTGCTCCTTCACTGCCTCTATGGCTATCTTAGCTTTTTGTGTACCCGTCAAAATCTTACGCTTTTTTTCACTCATTTCTGTCTACCTTTTTATGGAAGACACCATCTTAATCGACTGTCCGGATTTTGGGGTCCACTATAGTCCAATCTGCAAAACAAAAGGTGCTTTAAAATTGCACTGAAATACTCTATAACAAGCGCTTTAGCACCAGATAAATTTAGCATCAGACTAACCTAGGAAAAAAACATGGCAGATGATTTAGAAATACATAGAAAAAAACTGATAAGAGAAAAAGAATTGCAATTGAAGAAATTAAAGGCAGAACAGGCGGAAACAAAGTTGCAATTAAAAACAGCGCTACAAGAGCTGCACGGTATAAATGATGATTCTTTTAACAAAAAAGATTTAACGAAAAAATAGGGCACTTCATTTTCCACTTTACAATTCTAATGTGGTGTTGCCATTTATAAAGGTATAAAAATATTTAAAATGCTTTGGTGGCGGTATTTTCAGCCGTTCGCTGTCGTTCATTAGTGACAATCAATATGGCGAACTGTGAACTACTTTTGCCCCAAAATGTAGGGTGCCGTTTTTTGGGGAAATTAAAAAGTACTTCAAAGCCATGCCAGACGTGGCGATTCAAAAAATCTTATGAAACAAATCTGTCGTTCGTATATTTTGCTTTCTCATGTTCAAACTGGGCTAGAAAACTCTCTTTTTTTATGAATCCATCTACCTCAAAGACTTTTAGATAACAAAATGCAAAGCTAGCATAAGTATCTTTTTCTGAAAGTGTACCTTTATCAAAAAGTTTGTAGAGTCCATCTATTGGTTTATTGTAATGTTTTTCTTGATCAGGTTTTTTTGAACCTTGGTATAAGTCTATAAATGCATATGAATGAGCTACATGACAAAGATCTTGAATATTTGTGATTGGTAGTCTCCCCAAATCTAGGTCAGCTTTTGCTCTATCATATGCTGATTGAACAACCTCTGTCATCAGAACATCTTTCATTTAATATCCTCAGTTGTCTTGCCTAGTTATTATATTGGTCTGGATAACATGCCAATACACGTAAAAAACTGTTTCCAGATAATATCAGATTATAATCAATTTTCAATGTCAGCTAATGGCTGTCTCATAAAGTATACAATATAAGACGATTTTAGGGCTACGGTACAATGCGGTCTCACAATGTCTTATTTTATGTCTTATAAATAAGTCTTAGATTAACTAAGACTTTATGAGACGCAAATAAGACCGATTTATAAGACACTACTCGTTCCCGATTTTGTCCCCATGAAGCACTAAACTGGTTAAATTGACCGGCAAACATGACCCCGCCATGACCCAAATCAAACAATCATATGCAACAGAATTTGATTTTTTAAACGCGCTAAAAGCGCTTGTTGATGAAAAATTAATGATAACTTATCAAGAGGTTATATTAAAACATACCGAAGCAGCGGGGAAATTTAATGGACTTACTTATATTGAGTTCTTGAAACAACTGCAGGCACATTATGACGGCAAGATTTTTTTAGTGGAAGACGGTGCGCCTTATCATCATAGTAAAATCGCCAAGGCGTTTAAGGTTCTACACGCGGATCGTCTTACGATTACGCCACTTCCCGCTTATTCTCCCTATTACAATCCCATTGAGAAACTTTGGAAAAATACCAAACGTGACGCAACGCACTTGAAATATTTTAAAACGTTTGAAGACCTTCATGATTCAGTCGTAACAGCGTTTAAATCTTATATGCAGGATGCGAGTAAAGTTATTTGCGTTATGCAGAAAATGCGTGAGGATTTTGCTGTAACCTGCTGATATATTTCGCCAAGGGGCTTGGAAATTATTTATCTGAAAAACTATAGGTTGGGTAACCGCTTTATCGTTGCCCAACATTTTCAACAGATAAAAGCATAATATCGATACATTGCCCAGCGCATCAACCTATTTTGTTGTGGAAATTTTTTGAGCATTAGAAAAATGCAAGACCTGACCCCGTTTTTTCATTTCTCAATACCACGATGTGGATAAGCGCCGCCCACTTTTCTCTATGCCAAACATTACATATCAATCCAAACTAACCCGATTGCATTTTTAGGCTGTTTTGGGAATAAATCTTTTTTAATGTTTTTCATGATTGACTACTTGACCGCGTTTTAAGCCATTTGTCAGTAAATCTTCCTTACGTTCTACCGCTACCCGTATTGCTAATTCACGCACAAAGTCCATTAGCGTGTCAGGCGTAAAATTTTTATCAGGAAAGGCTACTGTCAATGCCCCAGCAGACACGTTTTCTGATTCAACTTGCGTTAAAGGTCCTCCCTTTATTGTATTAGCTATTATATAAGCAGCTTTGTAGAGTTTTTCTATATCTGAATTATCGCTTCCCATATTTTTTGCGGCATCCGCCATCCGCCAAAGGTACTTACCGGCTTTATAGGCGGCCTCTCCCAGTGAACCATTGTGACGAGCGATTTCTTTAAGTGAATCGGCTACATTCTCATTAAATGCATCCATACTTTCTGATTTGGTTTGAGTGATGCCGATTTTTGATTGTAAACCTACAACAGCATGATTAACGGCACCATCAGTAACATAAGCCTCATTTGAATACATTGCACATTCACTGATTAAATCACGGAGAATAGCTAGATTACCGTCAATAGCACTATCTAGCTCGTCAACATCAACTTTGTAACTGCTGCTTATCATTCCAATTTGGTATTGTACTCGTGAACGTAATATAGACATTTCAATTAGTTTCTTTTCGTAGATACGATTACTTGCTTCCATTTTAATATTTTCCGAATCGGAACCTTGGACTGTTTCACTTTTAGCCTTAGCAATTGAGTCGAGGAACTGAAAGCCAGTCTTTTCAGCATCATCTGCAACAACAATCGATTCATCACCGCCTTTCATTTTGGCTTTGAGTTCACTCCTGTAAGAGTCATAACGGCTCGTGACGCCACTCTTTATTTCTTCATCTAAACCAGCGTTAGTTTCGTAATCACGCCATTGCGGCGCTGTCATATAAAGCCGCATTTTTACCAATGACCATATCCGTTGTATATTAGCATCGGCTGTTAACATGCGTTCTTCAAGCATTGTGCTTCTACTATTTACACCACCACCTTGGCTACTATCACGGGCACCTTCTTTGGCACTAACACGCATGGGTGTTGAATCGTCCTTAAATTTATGTGACTTAATCACACCTAGCCTTTCAGCAAGCCCATTAAAAGTGTCAGCGTGCATAAAATCCATGGCGTAAACATTAACATCATAAACAACGCCTGCCTCGTTTTTCCACCCATCTTTCTTAAATAATTCATTAAATACTGCAACCGCTAATTCAGTTTTAGTGCCTTTTAAATTAACATCAATATCAGACGTTAAGCCATTACTTCCTGCGGAGGCCCACTTTGTAAGACCTTTATCACCAATTCTGGAATCACGTTGGGTTTGCTGCAGTATCATATCGTGATGCCATTTTCGAAACTCCCACAATTTAGTCATTAACAAATTTCGCGCTTCTTTGTTTGAGGCAGTGTCCCCTTTATCGATCAAATTATCTTTAGCATGATGCCATGATTCATTTAGTGTATATTTAAGAATTTCTCTAGGCACGTCACTAATGGGGTTGATTTGTGCAACTTGCGCCGGTGTGATCTCATTAAGAGCTTGATCACTAAGTTCACCCCGCATAAGGTTATTATTTTGTGACACACCATTAATAATTCTTCCCTTCACCATACGTTCATCATTTGGACTGCCGCCGTCCCTTTCTGGAGTTGCGTCAACCCAACCACCTATTCTTTTGTCGTTTTCGTCACGAACGTCTGGATTCCAAGTTGGATTAGTTATACTGCCTAACTTTAACGACTCTATATACATTCCTTGTTCATCAACAAAAGGCGTAACTAAATCATCTTCTAAGGGGTCAACTTCGATTGTAGCTGACATGTTTTCTTCCTGGTCAAGAGAATGAACCCAATTATTTCTTCTAGAAGGATGGTTAACCGCAAGTCCACCTCGATTTTGGTCTGAGCTATTTGGTGTCCGTGCCTCTGGAGATACTTTTGCTGATCTTCCACACATATTATTCTCTATTATCAAATCCAAATAATCATAAAGTTATCTTGGTTTCAAGTATCATCATTAAAAAATACTCAAAACAAAATAACGTAACCTTAACTTAATCTATACAAATAAACTATTCAACAGATATAAATATGATTGGCTATTAAAAGCCCTCTCAACCCATTTTTCCCGTCTTTGCATATTCCTTACGAATCCCTTGCAACAATTCCTCCAAAATAATGGTATCACTGTTGCGAGCCAACGCTTGTAGCGAGGCATAACGTATCGCATTTAAAATAGCTCCTCCGGCAAACTCATGGTCTTTGGCGATTTTTGGCAAATCAATATCAGCGTCTAACCGGGCTTGGTCGGAAAAGCCCTGTTGCCATAAACGCAGACGATCTTCCGTGCGTGGCAGCGGAAAATAGATCATTGTCTCGAAGCGTCGGGCAAAGGCTTCATCGAGATTATCTTTCCAATTGGAGGCCAAAATGGCGATGCCGTCAAAAGTTTCCAAACGTTGCAGCAAAAACGCGGTTTCCTGGTTGGCGTAACGATCATGGGCATCTTGTATGCCACTACGTTTGCCGAACAAGGCATCGGCCTCGTCAAAAAACAAAATCCAGTTGCGGTGTTCGGCTTGGTCAAAAACTTTAGCCAGATTTTTTTCGGTTTCGCCGATGTATTTGGACACGACTTGTGACAAATCCACTTTGTAGACATCACGCCCGGTCACTTTGCCTAAGATGCAGGCAGTCATGGTTTTTCCGGTTCCGGGCGGGCCGTAAAACAGACTGCGATAACCGGGACGCAGTTTGTGCTTCATGCCCCAATCGTGCATCAAGGTGGAGCCGTGCGTTATAAAGGTTTGAATCTCTTGGACTTGTTTTAACGTGCCCGGATGCAATACCAAATCCTCAAAGCACAGTCCGGTTTCAATTAATTGAGCGGGAAACTGGCTGCTAAAACCGGGGCGATAATGTTGCCCTGTCGTCAATAGCGTAAGGTATTCTTCGCTAAGCTGTAGCGGGCTATGCAGTAACGAATCATTGTCTTTGATCTGAAAATTAAGCAGGTGTTGTTTAACCAACACATGATCGTGCTCAAACAACTTTTGTAAGGTTAAGCGTAAGGCAAGATTATCGTCAGCAAGCACAAATAAGACAGCCCTGACGCATAACCCCATGCGTCCAGAAAACCAATCTATCCAACACATAGCATTACTCCAGGAAAAATTTCATTGCACGAGTATTTGACTCACAATACGGACGACTTTGGAGACGGCACGAAA
>Ga0194056_10000776_pt1 | contig 17508 bp, 13 predicted proteins | sample SepL4413m_MetaG_FD_155458 | JGI IMG/M metagenome (GOLD analysis project Ga0194056, IMG submission 155458) | Anoxic zone freshwater microbial communities from boreal shield lake in IISD Experimental Lakes Area, Ontario, Canada - Sep2016-L442-13m | ecosystem: Environmental > Aquatic > Freshwater... | reverse complement strand
ATATAGCACATGCCCGTGTAGCTCAGTGGATAGAGCGGCTGCCTTCTAAGCAGTAGGTCGAAGGTCCGATTCCTTCCACGGGTACCAAGTGAGCCGTTAATGTTTTCAAAAGCCGATATTTGGCTGTAGAACTGACTAATTTGTGGGTTGGAATAGCCATTTTCGTCCCATATGAGTCCAAGGGGGAATATCGAACCCATGAGTGTGCGCTTCGCCTGCAATTCAGAATCCGTATAGGTTTGAACGAGATTTCCAAGTTTATCTTTAACAAACTCAGTGATCTTTTCAAGATTATATTTCTCCAAAATTTCGTCGTCGTTGGCAACCGCTCTTGCCTGAATCTTCTTCTCAACCAACTTATTTTGTTCTTTAAAGATTTCGTCGGAATAGATACCGGCGATATTTTTTTCGATCAAAGCCTGGCGGAATTCATAAAGCTTCTTCAACTCGGTATCTGCCTCTTCTCGTCTCTTTTGCAAAGTTGAGATTCTATCGTAGTATTTCCGGCGCAAAAAAGCATTGAACAACGAAACGGCTTTCTCTTTCAGGGCAATTTCGCTAAGTGTGTTTTTCGTTGCTATCTCAATTTTTTTAATTGAAACATTACCGCCTTCACAGCGTTTCTGGCAGAAATAGTAGCCGTATTCCCCGCCATGTCCATGGCTCTTGGCACCAGTGAAAGAACCGCCACAGTGTTTGCACTTCACAATCCGTCTGAGGGGAAAGCTGGGGTTATCTCTGTTCCTCCTGGCTAAAGGTAAGGCGATATTTGTGTTCCGACCGTCCAAGATTGCCTGAACTCGGTAGAACTTTTCCTCAGAAACCATCGGGGGATGCTGTCCCTGAATCTCTCGCCCGTATTTCTTGGATACAACAAAACCAGCATAGAATTTGTTTCGAAATACTCGACTAAGCTGTTGGTGGCGAAGAATACATCTTTTTCCGTGTTTGGTACCGCCGTAGATCCCTTTGGCACTTAATATTACAACCATTTCTCGCAAGGTTTTATCGCCCGTCGCCATGATATCCCAGCCTTCCTGCATCGCCTCGAAAGTTTCTGGATCTTTGATGGTATAACTGTTTTGATTTAGATAACCAATCGGAACGTAGCCGCAGTTTAAGCCGGCCATGAATCTGGCTTTCATCCCGTTTTTGGTTCGTTCGCTCCTAACATCATTATCCATCTGAGCAAAGCCGGCCAACATGGTTTCGACGAACTTTTCAGTCGGACTGTTGCCGGTTGGTTCTGTTGCAGAAATCAGCTTGATATCACATTCGGATAGCTTTTTTCTGATCGCTAAGTAGTCTGCTGTTTGACGCGAGATTCGATCCAGCCGATAGATAATTATGGCTTCGATCTCTTTCTTGTGCTTACGGCAAAATTCCAGCATCTCGATCAAGACTGGTCGACCACTAATGGTCTTGGCTGAGCGGCCTTCCTCTCTAAAAGTCTGAAGAATTGTGAAACCTCGTTTGCTTGCTTCTCTTGAGCAAATTTCTGCTTGTGTTTCCAGAGAATAATTATCGACTTGCTCCTCAGTCGAGACGCGAAGATAAACAACCGCATTTTTTGTTTCTTTTTTGTCAAAGCCAAATTGATCCATTTCTACCCCTCTCTTAATAATTGATTTAATGTCTTGCCGTCCAAGATTTGTTTCTCAAAAGTATCGAGCCAAGTGTCGAGCAAGAATTCAAACTTGATTAGGTATATTTCTAATTCTTCATCGGAGAGATCACTCGCAACTTCCTCAAGTATTCGCCTTGCCTTTGTAATTTTGGTTTCCTCCTGACGGGTGGGAAAGATAGAGTCTAGAGTTATATTCTGGTTCAATCGTTTTGGAATTGTTTCTTGCGAGAGACTGGTCAAAGCAGAAGTCACAAAGTCAACCGCAATTTTATCGCTTTGCGGAATGATCTCAGTCGGATTAAAAAGTTGTGTTTGACATGGCACCATCTCACCCTCCTAACTATCTCTGTGTTGTATAGTTATATACTATCACACACATGGATAGTTTCAAGAGAGATGGTAGCTACTTTGTTTGTAGATAAGCTAGTCCCAGAGAGGTTATTTGGTTATCAAAGAATTACACTTTTCTCAATAAAAAATAGCCGCATATATAAATGCTGCATGTTTAGAAATCTATAAATAATTGATCGATAATCTCGCTAAAATACCACATCGGGCTATGCCTTTTCCCAAATATCACCATTTAGTCCTTTTGCTTTGATGTTTTCTAACAGTGAAAACTGAAACTCAATCTTACAGTCTTCGTATTCTTCGGCTCTGATTCTCCTAGCGTATCTTTTGGCATAAATAAGGTGATGAAGTGATGGACAAACAAAATGCAGAGCCGGGAATTTTCCACCCATCTTATCTTCCCAATCATTGGAGCAATACAAGTTAAAATATTTTTTGATTTTGTTTCGAACTAAGACAAATGAAGCATATTGCTCGATAATTTCCAGAAAATAATACTTTGTCATACTTTTATTACTGGCACTTACCACAAGAAGTAGGCTCGGCTTGATCTTAATATCAGCTAGAAAGCTATATTCTGAATATGGCTCGGCTAACTCAGTTTTCGTCACAGCCGTACGAATTACTCCCTCAATATCTTCATTCAGGAATGTCAGACTCAGGTCAGCGAGTAAAATGGAATCAGAGATAAAATTATCCGATGCTCCGGCCTCTGCTTCTGCTGTTATCTTCGGGAAATACCTCGGGGTGATGAAATATTTTTTTGACAGAAAGCTTAGACTATTGGGAGCCAGATAATAGATAGATGGTCTTGTCCTTTCGAAGTAGCCGTTTGACCAGATTCTTTTGATGTATTCTTTTTCTGTTAGGTCTTTGAGCCAGCTGTTTATTCTTCTGTGATCTTTGTGTTTTAGAAATGATTGGATCTGGATTCTGTTTAGGAATTTGTATTTGTATATTAGAGTTAGGATTTCTTCTTGTTTGGTTGTTATTGTTTGTAGTGTCATGTTATTTTGATTGATTATATTGTGGGTGTTATTTTTATTTTGTTTTATTTTTTGCAAGTTAGTATATTTTACCTTACACCGACCATACCTTATGTATGTATAGGTAAGTGACATAGATATTTCAAATTTAGCTTCAAAAACCCTTATTTTTTGCCCCAGATGACTGGGACAACTGCTGATACAAAATGAGACAGAGAAATACTACCTAAAGTAGGTCTAACATATTAGTATGAACTCTGTAAATAAAGAGCAAATTTCTTTTTCCGCTCTTTATTTCCGTGCTCGAAAAGAGTAGACTTTGATCAGTAATTCGAGCGAATGTTTATTTTACTGAAGAATAAAAATCTAGAGGAAAAAAATGCCAAATTTCATTACAAATGCTCAAGGTACCGACTTAAGAACTCGCTTGGTTGAACTAGTTAAAAACAGTAAAGATCTAAAATTTCTAGTTGGATTTTTCTATTTTTCTGGCATCAGAGAACTATATCGGGGACTAAAAGATAATCCAGATGTGACTATCAAAGTTTTGGTGGGACTTAACATTGATAAGGCGACTCACGGTATTTTGGAATACGCTGATTCTGACAATTGTTCCGACTATGAAAAAAGCTATAAATTTATAGACTCGGTACAGAAATCTCTGACTTCCAGTGAATTTGACACTGAAGAATTTTACGAACAGGTAAAATATTTTATCCAGCTCATAAAAGATGACAAATTAATTATACGAAAGTCTTATACCCCAAACCATGCAAAACTATATTTTTTCAATTTAAAGGATGATCAAGTAGGCAGACGAACAATTTTTGTTACAGGCAGCAGTAACCTGACAAAAGCTGGGCTTTCCACACAAGAAGAATTTAATGTCGAAATCAGCGATTATGGCACCACCGATACAGAAGCCCACTTCGACACTTTGTGGGAAGAGGGTGTCAAAATTACTGAAGACCAAACGATTAAAGATCAGCTTATCTCTGTTGTTGAGAAGAAATCTCTAGTCAAAGACCTGTCGCCGTTCGAAGCTTTTGTTTTAGTTTTAAAAACTTATATAGAATCATTTGATCAGAAAGAGATCAGCCAGTCTCTGACTACAGTTCTACACAAAGCTGGATATATTCCGTATAAATATCAGCTGGATGCAGTTCGTCAAGGCCTAGCAATGATAGAAAATAATAATGGCGTAATAATTGCTGACGTGGTTGGTCTAGGCAAGACTATTGTTGCTTGTTCGCTTGGCGTTGAGCTGAAGAAACGAGGGCTGGTAATATGTCCTCCTGGGCTAATGGGAGACAATAATAAAAAATCTGGCTGGAAGATGTACCTTGAGCAATTCCAGCTCTATCACTGGGAGGTTCGTTCTCTTGGAGATCTGGAAGACACCGCAGAATATATTAAAAGAACCAAAGATATCGAAGTAATTGTAATCGATGAAGCTCATAGATTTAGAAATCAAGATACAAAAGATTATGAGTTGCTTAGAAATATCTGTCGTGACAAATCAGTAATTTTGTTGACGGCAACGCCTTTTAATAATAAACCAAGCGACATACTAGCACTTTTGAAATTGTTCATAACTCCGAAGAAATCAAATATTTCACTGGATAACAATCTTGTTGATAAATTCAAGTCATTTTCTGGTCTATTTGATAGACTTAGCCATATCAGGAAATACTACAAGTCATCCAACGAAAAAAACAGGCTTAAGGCCGAATTGTACTACCAGACTCTATTCGGTAGTAATGTTATAAGTCTTTCACAGGTTGACCAGAGGTCAAAATATCTTTCAAAACAAATTAGAGACGTCATTGAGCCAATAATGATAAGAAGAAATCGTCTCGATCTTGAAAAAAATCCAAACTATAAGGCTGAAGTTGGCTCCCTTGCAAAGATCGCAGATCCTTTGGAATGGTTTTTCGACCTTACAAAAGAACAGTCCGCTTTTTACGATAAAATTCTAACTGATTATTTTGCAGACCCTGATGAAGGCGGCCGATTCAAAGGAGCAATCTATCGTCCTTTTGAATATGAGAAAGGTCTTACTTGGGGCTATGGAGAAAAGCTAAATCTAAAAGACAATTTCGAGAAAATTCAGCAGCGTAATTTGTTTGACTTTATGCGTAGATTGCTTGTAAAAAGATTCGAAAGCTCTTTTGGTTCTTTCGAACAGAGTATTTTGAGATTTAGAAATATTACGAAAAATGCTTTAGAATTCATCGAGAAAAGTAATGAATATATAATGGATCGGCCTTTACTGGAGAAAATATACACGCTTGATGTCGAAGAAATTGAGCAGAAGCTCGATGAATTTGCTGAGAAACTAAGAAACGGAGACTATCCTAAAAAAAATCGAATATATCATGTAGATAAGTTTGTTGATAAGGATAAATTTATCAGTCATATCAAGTCTGACCTTGCCATGTTTGATGATATTATTAAGGACTTAGCCGCAATGAAGCTGGTAGAGGATGATCCTAAGTCAAAATGTCTAGCAGAAAATGTGCTTAGCCAATTATCAGTCGTCCCGGAAAATGACGAACCTAAGCGTAAGGTATTAATATTCTCCGAATATCGCGATACCGTAAATCATCTAGAGACGGCATTGCGACCATATTTTGGCGACAAGCTTCTGGTTGTCAATCGTAATTTATCAGATAAAGTGATTGATGAAATAAACCAAAACTTTGATGCATCGAGCCGACATCAGCTTGACGACTACGATGTTATCTTATCAACAGATAAAATCTCAGAAGGCTTCAATCTTAATCGCGCTGGAATGGTCGTAAATTACGACATACCTTGGAATCCTGTTCGAGTCATACAAAGAGTTGGCCGCATCAATCGTATAAGCAAAAAGGTATTTAATAGACTGTTTATTGTAAATTTCTTTCCGACAGAGAAAGGCTCTGAGTATGTAAAGTCTCGAGAAATTGCACAAAATAAAATGTTTTTGATTCACAATGTTTTGGGCGAAGATTCAAAGATTTTTGATATTGATGAAGAGCCAACGGCTGCTGGTCTGTATGACAAGTTACAGCAAAATCCAGACGAGATGGAGCAGGAGAGTTTTTATACCAAAGTACTTAATGAATATATTAAGATTGACAAAGCGAACCCTGGACTTATTGAGTCGTTGAGTCACTTTCCAAAGAGAGTCAAAGTAGCCAAGAGCTACAAAGACAACGAGCTTCTGGTGTTTTTCCAGAAAGGAAGATTGTATTCATATGGTGTTTCGAGCGACGATTCTGGCTCTGATCAACCGTATCAGATCATGATTGAAGATGCCTTCGATAAAATTTGTTGCAAAAAAGAAGAAAAAAGATTGCCTCTTTCTAAAACATTTTGGGAAAATTATGAAAAAGTAAAAAATTATCGCGAATATCAAGTAGCTCCGCTCAGCGATCAAAGTCTAGAACAGAGGGCGATCAATAATATCAAATCTATTCTGCAACACCCTTGGTCAGAAGTTATGCCACATATTGATTTTGTTCGAGTATTACTTGAAGACATTTTGAGCTATGGCACGCTATCTGATTATACTTTGAGGAGATTAGCGAATCTTGAAGTAGCCGGTGCCGAATCGGGTGCTGATGTGGTACTGGAACTGGCTAAAATACGAACGGAGCTGGGTGATGATTATTTGCAAAAAGAAAAAGGCAGACAGACTGATGTCGAAAAAGAAGTAATCATAGCCATAGAGAACCAACATTATGAATAAAGAATTTCTAGACAGTATAATCAAAGATTTCTCAGTTGATAAATTCCGTCGTTTTTTTCGAGTCAACCAATCTTTTGTGCCAAAATCAGAAAGAGTTGTCTCATATGGTGATCAGAATTTTTCAAATGGGATGCTATTGGGAATGATCCCCTTTGATGTTATTGATCTTCAGCTATTTGGCTTTGAGGTAAAGAAATCTTTGAACGAGCGTTCCGGGAAAAGAGCTCAATATGAAATTGCACGCAAGGTATTGAAGGAACGACAAGATGATGCCGGTATTTTTATTTTCTATGATCGCTCTGGTGCGTTCAGGTTTTCTTTGATCTATACCAACTATATTGGTGGTAAGCGTGATTGGAGCGCCTATCGTCGTTTTACTTTTTTCGCAGACAAGGCCTTGGCAAATGTTACATTTTTGCAGCGAATTGGCACTTGTGATTTTACTTCGTTAGATAAAGTAAAAGACGCTTTTTCTGTTGAAAAAGTTACATCTGAATTCTTTGATAAATACAAAGAAATATTTTTTGATCTTGTTGACCAATTTAGCAAGAACAAAGTCTTTGTTTCTGAGGTAGTAGAGAAGAAGAAAATCAAAGTTTCTGATTTTGTGAAGAAACTAATGGGGCAGATAGTTTTTATTTACTTTCTTCAGAAGAAGGGCTGGCTTGGTGTAGGCGTTGATGATCAGTGGGGTCAAGGTGATCAGAATTTTGTAAAAAATCTGTATGCAAAATGTCTGAGTGACGGTAATAATTTCTACAATGATTTTATTGAGCCACTATTTTACGACACGCTAGGGAATAGATATCGTGGCAACGACTCGGTGAAGAACGATCAATCATTTAGCCCGTATTTTCAAACCAGAATCCCGTATTTAAATGGTGGTTTATTTGAAGACTTCTATAATTGGAGAGACACAACGATAAATATAAACAATGACTTCTTCGGTATGCTTATAGAATTCTTTGACCAATATAATTTCACAGTTGATGAGAATACGCCATCTGACCAAGAGATCTCTATCGACCCAGAGATGCTAGGCAAAATTTTTGAAAAGCTACTTGAATACAAGGATAGAAAAAGCAAAGGGGCTTATTATACTCCTCGAGAAATAGTCCATTATATGTGCCAAGAAAGCATGGTCAATTATCTGATCTCAGAAACTGGCTACCAGGATGATAGAATCCGCAGATTAATCAAATCAAAAGATCGTGAGCTGACCGTAAAACTTGATGAGCAACACTTACGAACAATTTCCCAGATGACAGATCTAAATGAAATTGCAAAAAAAGTTGATGCTGCACTACAGAGTGTCAAAGTATTGGATCCAGCCGTTGGATCGGGTGCATTTCCGATGGGAATGTTGAGCGAAATAACATCTACCAGATATTTTTTGAATAAGTATTTTTTACATAATAAGGATGAAAAAGGGAGTGAATTAACTGAATATCATATTAAAAAGGAAACTCTTGAGAATTGTATATATGGCGTAGATATTGACCCTGGAGCTGTTGACATAGCAAAGTTGAGATTTTGGCTTGCACTTGTTGTTGATCACAATATAGATGATATTGAGCCACTCCCGAACCTCGACTACAAGTTGATGCAGGGAAATAGCCTAATTGAGAATTTCGAAGGAATAAATTTAATCGACAATAAATATTTTGAGAATAGTACCACAGCCGTAGATTCGCTTGAAAAATATGCAGAGGAGCAGACAATCTTAGGCCGTGAATTTATTAAACTAATTCAGTCAAATCAACATGGCACTATAAGATATAGAATCCTAGAGTCACGACTCACGGAATTGAAAAAAGTTCTAACAACAAAAAACAAGGTGCCTGTATCTACGAATATCGAGAGTAGTCTTTTTGATGAACCTGAATATATTAAAGAATCAAAAATTAAAGCAAAAAAACTATTAGAAAAGCAGAAAGAATTTTTTAATACCAAAGACCCGCAGCGTAAAAAAGATTTGAAAAGGGAAATTGATGATCTAGCTTGGGAACTGATTGAGTCGACCTTGAGAGAAGAAGGGCGTGAAGACAAAATCGAAGAGCTTAGAAGTCTTAAAGAATTAAACGAGAGGCCATACTTTTTGTTCAAACTTCATTTTGCCGAAGTTTTTCAGAAGAAGGGTGGCTTTGACATTGTCATTGCCAATCCTCCATATATTGAATTTAAAAGTTTATCCAAGAGTGATAAAAAGAATATCGAAAATTCATTCATAACAGCTGATGGGAAATATGATATCTATATACCTTTTTGCGAAAAGTCTGTGTATCTTTTAAGAAAGAATGGGGTCTTGTCTTTCATAAATCCAACAAGGTTTATGCACAGAGATTATGGAAAAAAGTTAAGATCTTTCATGTTAGAAAATGTTTCCATAAAAACTATAATTGACTTTAACGATTATCAAGTTTTTGATGAAGCTCTCGCGTATACGGGTGTTTTTGTTTATCAAAAGATTTGCGATATAAACAATAATATTCTTTATAAAAAAATTAAAACTAATCTAGATATGGACAACATAGAATATGGTTTAGTATCGCTAAATTCTAACGATAAAGTAGATGTGATGCAAATAAATCAATCTAATTTAAGCGACAAACCGTGGTATGTTACAAATAACGAGAATGAAAAAATTTTAGAAAAAATTAAAATGGATTCAATAGAGTTAATAGATATTTGCAAGGGTATCTACCAAGGAATTGCAACGGGCAAAGATAGTGTTTTTATTGTGAATGATACCACTATCGAAAAATTCAGGATAGAAAGTGACGTATTAATACCTTTACTAAAAGGAAAGGATATTCATACATATCGGCTAAGCTGGAAAAATACGTATGTTATATATCCATATAATGAAGAAGGGAAAGTATTTGATGAAAATTACTTTAAAAATAAATTCCCTAATTGTTATAAGTATTTAACAGATAATAAGCACGAATTATTAGGAAGAGATTATTTTGATAATTCAAATAAATTATGGTTTGAATTGTGGAATCAAAGAAATATTCTAAAGTTTAAAAATAAAAAAATTATTACATTGGACAACGCCAGTAAAAATAGTTTTACAATTGATAATTCCGGTTTTGTTGGGTCAACAACCTCTTATTCAATTTCTATAAAACCAGAAACGGAAATTTCCTATGAATATTTATTAAGTGTTTTAAACTCAAGAACACTAGACTTCTTCCATAAAAAGAATACAGTGCCGCAGGCCGGGGGATTTTATAGATATCAAGCGTCTTTTATAAAATCCTTACCAATTAAAAAAATCTCTTTCGAGAAACAAAAACCATTTATTGAAATTGTTGATAAAATTTTGGCAATTACTAAATCAAACGATTATCTAGAAAATCCTGCAAAAAGGGAAGGAGTTAAAAAATACGAAAACCAAATCGACCAAATGGTTTATAAACTTTACGATTTAACACCGGAAGAAATAAAAATCATTGAGGAGTCAGTAAAGTGATTAATTTATGGTCATTTATTATATCTTTCGTAGCTTCGTTATTGGCAATTATTATTACCCTTGTCATAGAACGAAGACGGTTGCCTCATTTAGAGATAGTCGCCTCTGAAGAAGCGAACGCCGATAATACATATCCCGGCGGGGGTCGGTGGAAGTTTTTTAGAGTAGCGGTGTCCAACAAACCCTTTTCCAAATTGTTGAGGTGGGTACCCAGACAAACAGCAGAAAATTGCAGACCCAAAATTGAATTTTATGACTTGAACAAAAAGCTACTATTTGGCTTTAATGGAAGATGGGCATCAACTCCTGAATTGCCCCAATTAGAACATGATCATTTGTTGAAACTTCTGTATCCTGATCCCGTAACAATCCCTGTTGGTGATTCTGAATTTTTGGATATTATAGTCAAATATGAAAAAGATAAGGAAGCTTATGGCTGGAATAATGAGGCCTATATTCACAATTGGAGAATTCCTCACTATAAATTGAATTGTGGTAAATACTTAGTCAAAGTTACTATTAATACTCAAAACGGCATTTCATTTAATAGGTGGTTTGATCTTATCGTTGAGGAAAAAATAAAAGATACATCTTTAATTAGTAGAAAATCATCGAGGAGACGGTAAAATGAAAAATACAATCAACATTTATTGTGATGAGAGTTGTCATTTGGAAAATGATAGTATTACCGTAATGTCATTGGGTGGGGTGTGGTGTCCAAATGAGCAGTCGAAAATAATTTCCGAACGAATAAGGGAAATTAAAGAGTTGCATGGATTAAGCAGGTCGTTTGAGGTTAAATGGACGAAAGTTTCTCCCAGCAAAGTAAATTTTTATCTGAATTTAGTTGATTATTTCTTTGACAATAGTGATTTGCATTTTAGGGGAGTTGTAATACCAAATAAGAATAAACTGGCCCACGAAAAATTTGGACAAACGCATGATGAGTGGTACTACAAAATGTATTTTGTGATGTTAAAAAATATATTGAGCCCTGAGTCTAGTTACCGTGTTTTTATTGATATAAAAGACACTCGAGGAGGTGAAAAAGTGAAGAAGCTTCACGAAGTGCTATGCAATAGCATTTTAGATTTTAGTCAAGATACGATCGAAACAGTTCAACAAATTCGATCACATGAGTCAGAAATACTACAATTAGCGGATTTAATACTTGGAGCACTTTGTTATGCAAATCGCGGGATGGATACTAGCACAGCCAAAAAATCTATTATCGACAGAATAAAACTTAGAAGCAAATACAGTCTAGTCAAAACCACTCTACCACAAGAAGAAAAATTCAACATTTTAGTATGGACGCCACAGGAGCTTGAGCTATGCTAGAACTTCCAGAATTAGTTTTATTCGACGATCATGGAAATGATTGGGAGACATACGAAAATGTTCTGTACGAGTATTTTAAAAATGATTTTATTATTACTCAGCCGGTTTATAGAGGTTCTAGGGTTTATATATCAAAACACCCTTTACACAAAGGCAAAGAGCACACATTCTGGCATATAACAAGTACTGGCAAGATTGAATCAGAGAGAGTTCCGGATTTTCGGAAATGCGAAAGGATTCGGTGGCCAAATCCAATCCTTAATAATTGTGAGAAGTTAAAATTTAAGTCATGGGAAAACAAACGTGGCAAAGATAAAAATATTTGTATTTGCTATGGCGATTGGGAATATCTGATTATTTTGATAATAAAAAAAGGTTATAGTCTGCTACTAACAGCCTACCCCATTGAGAAAGAACATAGTAAGCGGAAATTAGAAAAAGAATACAACCAGTATATAGCAAATATCGCTCCTGTTTAGGAAGCGATACTCGTACTCTTTTTACACATGGTAAATGAGCTGATTAAACTATATCATAAATAAAATAAATAAAATAGATAAAACCGACAAAAATAATTTTAAAGACAAAAGTAACCAGTATTGGATGGTAAACTGCATAGCAGTTTACCATCCAAAGAACCAATTGTCAAGATTACATCGAACATCAAGGCTAGTAATATTATTCTGGAAGATATAAATTTAAATGATTTGTTGAAATGTTTAGAAATTGTCATTAGATATATTTTATCAAAAAATGACTCTTCTGACAAGGTGAAATGTCACATTAAATTTGCATTTTATATAGTCCAAGAGCCAATATATTTAGATAGCAGAACGCAAATTTTATCACAATTCGAAGCGTGTCGCTCTCCACCTTGGGCAATAAAAATTAGCTATCTTTTTGGCTCGAATTATGACAAGAAATAAGCAGTTTTTTGAATAAAATGAAATATAAAGTTTGCGATAAATGTGGCGAGTTCGTAACAAAAACCGGTATTATCTCGAGTTCTCCAAATTCGAATAAGGATGCTGGTCGTTTTGCCAAATGCCACAACAAAGATTGTGGCAAGCTTTTTTCCGAGTCGGAGTATGACAAGTTAAGCACCAAAGAATTTTAGCATTATACTTATCCATCGAAATGATAGGCATATTTCTTTGAGAAGGAAAATGACTAGCAAGATTACTATCGGAATGGCTAGTCCCATGAAAAATAAGCGGATTTTTGATCTGAAAATATCGCATACATTACTTTTCAAGTTTTGGCACAGTCTTTCATATATCAGTTTATAGCCCTCGGCTAGTTTTTTATCTAAACCCAGATAAGAAATCACTTGCATCGCAGATTGCTCATCTGGTATTCTTCTCATCATTTCTCTACTAGCCCGATGGGAGAGAATATTCAGACTGCCTTCCCAGAGGATTTCACGATCGATTATCGCCACTTTTTCATGAATGTATTTGCCAAGGTAGAAAATGCAGACGCCTTGTTTCTCATAATTATTCAGTGTATGTTCGATTTGCGGTCGGAATAGTGAGTCGTACTCTTCGAGCGGACGTGTAAAGATGAAAATCTCGATGTTTCTGTTTCTTAGTTTCTCGATAATCGGCTTGTAAAAGTCGGTTCGAAATTTTGTGACAAACGGACTGTAGATTATCACTTCCTTCTTGGCTGACAATAAATCATCAGTGAACTTACGATAAAAGGTCTTCTCGTTGAACAGGTCGCTTGTCGGCCGCTTAGTAGATTTTTCCGACTCGATCGAAACTTCTCGTCGATGTAAATATTCCCTAAATGCTTGAGTACGATTAAACATTTTCCCTCCATTTGTTATCTAATATATATAAGCTAGTTATTTAAACTAATTTTTGTTATATTGTTTCTAGAATGACTAATATAAACAGTGATAAAAATCCGAAATCTCTTGGTACTAAGTTCAAGAAGGCCAGGGAATCAGCTAATCTTACGCAAGCAGAAGTTGCGGAGATTGTTGGTGTTACTGTCAATTATTATGCACGGCTCGAAAGAGGAGAAGTGACTCCATCGCTTGATATACTTACAAAGACAATGAAATTGTTAAAAATAAAAACGCTGGATATTTCAGAATTATCATAAAATCATCCGGCGTTTTCTTCCTTATTGTAAGCACGCATCAAGTTGTCGATCCAAGCTAGCAAAGGTTCGATACAAAGTTCACTCAGGGTACCATGAAAAACGCGTCACGTAAGTGATGCTTTTTTTATGGTAAGCTGTGCATAAAAGTAATCGGACCTAGAAAGGGGTCCCGCTTCGTTAAAGCATCGAGGGATAAATCGGAAAAACTGGTTTTCCTGTATAGGAAAGTAATGAAAAACGCGTCACCCTCCTTTGTTAAAACTACGGAAGGCAGGCAGTGATGCTTTTTTTATGAAAAATTCCTTCATCTCGAGTAATATGGTAAGATAATATGAACGAAATATAATCTCGGAGGGAATATGAACAAGATTAAGAAATTTGAAATTTGGAGTGCCGCCTTCACTATTGTCGTTGGCACACTTCTTCATTTTACATTTGCTTGGTTTGGTGAGTGGAAGCCACTAGCCCTGATTGCTGCAGTGAACGAAAGCACTTGGGAGCACCTGAAGCTTGCATTTTGGCCAGCACTACTTATGTCCATAATCGGTTGGCGTATACTTGCCAAGGATTGTTCGACAATATCAAAAAACTTTTGTTTTGCGCAGGCAAAGAAGCTTTTCATGATGCCGATGCTGATTATTGCACTTTTCTACGGCTGGAGCTACTTTTTCGGGGACAATTTGTTGGCCGACATCTTAATATTTATGGTATCTGTGGTTGCTGGTCACTATACCGCTTACAGGCTCGAGACCAGTTCGTTCGTCTCTGGCATGAAAAAGTTTGCTTTTGTCGCAATTGGACTGCTTACCCTGACTTTTGCTCTTTTAACATTTTTTCCGCCAAAGTGTTTTCTTTTTCATGATCCAGTCAGTGGCGGCTACGGTATTATTAAATAGTTAAACATAATTATGAAAAAAAAATTTTACTGTATTGGAGCTGCGCCATTATTTCTCACAATAATCGAAGATGTGAACGCAGTTGTAGTCTTGCTTACTGCACTTTTTGTTTTTTTCGTTTTAGTTAGATTGTTAATAAATATTTTTCGCAAGAAAAAGTTATTTGATCAAATCGTGAAAATTGCGCTCGTGCTTCTCTTTTTTGCTTTTATTTGCTTTGTGAATATAGATATGATTTTCACTTATTATTCAAACTATTACCTCGGATACTACTTGTTTGCCATTACATCTGGCATGTCGATATTCATAATTTCAAAAATTACTAAGAAGAAAAAAGTTATGTGGTTAGCGATATTGCCAATAATATGCTTAATTGTAGGGGCTGTCACATATTTTGGTACTAGGAATAACACAGCTGATTCTGCTGGCCATACAAATAACTCTGGTTTTGGTCTTGATACGGCACCTACGTCTGGTATGCGAGACATGGAGCCTGTATATCTCGACATTGGCTGCGGACAGGCGCGTCTCTTCTAAAGCTTATCTTCTCAGCTATTTCTCAATAATAATTAATAAAATAAACTTATGCTTCAACAAATTATTACAAAAATTGATCGAATTTCGGCCTGGATACTGTTTGTCGGTATGATTCTTTACTTTATCAGTGGGTACGGAATGACCAAGGGTTTTATCGATCCGGCTATGGCTGCAAAGCTTCACTTGAGCTATCTGACTTATGTCGTTATGATTGGCTTTGGTCTGCACACATACTATGCGATTCATCTTGCCTTCAAGCGTTGGCGTATTTGGAATGGCTATACAAAAGTGCTTTTACTGCTTTTTTATCTTTTTTTCTTCTCTGGATTTATCTATGTCGATCGTTTCTATACAGCAGAGAAGGCGACCGCAGAGAGTCAGACTGGGAGCACAAACTCGACTGCGACTACACAGGTTCCAACAACAACCTCTACCAGGACTATCACCCAAGGCTCCGCTGAATCTTCAGACGAAAGAGAAGCTGAAGATGACAACGATGGTCAAAGTTCACAATCTACAACCTCTACCACAACCACAACAACACAGCCTACGACCGCTACTACTCCGACAACTCCCACCACAAAGACCTTCACTTTGGCTGAGCTTGCAAAGTATAACGGACTAAATGGTCAGCCAGCTTATGTTGCAGTGGACGGTGATGTTTATGATCTTACTGCCAAATTTCAGCAAGGAAAACACTTCTCTCACTATGCTGGAACGGAGCTTACAAATGCTTTCTATAGCTATCATGCAAAAAGATCTCTTGCGAATTATCCAATTGTTGGCGTGCTAGCGAAATAAAAAAGCTGCCTATCGAAATAGGCAGCTAGGAACACTACTGGGATTTCCCCGAGTTGCGGCTAAGTAAAAGGTCGTACCAGTAACTGTCAGATTGCAGTCTTTGGTCGCTCTGGAAATTATCCAGGGGAACAGAGAGAATTTTCTCTCCTCGTATAGAGACCATTAGTCCCCACCATTGTTCGGCACGGACTAGCTCGGCGGCTTTTTTACCACAGCGTAATCCAAGAATCGTGTCTCTAGAAGTTTCTTTGCTGTTATGAAAGAAACCAAACCTCGGATATTCGGTCGAGAGGCCTGTTAGAGATTTCATCATTTTTCCAATCATGCGACCAGCCTTGCCTTCTTCGAAGACAATCTTTTCTGGTTTTCCATTCGCCAGATCGGTCTCTGACGCCTTGACTGTTTGGTTGGCGATTACGAGGGCCCACCCTCGGTGCTTGTGAGCATATTTCACTCTTTCTGCCATTTCGTGCAAATCTATAAGCACGTCTGGGGCACAGATGTAGCACGCTTTTAGCGCCAGGCCAATCGCTATGGTTGTGATACTTGAATCGTGGTTAGGAATTTCGAGCACCCCAACCATTCTGTCAGTCTTTAATTTTTCTATATAATCAAAACCACGTTGATACCATGACTCGACATAGCCGTCGAATCCGACACAGTAATCGGTGCCTTTAACGTCGAGATTCGGCGCATTTGGGATACCAATAACAGGTATGCCGGCGTGCTTGAACTGCAGTGCGTTAGTCAGAGTTTTATGTCCTCCTATCGCGATCACACCTTTGAAACCATTTGCCCCAAAGTATTGCTTACAATGCTGGATAGAGCTTGAGTCCAGTATCTGAACATCCATTCTGTCCCCAGGAATAATACATTTTCTTGTTTTTACACCTGTTTTTGCATTATATAACTCTATGGGCTTCGGGCGGCCACCCGTGAAATCGAAAAAGCCTCTTGGAAGATAGCTTACATTGTAGTCGGGCAGATTGTAGACAATCTCGTCTACGATCGCATAATTTCCGGCCTGACAGTTTGGGCTAGCTACAAGTACAATAGTATCGTGCTCATTTTGCATATTTAGAATCATTTTTCTTTCCCCCTATACTACGGCTCGTTGTCCGTCATCTATCTTTTATCAGACTATTGACAAAAATACTAGAGGGAAGGATAATAATTTATATTTTACAAATATATTTGCTATGCTTTGGTTACTAAATATTATAAAGAGGAGTGCTTATGGCGCAATACGAACCGAAGACTAGTGATCAAAAGTGCATCTTTTGTGAAATCGTCGCAGGGCGAATTTCTGCTGATCTTGTCTTCTGGCAGAATAGTGATTTTATGGCATTTCTTTCAATCGATCCGAATACAGAGGGCTTTGCCTGTGTGATTCCAAACGAGCATTACGGCAGTGATGTGATGAAGATGCCAGATGACATTTTGCAAAAATTTATCTTGGCGGCGAAGACCGTTTCCGCAATTTTGGAGAAACACTTCGAAGATGTTGGCCGAGTCGGTGTGATGATGGAAGGCCTTGGCATCGATCATGCCCACATTAAGCTGATGCCGATGCATGGCACAGAATTTTTGAAAAAAGGGCAGTGGCAACAAGTCTTGAGTGGCAAAAATTTTTGGTTTGAAAA
>Ga0194056_10000773_pt1 | contig 17520 bp, 13 predicted proteins | sample SepL4413m_MetaG_FD_155458 | JGI IMG/M metagenome (GOLD analysis project Ga0194056, IMG submission 155458) | Anoxic zone freshwater microbial communities from boreal shield lake in IISD Experimental Lakes Area, Ontario, Canada - Sep2016-L442-13m | ecosystem: Environmental > Aquatic > Freshwater... | reverse complement strand
GCTTGTCTTCTGCCGTGAATTGAATCGAGAGCATCCCTTGTCTCCCTGCAACCAAAACGTCCTTGGTGGTCCGAGGGGAGTATGCGAAAAATCTTCAGATGGGACAATCCCAATCACGGGCAGTATAGAAAGCAGGCTGCCCCGTATCGAAAACCCGTTCTATGCAGGCCCTGGCGATCTCCCGGTAATCGGGTTTAAGGAACTCGTAGGTACTCCTGCCAATGGCATCTTCCATCGCTATGCCGGGAACGGTGCGATTGAGATATTGAATGGTCCCGGCACGGTCAACAAGGGATACGAATAGGGGCGCGTTGGCGACAATTGAATGCCAATGTGCCGCTTGTCGCCGCATTTCCGCCAGCTCTTCGATGAGTTGTTGCTTGCCTTTGTTCTGGTCCATGATGCAAGTCTGCTCCCGTTATACACAGTGCCGATCCTACAAAAAGTAAGGCGAATATAATTATGATTATTAGAGTTTTCGTCGGGCAAGCAAGCCCCCCCACCAGGCAAAATGTCGATTCCGTCAAGCTTTCTCTCAGGGGTGTCCGCTCGTTTAAGAATAAATCCATGGCGAGTTAGGAATAATTCCTAGTGCCTGCAGGTCGATCTTCACAGCCTCGGGGAGGAAACGGGGTCGGGTCTCATTGCGAGTCGTTGAGAGGAAAAGAAAAATGCGTTGCTGTAGCCGTAGGGTGGGGCTCGCTGCGCTCGTCCCCATACGAACCAACTCAAGGAATTTAGGTATCCTTGTCCAATTTGGGATCTCCGTATCCCGATTCTGTCCCCTAGGCTAGGGGACATAACGCCGTTGGCGTAGGGAATGGATGGGCACGAGTTCCCGGGGTGGGCTTCGAGGCACTGGACACATTGTGGGGTGGAACGATTGAATTCCTTATGCCGGTTTAGCCGTTTGGTCGTTTATTCATATCCAGGCATCTTGTTGATTCCGGATGGCAAATTCCGTCAACTCCGTCATGTTTTTGGTGCCGATCTTGTGCATGACCCCCAAGCGAAGGGCATACACGGCACTGCGGCTGATGCCGAGGATCGCGGCGATATCCTTGGCGGAACGCCCCTCCGCGAACATTGCCAGGATTTGTCGCTCTCGCAACTTCAAGATCGAAAACGGACTACGTATTCGGTCGCGTGGAATCCCCGGGTAGATGTGTGCGACAACACTTTTTATGGCGGAGCTAACGTACCTCCGGCCTGCAATGATTTCCTGCAAGGCCAGCGTCAACTCTTGGTAAATCGCTGACTTGATCATGTAGCCGTGTGCTCCCGCAAGAAATGCTTCCGCGATAAAATCCAGACCCTCATGCACGGAGAGACAGATAATTTTTGCCTCGGTGTGGGCATTGTCGATTATCTCCCGCGTTGCCTCGATGCCGTTGAGTCCAGGCATGGCAATATCCATAACGATCAGGTCAGGCTTCAATTCCCGAGCGAGACGTATGGCTGTAATTCCATCGCCAGCCTCGCCCACGACGGTGTATTGCTCATTTCCCTGTAAGCACAATCGCAAGCCGTCGCGTACACTCGGATGGTCGTCCACGAGCATAAGATTCATGATTAGTCCTCGTCTACTGCTGTTTGCCGGCAGATCGGCAGGCTTCTTTGCTTTTCTGCCTCCGATGCAAGTGCGTCCGAACCGCGTCCCCCTTCGCCGGGAGTTATGGCGAATACGAGGGAGCGCGGTCGGAGTGCACTGACTCTATCAACGAAAGTCGTCGCGAAGCCTTCAAATAAAACACTCGCGTCCATATTTTAGCTTAATTCGGAAAATCGACAACGCATTGGATAGTTTTCCTAACGGAGTACAGAATTTTTCTCGTGCGAGAGGTTGACGTGGAGATTGGTCGCTTGGATAATAAGCTCTGCTCGTTGAGCGAGATGGCCGTGAACCGCCAAGAGCCGGAACCTTTATCCAGTCAAGTACCAAGTCACCTAGGAGAATTGAGCGATGCGCGTAGTGACAATCGTCTGTCTTTTTGGGGTGGCCTTGGCCATCGTGCCCTGCAACTTGTGTCAAGCGTTGGCGGCAGAAGAGTTGCAAATCGATCGCGAGACTCTGGATCGCTGGTCTGCGCTCTATCGCGGCTGGCACTACTGGCCGGACCCGATCATTCCTGCCAAGCCGAACATCCCCGGGCACGAGGCGTTTCACAACACAGACGTCCCCGGCATCTACCAAATGCCCGGCCAGCCGGACAGGTGGTATCTGAGCTTCATCGCCTTTAACGGTCGCGGCTACAACAGTTTTGTTGCGGAGAGCGACGACTTGATCCATTGGAAGCAGCCCCGACTTGCAATGGGTTTTGGCAAACCAGGTGGCTTCGATCATGGCGGTTGCGTCATCGGAGCCTTTCTTTACGACTCGTACGACATCCGTGCAGCGCGAGTGCTGAAACGCCGGGAGGGCAAGTTCTGGACGCTCTACGGGTGCTATCCCCGACAGGGCGGCTATGAGCTGCGTCCCGGCTACGAAGGCGTGGCCACGAGCGACGACGGGCTGGCCTGGCAACGCGCCAAGGATCAACCGATACTCTCGGTGTCCGACGCCGACTGCGGAGCGTGGGAGAAAAGCTGTATCTACCAACCCTGGTTGGTCGAGCACGAGAGCAGGTTTTATGACTTCTACAACGCGGCCAACAGCGGCGTGGAGCAAACCGGGCTGGCTTTCTCAACCGATCTGCTAAACTGGAAGCGGCATGTTGATAACCCGCTCATCCGTGTCCGGCCGAAGGGCTACGACGAGCAATTCGCCTCCGATCCCAAGGTGTTCCGCGACGGCGACCACTGGGTGATGTTCTACTTTGGCGTCGGCCGGAATGGGGCGCACATCATGGCCGCGTTTTCCCGCGACCTGCTGCACTGGACAGCGCATCCCGAGCCGCTCTACAAAGCGGGTGGCCATCCTGGTGGGCTGGATAAGACCTACGCCCACAAAATCTCATTGGTCTACCGTCCCGAGAACGATACGTTCTACATGTATTATTGTGCGACCGGCAGTAAGGGACGCTGCATCGGGCTGATCACCAGCAAACGGTTGGACAACAACCTCAAGTATTAAACCGCTTCGCGGTTTGGTGCCTCCTGGAATCACGCAAAGCCATTTAGACTCAGTTCCGTCGGAAATCAAATTTCCCACTGCGGTTCTCCACGGCGTAGAGATGGTGGTTGGTGACCACGTAGAGTACGCCGTTGGCGGCGGTGAGAGTGGTGTAAATGGGATCACATACACGGATGCGATTGATTACTTTCAATTCTTTCCCGGCTGCGAGTACCCAGAGAATCTTTTTGCCAGAGCCGAGGTAGATTTTGCCGTCGGCCACCAGCGGTGAGCCCCACACCGGTCCGCCCGCTTCGTGAATCCAAAGGCAGTTTCCTGTCTCGGCATCGAGGCAGTGCAGGCGGCCGTCAAAACCGGCGGCGTAGACTAGCCCGTCGGCGATGGCCACGGTCGAGACGCTCGCTCCGATCTTGTCGTCGGACCAGAGTGTGCCGCTGCGGCTGATGTCGCCGGTCTTGGTGGCGTCGATGCAGGCCACACGGCCTGCCTTCATACCGTGGAATGCCTCCTGGGTGAAGGGAACATACACGCGGTTTTTGTAGAATACCGGCATGGCCGTCACCTGATACGAGGTGGAGTCGTGCTGATGATCGGGCGGTGGCGCGGCTTGCGTCTGGGCCAGCGGATGCCCGTTCAGTCGCCATACGTTTTGCAGCAGACCCGGTTGGTTGCCGCTGCGGGCCGTAGCGAACGGCTCGAAGGCATACAGCCAGCCGTTGCCGGCCGCGAAGAATCCGAGCGGTTTGCCATGAACTTCGCCTAGTGCGGGCGAACTCCAACTGCCATGCGTGATGTCGGGGCCGATGCGGAAATCGTCGCGGGCAACCAGCTTACCGGTATTCTTGTCGAGTACGACCAGCGACGGGGCTTCAGGATGCGGCACGTGATGGTGCGTCGACTCGACGCCCTGGGAAGTACACACGTAGAGCAGATCGCCGTGAAGGAGGATCGAGCCGTTTGAACCATTGTGCGGCGTGACGCCCAGTTCGGCCGGCATGTCGTAAAGCCAGAGGATGTCGGCATCCTTGGGGCCGGGAGTAAGCGGTTTTTCGCCTTCGTCCGCCATGAGCCGACCTTCATCGGTAAACGGCCCACGGTTGCCGCCGCGCATGCCGTGAACGTCGAGGCACATCACCTCGCCACGGTTACTGACGAGGTAAGCGCGGTCGCCTTCAACGGTCGGCGGCGAGGTGAGGCCGATGTATTGCCAGTCGGCCCACTTGATCTTGGTGAGTTTGGGGAGGCAGAGTTGCCAAAGCAGCTCACCGCTCTTTTCGTCAAAGCACATTAGCACGCCACGGTCGTCTTGCATGCGTGGATCGCGGGGGACATCATTGTTGGTGCCCACGAACACGCGGCCACCGGCGACCACGGGCGAGCCGTAGCTGGTGTTGCCAAGCCGCGCGACCCATTGCACACCGCTACCGGGCGGAAGGTCGATGCCGCCGCTGCTGTTTCGCGTACCAGGGTCGAAGCCGGCGGGCAGCCCGGTTTCGGCAGAGACGCTATTGCGCGAGTCGCGCTGGCCTGCTTGCGGCTGGTCTTCAGCCAGAAGCAGGGTTGAAGCCCACAAGAGGGCGGTCCAGTAGATCAGGAAGGCGAGGATTCGAGGCACGGTAAAATTCTCCGGGGAACTCGCGGAAAGGTCCGATACACAAACTGAGTCGATTATCTTCCGCTCATTTCGACTCCCTTCGGATAGGCTCCGAACAACAACAGCCCCATGCTAACAAAAATGCCCGCGACCTTCCAGCAGGCAACCTACTTTGTTTCCATCCCCTCCGCGCGGGCTTGCCACGCCCGGCGTAATTGCGGCGGAAAGTTCGGCTGTTTCATGGTATCGCGCAACACCTGAGCCGCCGCCTTCCGATCCCCACGACCCTCGTGGATGCCGGCCAGCATTTCACAGCCGTCGAGAAACGAGGGGTTTTCCTTGATCGCCTTCTTGAGCACGGCGATGGCCTCGTCCTTGTCGCCATTTTCGTTCAGATAAAAGGCGAGACTGTGCGTGTACTTCAGCTCTTCGGGTCGCACGTCGTGTGCCTTGCGACACCACTGGACGGCTCCCGCCAGATCCTTCTTTGCGCCAAGAATCACGGCTAGATTGTAGGCGGCGGAGGCAAGTTGCGGGTCGGACTTCAACGCGGCTCGCAACGCATCCTGGGCCTCGTCGAGGCGATTCGTCTCGGCCAAGAGCAGTCCCAGGTTGAAGTTGGCCGCGGCACTATCGGGCTCGGCTTTCAGCGCACGGCGGAGCCAGGACTCGGCCTTGTCGTTCTGCTTCAAGTTGGCATAGGCCATCGACAAGTTGACCATGGGCGCGACCACGCGAGGCTCCAACTTGAGGGCCTTTTCAAAGGCCGCAACCGCCGCATCGTAATCGCCGCTTTCCATGAAATAATTGCCAAGGTTTGAGTGAGAGGCCCAATCGTCGGGCCGCGCCTGCATTGCCTTCTTGAACTCGTCCGTTGCTCGGCGAAGCGATTTTCGCGCGTCGGCGTTGTCAATCCGCTCGGGGCGTACGGCAGCCAAAGCAGCCGCGGCACGGATCCGCACCAATCGCACGGGATCGGCCGTGGCGCGGAGCAGTGCCCAAACGCCTTCGTCGCCGAGGTATCCATCCAGGGCAGCAGCGACACTGGCCCGAACCAGCGGCGAATCATCTTTTAGGGCGGCAATCAACACCGGCCACTTCTTCGGATCGGAGCAGTTGCGGAGCAGCCGCACAAGCGAGTTGCGGTAAATCTCGTCCCCCTGCTTGCCCTGAACGTCGGTCAGCATTTCCGGCAGCCGCTGCCATTGATTCTTCCTGGCCGCATCCAATAGTGCGGCTCGGCGGAGCGGCTCGGCCTGGTAATCGCGTGGATACCACTTGCGGACCCACTGGTCGGACCAAGCTGCGTCATGGTCGGTGTGGCATGGATTGCAGGCGTTGGGCGACTTGTAGGCGATCGTCGCGGCCGGCGTGGGCGAACGCATCGAGTGATCGGTCCGCGCCATCGCGGCGAAGCGGCTCATCGGCATGTGGCAAGCAATGCACGAGTTGCCCGTACTCTCGGCCTTGTGATGGCTGTGGGCCGTGGGGTTTTCGACGATCCGGGCGTGGCACGGCAGACACGACTGGTTGGCCTGCTTCCCTTCAAACCGCGGCCGACCGCTGGGCGTGTGGCAATGGTTGCAGTCCAGCTTGTTGGACTTCAGGCAGGGACTCATCGACCATGAGGTGAAGGTGTAGTTCTCGCCCAAATCGCGGCCGTCGGGATAGAAGTCCTGGTGCTCCAGCGTGATTAGATCGTAGTGGTCGTAGAACTTTTCGCCGGCGATGAACTCGGTCGATAGCGGCACCAGTTTGGCGTGACAGGTGGCGCACATGTCGTTCATTTGCGAGTGGCTGAACTCGAGCGTGCGAATGATCTTAATGTCTTGCGACGCATGGCCCTTGACGCCGGCCTCCATCGCCTGGATGTGCTGACCGCCGGGACCATGGCACGACTCGCAACTAATGCCCGCTTCACGCCAAGTCGTACGATACGTGTCGGTTTCCAGGTCGTAGTTAGTGGCCAGTTGGCTCACGTGGCAATCGAAGCAAGTGGTATTGAAGGTAAAGAGTCGATCGGTCCACGGCAGGGCCTCGTCGCGCTGACGGCGATCGGGAAAGTGCCGCACACCGCTGGCCGCCGTGTCGTACCAGGTCTGCTTGTTAACCTCATAAGCCACGGGCAGGACCTGCAAGCGGCCCTTGGGTAACTGCGTGAGAAAATAGTAGGTGTTCTTGCCGCCCATGACATGGGCGATTGGGTAGCGAGTTTCCTTGTCGCCATCCTTTTCGCGGACCCAGCCTTGCTTTTCGCCGATTTCCGCGCGGAACGATTGTTTGCCGATCACCACCTCGCCGACCTGTGGTTTGAGGTGTTTTTTGGCGAAGGCCGGACTATAGGGCTGCATGGCCAAGCCGTGGCGCGAGGTTGACCAGATCTCGTAGAACTTGGCGTGGCAATCGTAGCAGGTTTTGGAACCAGCGAACGGTTTCTGATTGGAGGACGATGCCGCGCTCGGCGGAGTCGGCTCCACTTTTGCCTCGGCCGCGACCACGGGCATTGCTGTTTGCGGTTTTGCCGCTTGCTGCTCACAGCCGGTGAATAGTAGGAGCAGTAGGCTTGCGGCAGCAGATACTGGTGCGCGACCGATTGGATGGATATGCAACATGAATTATCGAAATCATTCCGACCCGTTTTTCTCGCCGACAAGCGGAGCATGGGGGGCCTGATTGGCACTTGGGAAGCTATCCGACTCAACCCGCTTTCGCAAAGCAGCTTCTTTATGCCCTGGGATCAGGTCGGCCAATCCACCCGAAGTTCGGTGAGAATCGCTGGACGATAGACAGCCTGCGGCCGAAAGCAGCGTTGCCGTCATCAGGAACATCAACGCCATCCACGATCGGATGCGGAATGAGGATCTCTGGCCATTCACGTTCGAGGCTCCGTGCTATTGGGGACGTGGTTGGATGATAAAATCACTGGGTGTCCGCGCCTTTTTCGGTTCCGTGCCGAAAAGGCCCCAAGAAGAGTCTGGCTTTGAAGATGCCGCGCCGCTCGAGTTGGATGCGTTGTTTGTGGAACGGCAACCACTATTCAGCGACACGACCGCACAGCACAGCAAAAGCAGTGTGCAGCATTGACGAAACCGGGCAACAGACGCACTCACGGCATATCCTTCACAAAGAGGTCGCCGGGGAAGATGAAAACTTGGTAGCGGAGTGTCGCAAAAAGTACCGGCTCTGTCCAGAGAGATTTTCTAAAAACCCTCACCCCCTGCCCCTCTCCCAAAAGGGAGAGGGGAGTTTTCGGATAGCCTCTTAGTTCGTCTTGGCAGCATTCGGGGTTGGCAGCAGGCAGGCGACGGGAGCTTCGGTTTCAGGAATCAACGCCTGAATCAGGAGGGCGACGGGTTGCGGCTGCGCGGCGGGCTGGGTCAAAATCGCACGGCCGCCAGCAACGGCCACCGCACCCGGCAAGTCCGCACAGTTACCGGCAATGCGGATGCCGCGATTGTCGATCCAAAAATCCAGCCCCAAGTGATCGAAGGCCAGCGATTCGCCCGCGATAGGCAGTTGCGGTGATGGCGTTATTCGTAGGTATGTCACCAAGGCGGCGAGCATTTTGCCGCCTAATATACCAGGTCCGCAGACAATCCGGCCCGCAATCTCGTCAATTCGGCCGCGGTGAAATTTAACCTTCCGAAGCGTGACGTCAGCCGTGCCCACGGTCGCGGTAGCGGCGTTCCTACGTGTTAAACATCCCAAATCGACGCCGAAGAACTGCCCACTAAGCTCCCCAGACCAACCGTCCGGCGTGTTAAAAGTCGAGACATAGCCCGAAAAACGGCTGTTGTACCCCAACGCACTAACCTCTTTGAGGCAGGTCGCCAACAGGCGGCAGGGGATGGAGCTGGGGCCCGTGTCTATATCAAAACTGTTGGCAGGCGGCGAGACCTGGCGGTTACGTACGACCCGCATCCGCACCGGCCGCGAGGAATTAACTCCCGGAAGCCGGAACGCCAACTGGGCCTGGATGCCGTTGGACATCAGACCGATGCCCCCCTCGATGGCCTGGAAAACCTGCGACTCGTCGCCGCTGCGCAATGTCCACTGGTCAGCAGTTATGCGGACTTCAATCTCTGGCTGGCCGGCTTGGCATTCCAGCCGACGACGCAGCACCTCGTGCAGCCGCTCCCAACCACGGACCACCGATTCGGCCTGCGTGGCCGCCAACACGATTGCCGGGCGAGTCTTCCCTGACGAATCGGTCATGGATGTCCAAGTAGCCGACAACTCGGTGCAACGCAATAACTCTTGACCGGTTTCAGGATCCGTGAGCTTCACTCCCGTATATCGCACGACGCCGGGCAGCGTCCGCCTCATCGCCTCGATCGAAACATTAAGCCCCAGTTCCTGGCTGATGCGTTGCTCTTCCGCCTGCTTGTGCCATGGCAAGTGGCGAGCAATACTCCAACCCGTGACCACCAAGGTAGGCAGCACGCACAGGCCCAGAAAAGCGGCCATGCAGATTTGGCGGCGGGTGCGGTCATGGAGCGGGAACATCCGTGTTCCTTGTCTCCTTTCCCTCGGCGGGAGAGGATTAAGGTGAGGGGTTGGTGCTTTACTCGTTTAGCATCTTACGTGCCATCTCGTAAAACAGGTCCAACCGCTGCTTGATTTCTTCCAAATTGTCACCACCGAACTTCTCGACCACGGCACAGGCGATCTCGAAGGCGACGACGTTTTCCAAAATACAGCTTGCCGCGGCCACGGCACAGACGTCGCTCCGTTCATAGGAGGCCGATTCCGACTGCTTCGTCTGTAAGTTGACCGACTCCAGCGGCTTGGCCAAAGTGCTAATCGGTTTCATCGCAACGCGAAGCACCAGCGGCTGCGAATTGGTCATTCCGGCCTCTAACCCGCCGGCATTGTTGTGCGTCCGGGTGAAACCGAGCGACCGTGTATGCGTCTTGTTGGGATCAAACTGGATGGGGTCGTGAACTTGCGAGCCGGGTGTCCGCGCAGCTTGAAAACCCATGCCGATCTCGACACCTTTCATGGCCTGCACCGCCATCACGGCCTGGGCTAGGCGGCCATCAAGCTTTTTGTCCCACTGGGTGTGCGTGCCAAGTCCGTAAGGCAGGCCCTCGACGCGAATCTCGACGATGCCGCCCAGGGTGTCGCCAGCCTGTTTGCAGCGATCGATCAATTCGGCAACCTGCGGGTCACGATCGGGATCGAGCGTGGAGGTGATGCTGCGGTCGCGCCACGCGCGTTGTTCTTCAATCTCGCCCGGTTTGGGTGGGATCGGCAACTCGCCCACCTGCACCACGTAGGCGAAGGCCGTGATGCCCAGCGGCGCAAGAAGCTGCTTGGCCAAGGCTCCGGCGGCCACCCGTGTGGTGGTTTCCCGAGCACTGGCGCGTTCCAGGATGGCACGAACCGAGGTCAGGTACTTGATCGAGCCGCTCAGATCCCCATGGCCAGGCCGAGGCCGGTCGAGGTCTTCCATCTGGTCGATCTTGAAATCCTTATTGGGAATGAGTAGGGCAATGGGGCTACCCAGTGTCACTCCTCGCCAGACGCCGGAGAGGACTTCCACATGATCGGTTTCGATGGTTTGCCGGCCGCCGCGACCATAGCCGCCTTGGCGCCGCACAAGCTCGGCATTGATGGCCTCAACCTTCAGATCAACTCCCGCCGGAAAGCCATCCACCAGGGCCACCAAGGCCCGGCCGTGCGATTCGCCAGCGGTTAGGTATCGTAACATATTGACAGTTCAAGGATTGCGTGGAAACAGCCAAGTTCAATTCCACCATGGGAACAGCCAATTCTAACCAGAATTTGATAGCTCGGATAGAGCGATTTTGACAGGTTCTCACGCCGGCAACTCGATCTCGGCCTTTCCGATCAGCTTTGCACGCAGGCGGCGAATCTCCTGCTGCAAGGCCAGCTTCTCGGCCTGGGTATGACGGGCATATTCGCCCATGTCGGCCTCGCGGCGGTCGAGATCCTCGCCTCGGGCTAAAAGTCGTGCCGCCTGCTGCTCGACTTCCTCGCGGCATTCGATAGCCCATGCGTCGAAATTCCGCTTCTGCCGGACGAGCTTTTCGTACTGCTCCGACAACTGACTGCGGAGCTGTTCAAGTTCTTCCTTTTTTTGATGCAACTCCAGGCTTGCCATACGGTAGTGGTCGGCCAGGCGGCTGCGGATGCGGCCCAGCGATCGCGTCATCGCGGCAGGCGGTGCTGAACCTGAAAGTTCGGCCCATAACTCCTCGGTCGCCAGGCGAATCTCCAACGTCTCGCGGTGCATGCGGCTTAGTTCCGCACGGAACTGCTCCAGTGCCGCGTGGGCCTGATCGGCCTGTTCGCTCCGCTGCTGGATCTCGCCACGTTTCTGTTCAATTTCCGTTGCCAAGCGAACCTGATCGGCGGCCAGTCGTTCTCGCTGGGCCAGCGATTCTTCTTCCAAAAACTGACGATCGACGGTCAATTGCTCGTGGAACTGTTGGAGGGCCGCCACTTGCCTGTCCAATTCCGATTCCGACTCGGCGAGACGCCGCTCCCTCTCAGCTAATGCCTCGGCCATGCGGCAGATCGCTTCTTCCTGCAGAACGATGGTCTCGGCCGGCTGAGCCGTCCCTTCCAACTCGGCGGTTCGTTCCTCCAGCCAGAGCCGGGCTGTTCGGGTGTCTCGCTCCAGTTGAGCATCCCTAGCATTGAGTTCGGCCTCGCGGTGATCGAGTTCCTGTTGCCGGCCGCGGAGGATCTCGGCAAGCTGCGCAGCCTGGGCTTGAACTTGCCGTGAGATTGTTTCGGGGTCAGCCAGAGGCAAGGACGGCTCTTCACGGCCACACGACTCCAGGTCGATCCCGCTGCCCAAGTCGGCTACCTCAGCCGTGACCGTGTCCTCGAATCGCTCCGTATTGGCAGCCGAGTGCGGTGAATCGATGCGGGTTTCAGCAACCAACTCCGTAATCGGGGGGGCTTTGTTGCCGCGAATCTGGTCGACGGACGGATTCGACATGATCGGGTTTGTCTAGGTTAGAGAAGAGGCTGGGGGCAATGTCGGAGATTTTGCATAATCGGCAATATCTACCTAGATTACTTAATCGGATCAATTGTCCGTAGAGTTTACCGCAAACGATTTTATGAACGGTGTTTTATGGTCAATACAGTTCGTTAAATGTTTAGATCGATGTCATCTTTGCAAAAGTAATTTGCGATTGCAAGGGAAACACGCCGTACAAACCGCGGGTGAAGACCAGATTGATGAAATCGTCCGCCTCCAGGATGCGGCTCTTGGGGAGGATGATGACATCGCTGTCGGAGAGCCAGACCTCGCCCTTGGGACAAGGCTGCTTGCCGCGCAAGGCCCCTTGCAAGTCAACCATTGTGGCCATCAGCCGCCAATCGTCGCCACGGCGGAAGACCACAACTTGCGACGTGTTGGCACCGACGTTCCAACTGCCCGCCATGGCCAGTGCTTGTAGGATTGTCGTCGGCCCCACCATCTCGAAACGTCCCGGAGTGCGGACCTCACCCAACACGTAGACGTAGCGCGGTGCCCTGGCGGTCAGCACGGGAATGATCTCCATGCCCTCGATCTTCTCGCGGTAGCGTTCGTTGATTTCCTGCCGCAATTCATTGAGTGAAAGACCCTGGGCGTGGACGTAGCCAATGGCCGTCAACGAGATCGTGCCGTCGGGTGCCACGCGAACATTTGCCGCTTGGCCGCCGATGCCACTGCGGCGATCGATTACCGAACGAAGGTCGTCCAACTGCGTGTTGACCTTTGTCGGGGTGACCGTGATCGAAGGCACCTTGTAGTATTTCTTGTAAAGTTCTTCCAGCGTGTCTCGCAACTGCGTGACGGTGCGCGCCGCGGCGTGGACTTGGCCCAAAAGACGAAGCGTGATCATTCCGTCCGGCTGCAACATCAGGGTGCGATTCAACTCCGGATCGGTAAATGATTCGACGCGGACCTCGTCGCCTACATTCAGCTTGTACTGCGTGCGGGTCTCGTCGCGGGTCACGCGATAGAGCATTTCCAACTGATCGTCGACGCGGATGCGGTATTCGGGTACGTGTTCGGTCCGCGCGTGGCCGACGTATTCCCCCTGGGCATAAGCCTGCCAGGCGATGAAACGGGCGTCCTCCCAGCGACACTCGCGGCCGCAGCCACGACAAGATGCGCATCCACTTGCACAATCCACACCGCAAATGGGATACGGCGCAGCAGGCCCCAGACCTTGGCATGGGGCACCGGCCACAAAAGGTCCGGCCGGAATCGGTTGAAGGATCGGATCACCGCCGGTGGCGACTGCCGTGGCGGCTACCACCAGCAGAACCGAAGCAAGAGCAACCGTGAGGTTGCGCAGTCGGCGTGATCTGGAATGGACGGACGAAAATTTCAAGGTAGTGTGGAGCGATTTCATGGCGTCTCTTTTGGCTTCCGTGAATTGATCATTCTTCGGCACATCAATATCCTCAGCGCGTCGTGGTGGAACCATACGGTGCCGGCACCAAGCTGAAGACCGGTTTGGATGAAGGGGAGCTTGCAGGCCCAGGGCCATGCACCTCGGCAGTGGTCGCGGGTTTTGCCGGCGGATCAGTCCACGGACCTGGCGACTGGACGAGTGCCGTAGGATCAACCCACTGGACCTTGCCACCGGCCGAGAGACTGGCACTTTTCTGTTGGGCAATTTCCGCTGCTTTGGCAACCTGAGCCTTCTCCATGGCAAGTTCTGCTAGACGATGCTGGCCAACCTGCCGGTAGACAACACTTAGATTGCTGAGGTTTTCAGAGCAGCGGCAGACCAGCACACTGTGTTCCAACACACGGCAGGCCCCCACGGAATCACCGCTATGTGCCAATAGAACGCCCAGGTCATTCGCTGCCATGTAATTTCGCGGGCAGACCAAGATGGCCGCATGAAAGAAGACAATCGCCTTTGCCGCAGGGGCAACGATCTCAGGATTTGGCTTACCGGCCAGCGCGGCGTGCATCTTACCCAACGCGCCCAGGGCCATCGACCCGGAGATTTCCTGCCCGGCAGCCAGGGCAAGCTGTTGCTGGGCAAAGGTGAAATACTGTTTCAAAGCCCGCATTGCTTGCAACTGTTCCGGGGGCACATTTTTCAGCACGGGCGTGCGATGGCTGGCAACGATCGGCAAAAGATCAAGTTCTCCTTCAAGCTTTCCGGCAGCCGGGATAAAGTCCTGGGCCTCTTTCATGGCGGTCAAGGCGGAAGTCAAGGCATGGCTATGGACCGTCGCGTTGCGATCGTTGTCCAATCCCTGGGCAATCAGACGCAGCGCGGTGGTGAACTCGGCCCTGGCGGCAAAGTAGGCCCCGCGGTTGGCCAGTTCATATCCATGGCGGATCTGCTGGTCGGCTTGAGCAGCAATTTTTTCCATCGCTTCCGAACGCACGGGGTGCGTAGGCGTCCCGCTTGCGACTTGTCGCGTAGGCTCGCCTGGGACCAGTAACATAGGAGTCCCGCATGCGTTGCTTTGTAGCGTAAGAGTCCCACCTGTGACCCGTGCGGTCGGCTGAATTTGCGTCTTTGCCACAGCGACCGGTTGTATCGTTGGCCCAAACAATTCCGGCCCCGCCACGATCGACGGCGGTGTCGCAACCGTCTTTGCGGGGCCGTGGATGACGGCTGGCGTGATGGTCAACGCGACGGTCGGCGGCACGGTCACGGTATCTGGAGTCTTGGATGCCGTGGTTTGGCTTACCGCGGGCAATTCGGGCAAATACTTAGGCCATGCCGGCCGCGCACGGTCCCAGGATGGCTTCACTTGGTCCCACGAGGGCGCGTCGGCAAGCGTGGCATGAATGGCGCGAGGTTGCCCACGGGAGCCGAAGTACAGCGGACTGCCAATGCGCCAAGCAAGGCCGATCATGACCAGACTGAGCACAATCAGTCCGCTGAAAATGGCCACTCGCCGTGGCCAGGATGCTCTTGTGAGACGACTGACAATGTGCGCGAGATGGAATCCGTTCATGGTATACCGCTCCGTCATCCGTTAACGATACTGCTCCTTGTTTCGGATCGACCGGATTTTCGGATAGGGATAAGTGAAATCGGCTTTCCAGGCGGTGACGCGGCAATTCCTTGCCGGAACAGGCGTTACAGGCGAATCGAACGGCCCTGCGCAGTCGCGCAGGGCGTTACAATCGTCGTTGTCGGCAAGAGCCGCAGGTTGGGGATGTGCTTGCTTTTCCGAAAAATCCCTGGGGGGGGAGACTTGACAACGCCAGCTACTACAACGAAACTAAACCTTGTTGCGCTACCGTTTGGGGATCCAGGTGGCTACGACCAAGGCAAGGATCCCGTGAATCCTAGAACGTGTTATCGAGAGAAATCCATGAAAATTCGCATCTGTGCCCTCGTGGCCCCGGTTTTATTGGCCGTCGCCCTACCCTCCCTGGCCGCCCCGCGTGACGATTCGGCCGCCGAGAAACTCGGTTTCGGGTTGTCGCTTCAATGCTGGACCTACAACCGGCTGACGTTTTTCGAGACGGTTGACAAAGCTGCCGGCCTGGGCATCAAGTACCTGGAAGCGTTCCCCGGCCAGAAGCTCAAGCCCGGCTCCAACGAACGCATGGGCCCCGGCCTGAGCGCAGCCGCTTGCGAAGAGATCAAGAAAAAGCTGGCTGATGCCGGCGGGATGAAGATCGTGGCCTTTGGCGTGGACGGGATCCCCACCGATGAGAAGGGTGCCCGCAAGAGGTACGAGTGGGCCAAGAAGATGGGCATTGAGGTTCTGGTGACCGAGACCGAGCCGAACGAGATCCACGACAAACTATGCACCGAGTTCAACATCCGCTACGCCTTGCATAACCATCCTCAGAGTTGGCAGCCGGAAAAGGTTCTGAAATTCAGCAAGGATCGCTGCAAGCTGATCGGCTCGTGCTCCGATACGGGCCACTGGATGCGCGCGAAGCGCGTTCCGGTCGACACGCTGAAAATGCTTGAAGGACGCATCGAGCACCTACACCTCAAGGATCTCAATGAGTTTGGCGGCCACGACGTGCCCTGGGGCACCGGCAAGGGCAACCCTGCCGGGGTACTGGCCGAGTTGAAGCGGCAAGGGTTCAAGGGCTACTTCTCGATCGAATACGAGCATGGCAGCCTAGATGACCTAGCCAAGAACTTGCCCCTGTGCGTGAAGTTTTTCGACGAGACATGCACGGAGTTGGCGAAGTAGTTTAGGCCTTTTCTCCCATGTTTTTCTCCATCGACGGCGGCGACGGAACGGGAAAATCGACGCAGATTGACCTCTTTTGCCAATGGCTTCGTCAGCAGGGGCACTCGGTGGCAATGTGTCGCGACCCGGGCAGTACGCACTTGGGCGAAGCGATTCGCGATCTGCTGCTCCACCGGCATGACCTGGCCATCGAGCGGCGAAGCGAAATGCTGCTCTACATGGCGGCTCGAGCGCAACTGGTTGCGGAACTGATTCGGCCGGCACTGCTGGCAGGCAAAATCGTCGTTGCCGATCGGTATTTGTTGGCCAACGTGGTTTACCAGGGCTATGGCGGCGGGTTGGACGTCCAGACCCTATGGGAGGTCGGCCGCGTCGCTACCGGCGGCCTGCTGCCGGAACTGACCATCGTGCTGGACCTGTCCGCCGAAGTGGCCGCCACGCGGATCGGTCAGGATCCCGATCGGATGGAAATGCAGGGGCTGGCGTTCCACACTCGGGTTCGCGATGGCTTTCTGACCGAGGCGAAGCGTCAGTCGGGCCAGATCGTGGTCATTGATGCCGCGCGGCCAATCGATATCGTGCAGGCCGACGTGCGGGTTGCAGCCCAGCGGGTAATGCATAAAATAGCCTATGAAGAGGTTGACACAGCGGCAGAGGATAACTCTCACCCATGACTTGGCACGGCATTGAAGGACATGACGACGTAGTGGAAAAGCTCCGCCGGGCCATAACGCGGAATCGGCTGGCGAGCAGCTTTCTCTTTTGCGGTCCGGCGGGGGTGGGTAAGCGCACGTTCGCGCTGCGATTTGCTCAGGCATTGTTGTGTTCGTCGCGGCCAGCGGCGGACCTCGATCCATGCAATACCTGCCCGAGCTGTGCGATGGCCTTGGCCGGCACGCATCCCGATATCGAAGTCATCGCTAAACCGGCGGACAAGGCAGAGCTACCGTTGAAGCTTTTCATCGGTGAAGGCGAAACTCGCGGGCACGAAGGCCTCTGTCATTGGATCAGTCTGAAACCCTTCATGGGCGGGCGGCGAATTGCGATTATCGACGACGCCGATTATTTTAACTCCGAAGGGGCCAACTGCCTGCTGAAAACGCTGGAAGAACCGCCGCCGCACTCCGTTCTTATTCTGATCAGCACAAGTCCCTCGCGGCAACTGCCGACGATCCGCTCGCGCTGTCAATTGCTTCGCTTCCTGCCGCTGCCCGAGGAAACCGTAGCCCAACTGCTGGTCTCCAAAGGGCTTGTGACCGACAAGGCGGAAGCCGCGCGGCTGGCCCGCTTCAGCGAGGGAAGTTTGCAAGAGGCGATCGATCTGTCCGATGCAGACGTCTGGAGTTGTCGCCGCACGCTGCTGGAGAAATTGTCGGCCGGGGTGTTGGATAGCACGGGGCTGGCCCCGATTATTTCGACCTTCATCGAAGAGGCCGGCAAGGAGGCTTCTGCACGGCGAGCCAGGTTCCGCCGGGTGGTGGCCTTTGCCGCCGACTTTTATCGCCGTCTATTGCACGCTCGCAGCGACCTTCCGCTGCCGTCCGATCCCGAGCTGCGCGGGCCGCTGGAAGCTGCGGTGCAGCGTTTTCCCGGCGATGCGATTGTGGCTGCCGCCTGCCTGGAGCGATGCCTGGATGCCCTTGGCCAGATCGATCGCAACGCCAATCAGGCCACCTTGATCGAAGCC
>Ga0194056_10000769_pt1 | contig 17545 bp, 10 predicted proteins | sample SepL4413m_MetaG_FD_155458 | JGI IMG/M metagenome (GOLD analysis project Ga0194056, IMG submission 155458) | Anoxic zone freshwater microbial communities from boreal shield lake in IISD Experimental Lakes Area, Ontario, Canada - Sep2016-L442-13m | ecosystem: Environmental > Aquatic > Freshwater... | reverse complement strand
CTCTTTCTCCCGAAGGACGACATGGCGGAGATCTGGACGGTGACGCTCAGGAACGTGTCGCGCCGCACCCGCGATGTTTCGCTCTACAGTTACCTGCCCGTCGGCGAAATCTGCTGGATGAACCACAGCGGCCGGTTTGACGCGAAACTCAATGGCATGGTGTTCACGTATTTTCCCTATTATGCGAAGTATGAGGATTACTACCGTCTGCGCGACTTGATGAATTGCGTCTGTTGTCTGTCCGATGTCCGTCCCTCCGCCTACGAAATCAGCCTCAATGATTTCCTGGGGGTGGGCGGCGAACCCCGGCCGGACGCGCTGGGCCTGCCGAAACTCGCCAATGGGGACGGCAAGACGCAGGCCTGCGTGGCGGCGTTCCAGTATGTCCGCAAGCTGGCGCCGGGCGCTTCGGTCACGGTCAACCTGCTCTTCGGTCCCGCGAAGGACGAGGCGGCTATCCGCCGGCTCAAGACCCGATATATGAGGGCCGGCGGCGTCGAGAAAGCCCTGGCGTCGGTTGACCGCTACTTCCGGAGCCACGAGGCCGCCGTGCAGGTGGAGACGCCTGATGCGGACTTCAATGCCTTTGTCAACCACTGGCTGTGCAAACAGGCGATGTACAACGGTGTTTCGATGCGCACGACCTTCTATCCCAGTACGCGGAACATCCTGCAGGACGCCATGGGCCTGGCCTATCTTGATCCCGAACTGGCCCGTCATTGGTTTGTCAAGACGTACCGTGTTCAGCATGCCGACGGTTTCATGCCCATGTCGGTCAAGCTGGATCTCGAGAAATGCGGCTCCGGAAGCCTGCAGACGGGCGTGGGGGAAATACCCCACCCGGATGTGAATGTGTGGGGGCCGCTTACCATTGCCTTCTACCTCAAGCAGACGGGTGACCTGTCGCTGCTGGACGAGCCGGTGCTGTTCAACGATGGCAAGAAGAGTGCCACGATCTACGAGCATGTCTGTCTGGGGATCGGCTGGCTGCTCCGGAACCGGTCCAAGCGGGGGTTGTCGCTGATCGGGCAGGGGGACTGGAACGATCCGCTCAACATGGCCGGCTACAAGGGCAAGGGTGAGTCGGTCTGGCTGACCCAGGCCCTGGCGTATGTCCTGGATCTCTGGGCTGCCGTGGCGGAACAGCGGAAGGATAGGGCGAGAAGCCGGTCGTACCGTAAGCAGGCGGAGTTTTGCCGCAAGGTGATCAACCGCTATGCCTGGGATAAGGCGTGGTACACGCGCGGGTTTACTGATGCCGGGCGCCCCTTTGGCGTGGCCCGCGACAAGGAAGGCACGATGTTCATCAACTCGCAGAGCTGGGCCATTCTCTGCGGCGCGGCGTCGAAGGACCAGACGGAGGCGATCATCCGGTCCATGAACAGGCACCTGATGACCCCCTCCGGCCCCATGTTGCTGGCGCCGGCCTTCACCAGGATGGTTGAGGATATTGGGCGCCTCTGCATCAAGAATCCCGGCCACCATGAGAATGGGTCCGTGTATTGCCATGCGTCGGCGTTCTACAGTTATGCGCTCTACCAGGCTGGTAAGCCTGAGCCTGGATACGACATGTTCCGCACGCTGTTGCCGGGCTGGAAAGGCAACACCCTGGAGCGGGCCGGCCAGATTCCCCTGTATATCCCGAACTACTATGCGGGGGTGGGCGCCGGCCGCAGGGCGGGAAAGAGCAGCCACGGCTATGGCACCGGCACCGTGGCCTGGTTCTACCGGATCATGATCGAATGCCTGTTCGGTCTGCACAGCGGGTTTGACGGCCTTCGGGTCGATCCGCAATTGCCTGCCGCGTGGGACCGCGCGTCCATCCGTCTGCCTTTCCGGGGCGCGGTATACGACGTGGAGATCAAGAGATCACGCGCTGCGCGCACAACCGAGGTGTATCTGGACGGCAGGAAACTCGCCGACAATCTGATTCCGCCGCCCGCCAAGGGGGGGCGCCATCGCGTAACCGTTATTGTGACCGCTTCGAAAGCTAACATCAAACGAACATGAAAACACCTGACTGGATCTGGTACGACTACGGCGCTGAATTGGTGAACACTTTCATGCAGGCGCGCCGGCGCTTCTCGCTGGACCGCGTGCCGAAGTCCGCGACCATCCGCGTGACGGCGGACGCGAAGTATCGACTGTTTGTCAACGGAAGTCCCGTCTGCCGCTGGCCGGCGTGCGGCTTCCAGAAGTCCTGGCCGATCGACACGGTGGATATCGCCCCTTTCCGGGGCCGTTGGCGAATCTCCCGTTCGCCGTGTTGACCCTATCTATTGCCGTCGTCATGAACTGAACAAAACACAACCCATAAAGGGAGGCGGGAATGAGCGTGGAATCTAATGGTGGAATGGTCAGGGTGTTCTCGGCAAGGGCGTGCGCGGCGCCGCTGGAGGAAGCGGCGAAACTCTTTGAATCGGAGACCGGCGTTCACGTCGAGATCAGCGTGTGCAACCGCCATTGCGCGAGCCCGGTGGCCGAGGAAGCGGCGGAGAATGGGGCGCATCACGCGGACTTTCTTGTCGAGATCGCGGAAGACGCCATCCATGACCTCGCCATCGCCGGAGCGGAATACCTTCTCGATGACGGCGAGGTCCGCGGCATCGTGGTCAGAAAGGCCCGCCGCACGATCGCCTGCCGCGAGTCGGCCCTCATTGTCCCGGCGGGGAATCCCGGCCGGGTCGCCGCGCTGGAGGATCTCGCGAAACCCGGGATTCGGGTGGCCATTTCGGTCATCGATTGCCTCAAAGGCCTGTGGGAAGATGTCAGCGGCCGTGCGGGCCTGATCGAAACCATCCGCCCCAACATCTCGTTCAAGGCCAACGGGTGTGTGGCGATTGTCGAGGCCGTGGCCCAGGGCAAGGTTGAGGCGGCGTTCGGCTGGTCGAGTTTTGCGCACCTCGCCCCCGACCGTATCGAGGTGGTGAAACTGCCCGCGGCATACTGCCTGCGGCGCGGCACCTGTATCGGACTGCTCAAGTTTTCACGGAATCCGGCCGCGGCGACACGGTTTATGGATTTCCTGACCGCCAGCAAGGCCAGGCAGTGCTACCGGAAATACGGCTGGATTGTCTGAGGCCGCTGGTCACGCGATGACCCGGCCCTCCTCCAGGCGCAGCACAAGGTCGGCCAGCCGGTCGGCATCGGCGGCGCTGTGGGTGACGTGCAACACGGTGACGCCGGTCTGGCGATGCACCACGTCCAGGAGGGTAATCATCTCCCCGCGCGTCGCATCGTCCAGGGCGCTGAGCGGCTCATCAAGCAACAGAACCCGCGGACGGAACGCCAGCGCGCGCCCCAGCGCCGTGCGCTGCACCTCGCCGCCGCTCAAGCCGCGCGGAAGCCGGTCCAGCAGTCCGGTCAAGCCAAGGATCTCCGCGAGTTCGTTGATGCGTTCGGTCTCCAGCTGCCGCGGCCAGCGCCGGATGCGGAGCGCAAAACCGAGATTCTCACGCACGGTCATGGAGGTAAACAGCACGCCGTCCTGGGGAACGTAGCCGACATTGCGGGCGGCGGGACGAGCGTGCGTCACGTCAGTGCCCGACAGCGCGATCCGTCCGGCCCGCACCGGGCGCAGACCGGCAACGGCTTCCAGCAGGGTCGTCTTGCCGCTTCCCGTGCGCCCCATCAGTACGGCATAGGATCCGACCGGCACGGTGAACGAAATGCCGCGCAACTCGAAGGCCCCCTGGCGGATGTCCGCTTGTTCGACGGCGATCATAGGACGCGCTCCAGGGGTTGCCGCAGGCCGAAGGTGCGCGCCAGCGTCAGCACGATCACGGAAGCCACGATCATCAGCAGGGACACGGCGACCGCCGCCTCGATGTTGCCCACGCTCAGTTCCAGGAACACGGTGGTTGGCAGCACTTCCGTACGCAGGCGGGTGGCGCCGGCAAAGACGAGGATCGGCCCGAATTCACCCAGTGCCCGCGCCCAGGCCAGCGTGGCGGCCGTCAGCAACCCGCGCCGCGCCTCGGGTAGCGCCACGCTCCAGAAGGCGGCCGCACGATTGCACCCGAGCGTAAGCGCCACCTGCTCCCCGCGCTGGCTGATCTGGTCGAAGGTCACCAGCATCGTGCGAACCGCGAAGGCGCAGGCCACGGCGAATTGCGCAAGCACCACCCCGGCGACGGCGTAGGTGAACGGCACGATCCGCTCGATGGCCTTGCCGGCGGGAGTCTGGAACAGGATCAGCAGGCTCAGTCCGATCACCAGCGGCGGCAGCACGATGGGAATGTCGAGAATGGCGTCCACCAGGCGCTTGCCGGGAAAGCGGAACCGGGACATGAGATAGCCGATGGGCACGGCCACCCAGAGTGCCAGCAGGGTGGTGAGCGTGCAAGTGATCAGGCTCAGGCGGATGGAGAATCGGATTTCAGGACTTCGCAGGGCGGCCAGCAGGTGGCCGGTCGTGGTGAACGTGAGGTCGGCGGCCAGCATGGCCACGATCAGCATGACGTACACCCCGCTCAGGATGGCCAACCCGAGCAGGAAGGGCCAGTCCGATCGGACCGGCGGCGCCGCGGGAGGCTGGGAAGCGGGCTGGTTCATGGTTGGGTTCCGAGCCAGCGGAAGCCGGCGGATATAAAGCGCTGGCGCGACGCCGGCGTTAGAATGGTCTCGCGAAGACGCGCCATCAGGTGCGGGTACAGGCTGGCCTTTCCAACGGCGTAGGGCTGCGTCATGCGGGCCAGCGGGTGGTCGATCGGCAGGCCATCGAGATACTCCCTGACGCCGGTCAGGTTGCTACGGCAGGCGATGACGGCATCCAGCGATCCGGTGCGGATCTGGTTGATGAGGAAATCGCCGGTGGGCGACTCGACTTTCATGTTCGCGCCCAGTTGGTCGTAGAGGCCGAGGTCCACAAGCAGCTTCCAGGCGATGTTGCCCATGGCCGACTTCTCGTGATGCGGCAAGCCGACGCGCAGTCCGGGCCGCAGCAGGTCGGCGGGCGTTTTGAGGCCGAGGGGGTTGCCCTTCGCGACAATCAGCATGAGATCGTTGCCCACGACATTCGTTGAATCCACATACAACTCCGCGACGGTGTTCATGAAGGACGTATCGCAGGCGAAGTAGGCATCCGGACGCTGGCCGGCGCGCATCTGGGCGCAGAGAATCCCGCAGCCATTATAGACGGTGGTGATCCGCACGCCCTCCCGCACCTCGAACTCCTTCAGCGCCGCCTCGACGCCGGGGCGCAGCATGGAGCCGCTGAACAGGACGATCTCGGGCACATCGGCCCAGGCGTCCCCGGCAACCGCGTCATAGTGGTGGCGGGCGAAGAGGGGCAGCCCGCGGTCGCGGGCCGCCAGATACCGGGCGAAGTGGAGGGCGGCAGCGGGTTGCCGAGTGGCGCCCAGCACGCCGAGGGTGACCGTTTCGACGGCGCCGGTGAGGGAGGCGTCGTCCACGATCTGCAATTCCGGATACTGACGCGCCGTCGCGTTCCACACGATGCCGGCGTCCACCGTGCCGAGCTTCACATCGTTGGCCACGTCGTTGACCGTTGGCTTGAAGACTCTCACGTGCGACTCCAATGCCGCCCATGTACCCGCCGCCTGAAGCGCGGTTCGCGTGGCTTTGCCGATGGAGGCCGCCTCGGGGTTGGCAAGGGCGACCGCCACGTCCGGACGCAGCAGATCGGCCACCGTCCGGATCTGCTTCGGGTTGCCCGCACGCACCGCGATGACAGGATGCATCCAGGCCAGGGGAATTGCCTCTGCGATCACGCCCTGTTCCCGGCCGAGCCGGATGTAACTGGCATCGGCGGCGATAAAGAGGTCGCCCGTCTTGGCGAGGCGGATGCCGCTGAGCAGGGTTCCCGAGCCGCCATACTGCAACTGGATGGCCACACCGAATTCCTGCTCGTAGGCCCGCGCAACCGCCTCCACAGGCGGCTTGATGCCGGCGGCGCAATAGACCAGCAACGGTTTGCCTGGCCCCCGCGCGGCGGCCCGGCGCGCCTGCAGCAGGAAGATCAACGCCGCGACCGCGATCAGGGACGCAACGACAATCACCGCGGCTGTGACAACCCCGCCGGCACTACGCATTTGTGAAGTCCCGTACATCATGGATTATTCCCTTTCCCGGCCTGCGTCGTGCTCGCCGACGTCGGCTTGTTCCTTGGCTCCTTGCCGTTCTCCGCGAAAAAAGCCATCCGCACGGCGACGACAACCAGCACGGCGGCAAAAATCTTCTGGAGAAGGCCCACCGGCGCCACGCGCATCAGCCCGGCCCCGGCGACGGCCCCACCCATGGCGAAGATGGCAATCACCCCCACGACACGCAGGTCCATGCGGATGGCAGGATCGCCCCAGTAGCGCATGGCGGCAACGAACGCCATGAGCGCCATCACCGCCAGACTGGTTCCCTGCGCCGATTTCTGCGGGAAATGGAACAGGATGACGAGCGCCGGAACCATGATGATCCCGCTACCGACGCCCAACGCCGATCCAAAGACGCCGGCCGCGAGGCCCAGCAACGCACAACCCGCCCAGAACTCGATGGGTGTCATAATCCCTCCTGCGCCGGATTCCCCGGGAGTCTGACATAGCCGTGCTTCCGGAACACCTCGCGCGCTTCAGGTCGGTCGCACCAGCGCAGGAAGGCATCCCGCCACCGGGGCTGAGGACTTCCGGTCAGACCGACGACCGTCACGCGCACCTCGGGAAAACTCAGGGGCGCGGAGACCCGGTCGAGTTTGCCGCTGTAGAGCACAGCGCTGAAGTTCCAGAGCACCGCGGCGTCAAGCGGCCCCACGACCAGGCCGTTGGCCACATCCGTTGTCGACCGGGCCTGGAGGACGACCTGTTTCATCACTGCGTCATGAATCCCACGCTGTTGAAGGGCGCGCACAAACAACTCGCCGCAGGTGGAGTAGCGCGGGTCACCGATCCCGATCTTCAGGCCAGCCCGCAGGAGGTCGTCCACGGAACGGAGGCCCAGCGGGTTGCCGTGCCGCACGGCCAGCACAGGCTCGAGGTGGCCGACCGTTACGCAGCCGGCCAGGCGCCCAGCCTCCCTGACCTTGGCCTCGAACGGGTCGTGGCAAACGTAGATATCGGCCGGCGCGCCGGCCAGAATCTTCGGCAGCAACGTTTCCGAGCCGCCGAGATCGATTTCCACTTCCACACCATGGGTGCGGCCGAATTCCCGCGCGAGTTCCTGGATGGGCGCAGACATCGAACTGCCGCAGAGAACGCGCAACCGTGCCGGCTCCGTTCGCTTGCAGCCCGGGAGCCAGGACGCCAGCACGAGCAGGGTGGAAAGGCAAAGAAGGGCGCCGTTCATCGTTCGTTCCGATCGCTGTATGAACTCTCCGGGTCGCCGCAGTAGTCCACGCCTTCCTTGAACCGTCCGGTTCCGATGGATTTGCCGGTGTTCCGGGTGACGAACAGGCGGACCACGGCGCAGTTCTTGTACTCAGGGAGCGGGACGTAGACGAACGTGCCGTCGAATTTCGGTTTGACAAAGCGCCACCGGGTGTCGCCGGGAAGCATGACGCCCGCCTTGCCGACATCGGCCCCGCGCGCCACGCGGAAAACCGCATGCGGCGTCCTCGCGAAGGTGACCTTGTCGTCGGCCGTCAGGAACTCCGACATGATGCCGGCGATGTAATCGTTGCCGAGGGTGTAGAGCCGGCCGCGGGAGCCGTTTGGCACGCGCAGGGGGTCTGGCTCGAAGCAGAACACGCGCCGCTTGAACTGTGCGCAGAGCGGCAGGTAGCGGGCGAAAAGGGCCTTGCTCTGCGCGTAGGAGAGTTTGGGGTCGGAGGCGTATTTCGGATAACAGCCCAGAAAGATCGACCGTCGCAGATTCTCGTCGGTTGACTTCCTGTCGCTGGTCCACATGAAGAAGAGCGGTTTGGAGAGGCAGGCCCAGAAGTATTTCTCCTCGCCGAAGTCGCCGTCGCCCTCCAGCAGCACGCCATCGGTCCAGCGCATCGAGCGGATGGACTGCGGTTTGTTCGCGAAGGAGGCGAGCCCGCGGGGGATCATGTACTTCTTGATCGCCGCTTCGGCGCCGTCATAGGAGAAGTTCGTACTGTAGGCAGGCTTGTTGTTGACGACGGTGATGCCGTCATCGTGCGCGAAATCGATCTCGTAATGGCGGAAGCAGTCGAGAAAGAAGCCTGCCAGCGTGGGGTAGGTCTCGAAAATCCGCTTCGCATCCCGGATCATGTGCTTTCCGAACGACCAGCGCGGATCGGCGTTCATGTTATGGCAGTTGAACCAGCCGGAGGGCTGATACGTATCGTTCTCGTTCCGGGCGATGGAATCCGGCCATTCCTTCTCGACGCGCGGACGGTAGCCGTCGGTGTAGTTGAAATACCAGTAACAGCCTACATCGGCCTTGGCGAGTTTGGCCAGCCGGGCCTTGATGTCATCGCGGTGGAGGCGCACACTCTTGCTCGCGCTGTTCGGATCGTGAGACGGCATGCCGGCCAGTTCCGCCTCGATTTCCGCATCCGTATGCGTGGCGAAGAATTCGTCAATCTGTTGCGTGGCGAGTTTGCGCCCATGCTTGTGGTAAAACGTTTCCTTGGCCCAGAGCGTGTGCCAGTTATCGCTCCCTTCCTGATAATAGTCACCATAGTCCCCGAAGTGGCCATGGATTTCCAGGGTCTTGATGCCGAAGTCCCGGCAGCGTTTGATCTCATCGGAGGTGAAGACACTTTCGCAGGTGAAGGTTCCTTCGTTCTTGTAGATGGTGTCGGAAGTGGGGATAAAAAACTCCTTCCACCTCTTGTAGACCTGGCCGAGTCCGGGACGCCAGTCGCCTTCGTGGAAAAAGAGCATGATCCTGGTATTCATCGGGCGGTCGCCGACCAGGCCGATGTAGTAGTTGACGGTCTCGAGGACGGGCACGGAGCGGATATCCTTTTCCATCGAACCCCAGTTGTAGCACTTCTCGCCGTTGGCGAACTGGAACTTGGCGGCAGGCACCTTCGCGTCGATCGGCTCCACGATCGAGAAGCCGACATCAAGATTCTTGCTGAAGTGCGAGATCATCGGCAGGATGATCTCCTTGTTGGAGACGTACGGCACCTGGATATGCATGTACTCGAAGGACGTCATGCCGTCGAATGTGAATTCCGCACCGTAGGCCGGCGCCCAGATGTCCCAACCGGCGATAATCGGCCACATGAAGTAGACCCGCAGTGAGCGGTCGGCGGCGCGCGGGGAGGTCTTGCCGGCCAGCACTTCCCAATGAAATGCGTCCGCCTCCAGCTTCAGCGTGACGGTCAAAGTGAACGCTGCGCCGCGGAAACGCTTGACGAACGTGATCGTGTTGCCGCGCTGACGGGACTCGGTAACAGTGAAAGGATCGGTGAGGTCGTTGAACCACCGCGCCTCGTATTCGTCGTAGACGCGCAGGCCGCCGACATAGCCGGGAATGTTCTGGCGGAGTTGCTGGAAGAGGTCGACCTTCTGCCGCTTGAAGTAGAGCGACCGGATCCAGCCGGTCTTCTGCTCCACAGCGATCGAGATATCGCGGTTCTCGAGGGTGAAAGCGCGAATATTGCTGAGTGGTTTGAGGCTGATGGCGGACATCTTGCTGTTCCCTTTCTTCTTCACCGGTAATCCTGACATGCGTTGACTTTTACAAGGTGCGTTGTTATATCAATTGTTCTTTGGTATGAGTATAAAAAATAATCCGCACACCACTATGAAACGACGCACCATTGCCTATATCGGCGCCAGCTACAAGTTCGTCCACCAGAGCATTCGCGATTTTCTGCTGTTCGGTGAGATGAACGACACCGATATCCGGCTCTACGACATCGACCCTGAGGCCCTGCGCATCGAGCGCGATGTGATCCGGCGCATGATCCGCCAGCGCAAGGGCGGCCTGACCGTCAAGGCCTGCCGCAGTCGCGCGGAGGCGCTCGACGGCGCCGACTATGTGGTGGTCTCCGTGCTCGTGGGCGGCCTGGACGTGGCCGAGCAGGAAGACCTCCTCTGCCAGCGCCACGGCATCCGCCACACGGTCGGCGACACCGTCGGCCCCATGTGCGCGGCGCGCTGCCTGCGCATGGTGCCGCTGTTGATCGATATCGCGCGGGACATGGAACGTCTGTGCCCGGGTGCGCCCATGCTTTCAGTGACCAATCCCATGGCCGTCCTGACCAGCGCCGTCAACCGGCACACCAAGGTGTCCTGCGTCGGCATCTGCCACGGCACGCATTTCCGCCAGGATACCATCGCCAAGGCCTACGGGGTGGACCGCCGGGATGTGTCGCTCAATGTGGTTGGCGTCAATCATCTCGGCTTTATCGACCGCGTGAGGATTCGCGGTCGCGAGATGAACGTGGCGACCGTGGCGCGCAAGATCGCGGCACTGGCGCGCGAGGGCCATGCCGACATCGCGGGCTATCAGGATACCGACGAGTGGGCGAATCTCTTTGCCCGGCGGTATGGTGTGATTCCGAACAACGGCGACCATCATTTCATCGAGTTTTTCCGCTGGTTCCTCGCTCCGCACGCTTTTCGGGACGGCAGGAACATTTACGACCTGGACGCGGCACTCCACGACCCGGCCGCGCGGCGCAAGACTCGCCTGTGGTTCCGCGACACGGTCAGCTCCTGGGCCTACGGCCGCAAGCCGATCCCTGATATGGACACGTTCTCCAGCGAACACCTGCACGATATCATTTTCGGGCTCGAAGGCCGGTTCGGCGACCGGATTCAGCGCGAGTTGCACCTCAATGTCACCAACGGTCCCGCAGTGCCAAACCTCCCTCCCGAGGCCAACTTGGAACTGACTTGCTTCCTGGGCGCCGATGGTGTCCGCCCCGCCATGAACAAGCCGCTCCCGCCGTTCCTGCTGGGGCTCCTCATGCCGCTCGTCTGCCAGAACCTGCTCGTCGAGCGGGCGGCCGTGGAGCGCGACTTTGCCGCCTTTCAGGAAGCCATCACACTCGACCCGCTGGTGTCCGATTTCCGCACGATCCCGGCGCTGGCCAAGGCGCTGTGGCGCATCAACCAGCCCTATGTGAAGCCGGTGAAGTAACCGGCGCGCGAGGGGTGTCCCCTCTGCCTTTGCCGAGATTGTGATTTGGAGGGGATAGGCCACCCCGCACCCCATAGCTATCAAGTTAAGGGACCCAGAAAGGTGGCGTTCGACGTCCTCTCTTCTGGAGGGCCAGCGGCCTCGCTGGCCGGCCTATCAACAGACATCAGAGAGACCACCTCGTCGTTCTCGCCTCTACCCGCATGGCCGCCGAGGCCGTCGGCCCTCCAGGTGGTTCCCTCCCGGTGTTTTTCCTTGAGTTGGCGTTCAACGTTGGATGTTCAATGTTGACTGTTCGACGTTCGTTTCACCTCAACAGGTTCCACCCTTTGCGCCCCGGCTCATCCCTCCAAAGTGTTTTACGCCTGATTTAAGCGGTTTTTATGTCCCAAAATCCTTAGCTTGATAGCTATGCCCCGCACCCCTGCCATGCGCCCGTCGCAAAAACCACTTGATGATCCATGCGATATACTGGTATATTACAGCTTGAGAAGTGGAATGCGTGACAGGAGCACGGATCAGATGACAGCCAAAGCAAATCAGATCGATAGGCCGGCACGGCAGAAGGTAGCGGCACGAGTGAAGGAGATGATCTGTGCGCGCGGTCTGCGCCCCGGAGATCCGTTGCCGCCCTACCTTGAGTTGGCCAGGCAACTGGGAATTTCATACGTGACGGTCAAGCGCGGACTCGATGATCTGGCCAAAGAGGGCATTATCCGCCGCGTCCGTTCGGTCGGCACTTTTGTGGCGAAGGAAGTCGACCAGGTTTCGCGCGAGTTAAAGCACCTCGGCGTGATTTACCCTTCCTCGCGCTGCCAGCTGTTCAGCGTCCAGTATGCGGGTGAGATCATGAGCGGTATTGCACAGGAAGCACCGCCTTCGGCCGACACGCACATCTTCTCGCTGCGGGAGGACGGCCTGATTCGCGCCGCCCAGCTCGGAGAGTGGGGTATTGATGGCGCGATCCTGTTTGGCGTGGAGAACGACGACTACCTGCGCGACTTCGCGCAGTGGGGCACACCGGGCGTGGTGGTGGATTACTGCTCGAAGGGCGCGCCGCTGGACTACGTGGTCTGCGACAACGCCGCCGCCGCGCAACGGATAGTGGCGTACCTGGCCAGCCTCGGGCATCGGCGCGTGGCTTACGTGGCCGGTAACCCGCAACAGGCGATCCAGAATCCCCGTGATCCGCAGATCACGCTCCTGGTGCGCGATTCCTCCGACAGTCGCGAACGCCACGAGGAAAGCCTGCGCGCGCTGCGCGCACACAACATGCAGGTCGATGATTGGACATTTCCGGAATCACATGCTGTTGGGATCCCCGCCACGGCGGACAAACTGCAACGTTCGCTCCGTGCCGCCGGCCGTCCTACGGCGGTACTGGTTGATAACAATACCTGCGCGCTCGGGCTGTTGAGAGAACTCGAAAATCGCGGCTTGCAAGTGCCCGGTGATATCTCCGTATGCGCCGTGGCGTCCGACGGCGACATGATGGCTGGCGACAGGATTCTGACCTGCTGCCGTTTCGATTTCACCGGCATGGGGCGCAAGGCCATCGCGCTGCTGGCCGAGCGGCGCACCACCAAGCCGCTGGATGCACCCCGTGAACATCGCATCGGGTTCGAGTTGGTGGCGGGAGCAACTGTGGCGCGCCCTGTCGCGGCAACACGCGCCACCGCGACTCACAGAACCACGCTACAGAGAGGAAAAAGAGTGTGTGTGGCAGGCAACTATAAGGATGGCATGTGAACCCATGAGACGAATAGGCGGAAACGTAATGGTGCTGGCTTTGCTGGTCGCCGCCTTGGCTCTCCCCTTGACCCTGCAGGCCGGGACTCCTCCGGTGGCGCAGGGGTGGAACATGACCGTGCCCGAAGCCAGCACCAATCCGTGCGTGCTCGGCTTTGTCCTCAACACGGGCCTGTTCAGCAACACCTTCACGCTGGTTTCGGCCCCGGCGCAGGGAACACTTCTCTATCGGACCAATGGCGTCGCCATCCCGGTTCCGCTGGCCACGGCGGTCACGAACAATCAGTGGCTCTACGCGGCGCCGGCGGGTTCCCCGGGAACCAATATTTTCACCTGGAAAGTCAATGACGGGACTCTCGACGCCGCCGTGGCTACGAACACGCTGATTGTCACATCCAACACGGCGCCGGTGGCCAGCAATTCGTCGGTTATGCTGCCCAAGGGCGGCTGCGTGGCGGTGGGGCTGGTGATCGACCCCGATGTCGGGCAGACGTTCACCGCCACGCTGGTGACCGCGCCGGCGCACGGAACCCTGCGCTACAAGGACGCCGCCGGAGCTTACCAGTCGGTGGCTTTCGGCGTGCCGGCGCCGGGGACCCAATGGATCTACAAGGCCGACTCCGTCTACACGGGGGCGGATACCTTCGCCTGGACGGCGAGCGACGGGGTGGTGTCGTCCAGCAGCACAGGTGCCTGTGCGGCTACGATTACCGTGAACATACCGCCGCTCGCAAAGAATGTCACCACCACGGTAAATCAGAACCAAAACAGTTACATCGCATTCTCATATACCGCCTACGAGGACGCCTTCCGGGATCCGGTCGGGAACTCCTCTTACTCGTACACCATACTCTCCGGTCCCGCCAACGGGACCCTCCTTTTCCCTAACCCGACCAACTCTTCTTCTTTGAATGGTGTGTCCAATGGCGTGCCATTCTACTTTTCCGGAAGTTTCATCTATCGGCCGAACCCTACGTTTGTCGGCGTGGATAGTTTCCTGTGGATGATGAACGACGGCCTGACGAACTCCAATGTTGGAACCTACACGATTACGGTGAATGCCCGGGCCGCGCTAGCGGCGAACAATCAGTCGGTCTCGACCGTGCAAGGCAATGTTCGCCAGACCATAGTCCTGTCAATGACCCCGGCCAGTTTGGGGCAAATACTGACCTCCTGGCTCGTCACACCGCCCGCGCATGGGATCCTGGAGTATGCCTCAACGTTGGGTAATAATCCCGTTTATTTGCAGGTGCTCACCAATAGTCCCATTGCGACCAATGCGTGGTACTATTACTATACGCCGACACCCGGTTATACAGGGACGGATTCATTCACATGGAAGGCGTACGATGGCATGACCACCACCGGGGTGGCGACGGCATCCATCACCGTGGGAGCCAATACGGCGCCCATCGCCGCCTCCCAGTCCGTGACCAATGTGGCGGGGGCGATAACCGGGATGGTGTTGCCGTACTCTGACCCGGATTACTGGCAGACGTTCACATACACCCTGGCCTCGGCGCCGATGTTCGGTACCCTTAAGGTCAATACGAACTACAATATGTCCGCCGCCCCCGGCTATACGGATTTATCCGTGGGAGTTCCCGTGACGAAGGAACAGTGGCTCTACACGCCGAGTTCGCTCTCGTACACAGGGCCGGACTCCTTTACCTGGACTGTGAGCGACGGGGTGGTCACCTCGGCCTCGGCAACCTGCTCCATCACGGTGGCGGGAAACAGCGCGCCGGTCGCGGCCAACACGAACCTTGGCGCGAGGGCGAATATGCGGACCACACTCACGCTCCCCTACACCCACTCGGTTGTGGATACCAATGCGGGGCAGGTGGTCACGTTCATCCTGATCACGCCGCCGCGGAATGGTACGCTGCTGAATTATTACGGAACCTACAGTTCCCCGCCGGTCGGCATTCCCCAGCCCTTCGGGTCTCCCGGGTATTGCTACTACACGCCGAACCCCGGCACTACGGGCACGGATTCCTTTGTGTGGCAACTGTGCGACGGCGTGGATGCTTCCGCGCCGGCAACCTGTTCCCTCACGGTCTCCAATACGGTGCCGGTGGCGAAGAGCGGGACCAACACCGTCTCCGGCGGCTCGGCTCTCACTGCGATTACCCTCTCCTACACCGACACCGGCGAAACGGCCCAACCGCATACCTACTCGCTGGTGTCACTGCCCGCGAACGGCACGCTGAGCACCCTGTTCATGGGACCCGTGACCAGCGCCGGAATCTATCTTCCCGCGAGTGTTGGCAACCCGTCCACGGTGAACAAGGTGTATTACACGCCCAATCCGGGCTATGGGGGGACGGATACTTTTGTCTGGGTCGTGAGCGACGGCCTCGCGACGGGGTTGGCCACCAACCTAGTCGTGGTGAATGCCAATGCCGCGCCCGTGATTGCCAATCCGGCCTTGACGTTGACCGTGCTTCAGGACACCACCAACAACCTCCAGCAGTTCATGGGTTTCACGCATACGGATATCGGGCAGACGTTGTCGTTCGGCCTGGCCATCGAACCGGCCCACGGGACGGTGTCGGTTTCGAATGTGACCCTGCATGCGGGCAATACATCGGCCACCAACGTTTGGATATACTCTCCGGCCGCCGGCTACACCGGAGCGGATACCTTCTCCTGGACGATCAGCGACACCATGGTGACCACGACCCCGGCCACGGTTTCGATCACGGTGATTCCGGCAACGGCGATGCACACCCAGCCGGTCTTCAAGGCGGGCGTGAAACTGCAGAGTGGCGGACAGACGCTTCAACTCTACCGGAATGTGGATCCGACCTCCGGCCTCTATATTTTTGGCAATCCCGCCGCGTCGGTGAACGCCATGGCGGCCCCGGAAGTGGTGGACTGGAACAACGACGGCCTGTCGGACCTGCTGGTGGGGCAGGCGGACGGCCGCGTCGCGCTGTTCCTCAACAAGGGCACCCGGGGGAATCCTGTCTTCGACGGTTTTTCCTATTTGAAATTGCAGAACGGAACCTACATCTGGGGCTACGCGGGTTGTAACTGCGACGGCGGCGGCCCCGCCTGCACCGCGCCGCGCATGGTGGATTGGAATAACGACGGGAAGAAGGATCTGCTACTTGGGCAGTGGTCCGGCCCGTTCTATTACAATCAGCCCATGTACGTCTGCCTGAACGTGGGAACGGATGCGAACCCGGTCTTCAGTGACCGGATGGTGTTCCAGTTGAACACGACGCCCCAGCAACCTTACACCATGCCGTTTGTGGCGGACTGGAACGGCGACGGCATTCTCGACCTCATTGCCGGCGACAATTCGATGTGGGGCCCCACGCCCAATTATCTGGGCTACCCCAGTCTCAAAGCGCCCAGCGGCGCCATCAATGTCTGGCTCGGGACGACCAATAATCACGGGCCTGTAACATTCTCGACGAACGTGCAGAACATCCTGTCGTACAATGGCGGGAACAGTTTTGCGTCCACCTTGCCCAGCCTCTCGGTCACTGGCGCCTGTCCGGTGATGTCACGCAAGAGCGTGGTCCTGACCGACTGGACCGGCACCGGCATCAAGGACCTCGTGACGGGCATGCAGGATGGCACGGTGTGGTACTCGCCCAATGCCGGCTCGGTCAATTTCCCCGTGTTCACCAACTGCTATCGCGTTGTGGCGGGTGGCACCAATGTGGTCGTAGGTGATCCCGTGAAGGTCGGATCTGATCCCTGGTATGAGCCGTCGGTCAACTCCGTCCTGTGGGGCCAGCATATGCCGTTTGTGAACGAGGCGCGTATTGCCGTGGCCGACCTGGACGGCGACGGGCTTCAGGACCTGGTTGTGGGCGATGTCAACGGCACCGTGACCTTCTATGCGCAGTATAACTCCAATCCGGTGGCCATAGACGGGCGGGTGCGGGTGATCCAGAACACGGCGACGCCGGTCACGCTTGCATCCCGCGTCGACAGCGGCCATGCAGTAACGGCCACGCTGACGGGCCTGCCCGCGTCCGGTACGCTGTCCGGCTCCGGCACGAATTGGGTTTACACGCCGACAAACTCCGCGTTTACCGGGACTGATAGTTTCACGTTTGTTCTGGCCGATGGCGCGCTGGTGAGCCGGACGGGAACGGTTACGCTGCTGGTCAACAGTCTCCCGCCGGTTGCCACCAGCCAGGTGGGGCATGATACGGCGCTGGTGCTGATGAACTCCAACCGGACCGTCACGCTGGTGGCGACAGATCCCGGCAACGCGCCGCTCACCTACAGCGTGGTGACTCCGCCGGCGCATGGCGGCGTGACCATCGTGTCCAACACGGCGACCTATACGCCGGCGGCCGGCTATACCGGGCCGGACAGTTTTACGTTCAAGGCGAACGACGGCGTGCTGGACTCGAGCCCGGCGACCGTGGCGCTGGAGGTAGTGGTCCTGGCCGTCAATTTCCAGCCTGCCGGCCGACCGGTTCCAGCCGGTTACCTGAAGGATGACGGCTCCGTTTTCGATGCCGGGCGCGGCTATGGTTGGGACACCTGCCTCACCAACGCCACCGCATGGCGAGACCTGCATCCTGACGCCCGGCTGGATACTTTCGTGGGCCTTTCCGCCACCACCGCGACGTGGCGGTGCAACCTGCCGAACGGGAGCTACTTCGTGACGCTGTCCTGCGGTGATATCGGCAATGGGGCCGAGCTGCCGCATCAGGTTGCCGTCCAGGGCGGAGCGACCATGGCCAAATCTCAAAAAATCAGGTGTCCGACCACCATCCCCGGCGCCTATATGTGGGACCAGTATGTC
>Ga0194056_10000765_pt1 | contig 17564 bp, 8 predicted proteins | sample SepL4413m_MetaG_FD_155458 | JGI IMG/M metagenome (GOLD analysis project Ga0194056, IMG submission 155458) | Anoxic zone freshwater microbial communities from boreal shield lake in IISD Experimental Lakes Area, Ontario, Canada - Sep2016-L442-13m | ecosystem: Environmental > Aquatic > Freshwater >... | reverse complement strand
TCCGCGCACCCGCTCGTATTCATACAGACGCAGGACCGGCGTGCCGTCCGTCAAATGCGTCCGGGCCGCGAACAGGCGTTCACACGTCAATGGCGTGTGGCCGGCCCAACAGAAATTCCATTCCACACCGCCGCTGAACCACGCCACCCGAAGCCCCAGATTGCCGGGCTGGAACACGGGATTGCGGAAGAGCAGCTCACGGCCGCTGGGCTTGTGGATGAGGGACCATAACCGCCCACCCATCTCGAGCAGGAAGGTGGCCCGCAACGTTTCGTTTTCCAATACGGCCACATCAAAGGCTCGCGGCTCACGATGGCGTGACAAGTCATCCTGTAACTTGTACGGCAGACAGTTCGAGGGCATGCCATACCTGATGTAGCGCGCATCTTCGGGCGGAACCCCGGGCTCAATCTTCGCCGGGTCAGGGGCGTTGGGAAGTGGTGGTACATCGAACTGGGGGTGCGGACTCTCCGGCCCGATTCCGCCCGCCGGCATGGTAAAGGTCTCAAAACGTAGTTCGCTCATTGCTTCCTGACTCCTTCATGGGTTTAATAATGTCCTCGCTCGTTAGCACTCCCTCCGCCTCCAGGCCTTCATACCCGCCCCTTCACTCTTTGATCTTTACCCGATAAAACGCCGGACCTGACGTGGGAGAAGGACTGTACTGCCACTCGTTCGTGCCGGTGCCGGAACGACCCAGATCGGGACTGATATTGGTCCAGCCGTTCGTGGCGCCAAGCTGGGGGCCGCACTCGATAATAAAGGGGGTCGTTACCCCGCTGTTGGTCGTCCCGTACCACCAGATCCGGCTCACCGTCCCGGAGACATCCATGCGGAGGATCCGGAAAACCGAGGCGGCATTGCTCGGAGCTGTCCCGGCCCGGTATTCCTGCCAGGCCGCCGCGCCATCGTGATCCGTGTCCAGCAACTCATCAGTTGCGAAATTGGTCGCTCCAGCCTGGGCGCTGAGCCACCAGTACGGCGTGCCGTACGCGGCCGTGACCAGCGGCGCAGACACCTGCACATCCGTGGACAACGCGTGGGTACTGGAGCCGCGCAGGGTAGCCTCCACATTCATGGCACGCCCCGCCAGCGACGCCGAGATATTCACCCCGCGCCATGCATTCCAGTTGGTGGCAACAAAAACGGCAGGCGTTCCGCTGCCGACGATGATGTTCGTGCTACCGGACACGCGGGCGACCGTGACGGTGACCGCCTGCGACGGCGCCGTGGCGAGCTTTATCCCGATGGTCCGGTTCGTATCGGTCCCCATCATGACCGCATTCGTTGTGGTCATGATCTGGATATCATTATCGAATTCCGTCGCCGGCACACTGACCGTCGGCGCGCCGGCCAGCGCCACCTCCACCCTCCCAGTCCCGGAGTCTTGATCCCCATCCTCGAGGGCGGACACCACAACCATTTGCCAATTGCTCCACGTCCCGGTGGTAAAGGTCAGGTTCGAGCCGGCCGTGACGACCAGATCCGGATCACTGCCCGCCTGCATGGCCGTGATGACGGTGACCGGCCCGGCGGGCGGCACCCGCGTCAGGCGCACCGACAGGGTGTTCGTTCCGCCTTCCGCCACAGACAACCCGTTCGTCGGCGTCACCTCGAGCGCGGGATCATCGTCGGTGAGCGTGATGCGGCAGACCGACCCGGTGTTGATCACGGCACCGCCCGCTGCATTGAACAGCACCGCCTCAACGACCATGGTCGTGACGAGATTGTCAGGCGCACACGCGACCACCAGTTTCTGCGTCGATGCATTCCCGTCCGCCCACTGGAGTGTGCCATTGGTGCTGACGGCATACAGTCCGTTGCCGTAGCCGTCGGACCCTGTCCTGGTTCCGATCAGGAACTGCGCGGAGACGCTCCCCGTGGCGCCACCCACTCGCGTGACGGTCGTCGTCACCATGCCGGCCGTCTCCGCCGCGACAAGGTTGGTGACGGCGAATCGGAGTGAGCCGGCGTTGGTAACGGGCGCGACCACTTCCATGAGGAAGTTCGAAGAGACTTGATCGCCTTGGTCCCGCAGATTGATGGCGACGGTGTAGAGTCCGGTGGCGGTGCTGCCGCTGACCGTACCGGCAATCAAACCGGCGTAATAGTCGATGTTCAGGTTGTTTGGCAGTCCATTCATCCAGTCGTCGGACCAGGTGTATCGCGGTACGCCGCCGGTGGCGTTCATCTGGTAGCGGTACGCCGATCCTTGCGTCGCGACCGGCAACGGGTTGGTGACGCCCGCAAACTCGAGCATCGTTGCGGTGGTGCCTGTGGCGACGTTGGAAATCCCGTTGGTATTGCCGGCATCGTCCCAGGCCTTCACGGCGAAGAAGTAGGCCGTATTGGGAATCAGACCGGTCACGGTTGTGGACGCCCAATAGCCTGGCTCGCCGGGGGCGGACGCCCCAGTCCACCGCGTGGCGGCGGCCCAGGTGGATTCGTTCAATGCGTTGGTGCTATAGCGCAAGTCATAGCCGGCCACGAGCCAGTCGTTCGTGCTGTCGTCGCCCACCTCCTGCCAGCGCAGGGTCAGCGAGTCCGAATTCGTCGCCGTCACCGCGAGGGTATTGATGACCGGCGGTGCGGTCACGTCAACGACTGTGGAGGTGGTGCCGTAATCCACCCAGATGACACGCTGGGTATAGTCGAACGTGATCGGCATGGTACCCGCGTAGGTGACCCGGTTGCTGGGACTGGTCGCCACAAGGGTGTACGACTTGAGTGTGCCGTTCGAGCCGGACTGCCTGTCCTCGAACGTCAGATACCAGCGGTTCGTCGCCGGTGACGTGACGATATCGGAGAAATCGAGCACGAAGTTGCAGTCCTTCTCTACGGAACCCCCGTCGAATGCGTAGGACCCGCCGTTGTAGACGAGGTTCGGCCACCAGCCCTTGCGCGGGTTGGTTGTGTCCAACCCGGAAATGCCAAGGACCAGCTTCAACTGGTCCCGGTACCGGTGGCTGACGGTGATTTCCGCCAGGTGGGATGGCGTGTACCCGGGCTGCACGCTCATCCAGTACGGATTAGATCTGAACACGGGCTGACGTGTGACGGACTGTGTCCAACCCTGCACCTTGGTCGGGAGCTGAATCGCGTCATAGGCCACCCAATAGAACCCGCTGTTCCAGTAGCCCGTACCCCAGGAGTTGGCGATCTTCAACGCGCCCTTCTCGCCGGGATCAACAAATCCGTTGCCGTTGATGTCGAGCCAGAGATTATCGTTATAGCCCACGATAGCCATCGCATGCGGGCCGGCGGTGCTGGTCACCTGCCTGCAAATTTTCTGCCCAACAAACGCGTCGTCCGCCGTGGTCGCCGGATCATCGCTGATGGACCGCTGCTCCCAGTCATAGATCCATGTCTCGAAATTGAGGACATAGCCGTTGACCAGCATCGTCTTGAGGTTTTCCAGTCCGGCCGGCGTATTCACATCGGCAATCCACCCCATGCTCCTGGCGCGGCTGAAAATCGCCTCCCGCCAGATGGAGGCGGAGAGCGGCCACGCCGTGACATTGGAGTCGTACGGCCAATTCGCCCAATGGGGCGCGCCGTGATTCATGATGACCTGCATGGCGGTGAACACCGAGCCACCGCCATCCGAGCCGCCATTGAAGAGATTATAGACGAATTTTGGCGATAACGCGGCGGCCGTTCCACCGGTTTTGGCGTTGATGCCGTTGGCGCGAGAGACCATGTGCGTGAGGGTGTAGTAGGTGACCGAAAATGGCACGCAGGAGTTCAAACCGCCCTGGTTGCCGATCGGCGGGAAGGCGTCGAGGAGACTGTTGTCAACCGCAGCGGGCAGCGCCATGGGCACGATGGGATCGGTCGCGGCTGTGGCGCCCACCGTGCCGGTCGGAGCCGGAGCCACCGAGGCCGCCGCCTCTTCCTGCTCTTCGGTCAATCCCACGACCTCGGACCCGAACGGCACAACATTCAGGGCGGTCGCGCTGATCAGGGCCTTGCCGTTTTCCGCGGCAGCGTCATTGATTCGCTGCAAGCCGAGGGCGTTAAGCTTAACCGAGCGCCCGATGATCATGTGTTTCCGCGCCCATGCCAGATCCTCCGCCGTCGGCGGCAGCAAGCCCGTGCGCGGCAGTTCCTGCGCTGGCGCTTCAGCCAGGGCCGTTGTTGCGATCAGCAACAGCGCCTCTACAGCCAGCACAACCGTTCGCACTTTCTTCATAGATCGCTTTATCACGCCGTTCCCTATCCTGTTTTCCTGATCAGATGCACTTAAAAGAGCTCGTTATATACATATACCCCGACTGAATATCAACGGTAGAGGCGGAGGCGGATCGCCGTCTTGTCAACTGGCAGGTGCATTCTGGCGCCTTCAAGCACAGGTCTAAATCGCATTCCTGCCAACCTTGAGCGGTTGCCTTTTGTTGCCAAACCTGAACACGCCCCCGACCCCTTTCGGCAACGTGACCACCCCGGCGCAACGTCCTCCTTCAAAGGTCAGATCCGCCTTGATCAACCCGTTGGGATGCGGCAGAACCCCGTGAATCTTCCTCAACGCGCCGGGTGAAGGCGCAATTTCCACCTGCGCAAACCCCGGTGCCGCCGGCCGGATCCCCAGAAGCGTGGCAAACAAATGAAAGAGAATATGCGAGCCCCACCCGTGGCAGTCGGAACGGCTGGGCTCGTACATCTCCGGCGCCGTCTTGAGCCCGCTCTCCGGAATCCGCTTCCAGAAGTCCAGTTTGGAAAGCACCAAGTCCCCGCGGTTGAACCGGCGATAGGTCTCAAACAGGTAGAACATCCAGAAACAGGGCTGCGTGCGCACCAGATCCGGCGACTCAATCAGCGCCTTGAAACAAGCCTTCTCAAGCGCTTTGGGCATCATCCCCGACAGAAGCGCCATGCACTGGGCATGTTCGCTGTATCCGGTCTTTCCCGCATCGTCGGCAAACAGCTTGCGCTTCGGGTTCCAGAACCGCTGCATCACACCGTCAAACAGGTCACGCGCAAGACGCCGGTTCCGCGCCGCCAGCTCCTTTTCACCGAAAACCTCCTCGATCTCGGCAAGCTTCATCGTCGCGGTGACATGGAGCAGATTGAGGATGCTGCTGGCCCCCTTCGCCGGATCAATGCCATAGATGAACGACGCCCATTCCGGCGCGGTATCAACAAACGGCCAACCGGGTAACGGATGGAGCAACCCATCCTTCCCTTTCAGGGACTCCAGCCAGCTCTGGTTCGCCCGCACACCGGGCAGCAGGTCCCTCACTATCGCCTTGTCCCCCCGCCAATACAGGTAATCGTGAACCAGCAACGGCCAGTACATCGGGAAGGAACTGATGATCTGGGGGGTCGCGGGATAACTGGAATTCAGGAAGCCTTCCTGATGACGTGACCAGTCGATCAAACGCAGTCCCCGTCGGCACAGCCGGTCGTCCGCATAGAGCGCATAGGTCGTGAGCATCTCGAGCCGCCCGTCACCCACGTAGCAGGCCTGCTCATAGTGCGGACAATCCATGAAGGTCTCGTGCGCATTCATCAGCAGGCTGCGCTCAGCCAGCGGGATCATCGCCGCGATCGAGGGATCATCGCACTCGAAGCGGGCGTCGCGCTCGAAGGGATAGCGCGTCTCACGGAAGGAGATATCCCGGACACAAACCGGCGTCTTGCCGCCACGAATCGTAACCAGGAGGTAACGCCCGCTCCGCCACCAGCAGGCCTCGTAGGACCGGTCGGTGGCGCCATCGAGGACAAAGGTATCGCGCAGCCCGCGGTAATACTTGCCCACAACCTGCTCGCGGTGTCCCTTGTGCTTGCTCCAACGCGATGCCGGCCGCTCGAACAGCCCCTCGGCCCAGATCAGGGACACATCGGCGCCCGCCCCGCCCGAAACCGTGGCCCGGCTGTAACCGCAGTAATAGTCGCCCAGATCCACCAGCACCGACAGTGAACGACCACCGGCAACGCTGACCGGCCGGCCTTTGTCAAGCAGAGCCTGCCAGGCCCGGATCTCCGGATGCTCCAGAGCCCCGGCCGCCAGCGGCGTTTCCAGGTCAAGACCACCCTCAATCACACCCAGCACCTTCCCCACCCTCGTCACCCGCCCCATCTGATCGGCCAATTCCGAGGGATCGAGCCGCCAGCCTGGCAAAACACCCGACCATTCGGAGACGGGCATGGGGCCGGATACAACGACCGGCTGCACCGGCACAGGGCGCGCGAAAAGCTTCTTCCCGTCAATCGTCTGGCAACAGCCCACCGCCGGAGATCCAACCTCGCCAGGCCAGGAATCAAACGACCAGGCATCAAGATCCTGCACAGCCCACTCCCCCTCACCCGTGTTGAGAACAGGCCCCAACTCCCCTTCGGCCGCGAGGATGAAGCCGCCTCGCCAGCTCTTCTGAACCAACGGGGCATAGGGTCCGATCCACCAGACGTCCGCGGAAAGATGGTGTGATCCCGGTGCCAGGCAAACTTCGTAGGACGCAAAGCTCCAGTGGTTCACATCACAACGGTCGGGGCCCAGCGACATCAGTTCGCCGTCCAGATACAGCCGGTAGCGCATGTCGCCGCTGACATGCAGGATCGTTTTTCGCGACCGGTTCAGGCGGAAGCGGTTCTCAAACCGGAGCACGGCCAGTTCGCCTTCCTGCTTTCCGGGCGCCCAGATCCAGGCGGCCTTTTCGATCGGATAGCGAGCCCTGAGGTTCGCCTCGGCAGCGGGTGTGTAACGCGGCAGATAAACACGGCGGACATTCTTCACAACCGCACTGCCTCCACGTCGTGCGACCCGGGCCCCAGGGCGCCGGGGCACGCACTCTGCCATCCGGCAGGCAGGGACAACTCGGCGGTGGCTTCGTTCGGCACCGTCAAGCGCAGCACCAACGTCCGGTCGCGCAACTCCCACCGGATCGCGGCCTGTCCATACGGGGTCTTAAGCCGGGCTTCGGCCGAGGTCAGGGACCCGCCGGGACGCGGCTTAAAGAGAATCTTGCGGTATCCCGGCTCCCCGATCTCCAGACCGGCAACGGTCGACACCAGCCAGTCACCCACGGCGCCATAGGCATAGTGGTTGAACGAATTCATCCCGACATCCTGGAACCCCTTGTCGGGAGTCCAGCCATCCCAGCGCTCCCAGATGGTGGTGGCGCCCTGCTTCACCGGGAACAGCCACGACGGGAACGCCTCCTGCTCGAGCAGCTTGTACGCGACGTCGAGATGGCCGTGCGCCTCGAGCACGTGCAGGAGATAGGGGGTGCCGACAAAGCCGGTGGCCAGTCGCATCCCATTGCTTTCGATCCGGCGCACGAGCTCGCGCGCGGTGGCGGCGCGCACGCTCTCGGGCACCAGCCCGAAATGCAGCGCCAGCACGTAGGCCGTCTGCGTACCCGCCGACAGCAACCCATCCGGCGATACGAAGCGCCGTCGGAACGCCTCCACGATCCGCCCATGCAGTTCACGGTAGCGCCGGGCCTCGTCCGGCTTTTCGAGCAGCGTCGCCGTACGGGCTAGGATGTCGGCGTTGTTGGCGTAGAACGCGGTGCCGATCAGATCCTTCGGCGTGCCCCCTTCCGTCTTTCCGCTGCCATCCAGCGCCAGCCAGTCACCGAACCCGCCCCAGGTATCCACGTCGGGATGGGCGCGGATGTAATCGCGCACCTTGTGTTTGGCCAGGTAGTCCATGTAGCCGGCCATGCAGGCGTAATGCGCGCGCAGGGTCTCAAGGTCGTCGTAGCACCGGTAAACGGTCCACGGGCAAATCATGACCGCATCCGCCCAGGCCGGTCCGCCGTCGGGGGGAAGTCCGAAGGAGTGGGTATTGGGAATGACGGGCGGAATGGCGCCATCGTGGTCCTGCGCGTCGCGCATGTCCTTCAGCCACTTGTGAAAGAAGCCCTGGACGTCCATGTGGAACGCGGCGGTGCGGATGAACGCCTGGGCATCCCCCGTCCAGCCGAGCCGTTCGTCGCGCTGCGGACAGTCGGTCGGCACTTCCAGGAAATTGCTCTTCTGGCCCCAGAGGATGTTGTGTTCAAGCTGATTGATGAGCGGATGGGAGCACTGGAATGTCCCGGTCACGGCCATGTCGCTGTGCAGCACCACGCCGACCACGCTCTCGATAACCGGATCCGCGGGACCCGCCGACCAACTGATTTCCACATAGCGAAAGCCGTGAAACGTGAAGCGTGGTTCCCACGTCTCGACGCCCTCGCCCTTGAGCGTGTAGAAGTCCGTGCACCGCGCGCCGCGCAGGTTGTCCGTGTAAAGCCGCCCCTTGGCATCAAGTATCTCGGCATAGCGGATCTTGAGATGCGCGCCCCGCCTTCCCCGCACCGTCAGACGCATGCGCCCGGTGAAGTTTTGTCCGAAGTCGCACACCAACGCTCGCGAGTGCCAGGGCGCCACATATTGCTTCAGGGGCGGCAGGGTCTCGATCCGCCGCACCGGCGGTCCCTCGGAACGCTCAATCGCAATATCGGGGGCGGTAGCCGGCTCGGCCGACTGCCAACGGCTGTCGTCGTAACCCGGCGACGACCAGGCCCCCAGCTCATGACGCGCGTCGTACGCTTCCCCCTGCAACAAGTCGGCCTCCAGGATGGGCCCGGTAGTCGTCTTCCACGCCGGACTCGAGGCAATCCGCGTGATGGAACCATCCGCATGGGTGATCTCGAGCTGCGCAAGAAGCAGGGGACGGTCCCCATACTGCTGCCGGTCCTTCTCCGCAATCAGCCCGCAATACCAGCCATCCCCAAGAATCGCACCCATCACATTCTCGCCCGCCCGGAGCATGGCGGTGACGTCATAGGATTGGTAATAGACCCGCTTGCGGTACTCGCTCCAACCGGGGGCAAAAACGTGATCGCCCACGAGGCGTCCGTTGAGTTCGCACTCGTACAAGCCCAGCGCCGTCACGTGCAGGGTGGCGCTTCGAACCGATCCGCCCACGTGGAACACCACCCGGAAATACGGCGCCGGCGCGCACGAGCGGGGGCCACCCCAAAGCGTCGAACTAATCCACATTGCATCCGAAAAATCCGCTAACATATTCATTATTCTCCTGATTCTCTTACTCTATGAACTCTGCTGGCGATATCCACGCCTTCACAACCGCACCACCTCGACGCCGAACGGAGGCAGTTCGAGCTCCCTGCCCGTCTTGCCGCCACCGAAAAGACACGGCCGGCCTGCGGGAACATTGACCGCCGCCGGCTGCTCGGTATGGTTCACCAAAAAGAGCAACCGCCGCCCCGGTGCCTCGCGCACGACCGCCTCCACACCCTCTGGCGGCTCGACACCCGTGCGCACACCGGCGCGCCGGCAGACTTCCTGCAGCAGGAGGCGATAGAAGGATTCCTCCTTCACCACCGCGCCAACGTGGTAGGCAGCACCCTTGCCAAACGTGTTCACCGTCGCCGCCGCGTACTCCCGCGAATGCCAGGCCCCATGGCGCGCAAGGACCTTCGCCTTCTCCGGCACGATCCAGTCCGCAAACCCCGTGGCGGTAAACGTCCCTTCCAGCGCGCCCTCGCCCACCAGCGGATAGTCCGCCGCGATAGACTCGTATTCCGGAATCTCAATGCCCAGCACCTTGGCCAGCGCACAGGGCGGCGTCTCCATAGGGATCAGCCCGGTCTCGTCCTTCACCCCGGTACGCACGTCGGTGACCAGCACGCCGCCGGCCTTCACGAACGCCTCCAGGCGTTTCGCGTGCTTCGCCGAAAGCACGTAGAGATGCGGTGCGATGATGACCTTGTAGGCGCTGAAATCCGCGTCCGCGCCGATGACGTCGGCATTGACGCCCAGCTTCTGCAGTGGCACGTGGAAACGCAAAAGTGCATCCGCGTAACGCTTGTTGGCCTCATACGCCGGCTGTGCTTCGAAGGCCCAGATCGAGTCGTAGTCGTAGATCATGGCCACCCCGGTCTTGACGGTGGTTCCCGCCAACAGGGGCCAGAGGCGGTGCAGCTCCTTCGCGGTGGCAGCCGCCTCATTGTAGCGCCGCCCGGCCTTGCCGTCATGCCCCAGCAACCCGTGCCAGTATTGCTCACGTCCCGCTGTGCAGGTGCGCCAGCGGAACCAGACGATACCGTCGGCGCCATGGGCCACCTGGTGCAGGGCGACCTTCCGCAACTCGCCCGGCCGCAGGTTGCGCTGCATCACGCCCCACCCCAGCGGGCCGGCGGACGTCTCCATGATCCAGAAATTCTTCCGTCGCACCCCGCGCATCACATCCGCCGCCAGCGCGCAATCGTTGTTGATCGGCAGATTAACCTCTCCCCGGACCGGGTAGTTGTCCCAGGAGACAAAGTCCAGGTCGCGGGCCAGATCGAAATAGTTCACGCTCGCGGCGAAACCCATCATGTTGTGGGTGATGAACTGCTTCGGGCAGCACTGGCGAAGGATCTTCACCTGCTCGTGCTGGAACCGCACCGCGCTATCGCTGCAGAAGCGCTTCCAATCCAGGAAGAGGCTGGGGTTGTCGAAATCAGTTCGCACCGAAATCGGAATCTCGGCCCAGTCGCCGTAGATGTGGTTCCAGAAGTGGGTACCCCACGCGCGGTTGAGTTCCTCCAGCGTCTTGTACTTGGCGCGCAGCCAGTCCTGGAAGGCGCGACCGCAGAGGTCGCAGTGGCACAGGCCGCCGGTGAATTCGTTATCGGTCTGCCAGCCGATCACATGGGGATTCCCTGCATAGTGTTCGGCCATGGCGAGCGTGATGCGCTCGGAAAGGCGGTTGAACGACCCACTGGAGAAACAAGCGTTCTGGCGGATGCCATAAACGGTCTTAAGCCCGTCCTTACCACTGCTGACGGCCTCAGGATACTTGCGCGCCACCCACGGGGGCATGGAGGCGGTGGGCGTGCCCAGCACCACTTCGATGCCATGCCGGCCAAGGATGGCGATGGCCCTGTCGAGCCAGTCGAACTCATACTGGCCTTCAGCCGGCTCCATCCTGGCCCAGGCGAATTCGGCAAGGCGCACGACATTGAAGCCCGCCTTCTTCATCAGCTTCGCATCGGTCACCCATCGCGCTTCGGGCCAGTGCTCGGGATAGTAGTCCACGCCAATACGAAAACATCCTGTCGATTCTGTCTTCTTCATGCTTCCTTCCTATCAGTTTTATCACAACGGTGTTGGAGACCGGAGTCCGCCAAGCCCTCAAGATCCTTTTTCCACGGGGCCGAACATACGATCGATTTCGCGCCGGGCGATCTCCACGGCGCGTCGGGGTTTCTCCAGGTTGCCGTGCATCGTATACACGTCGCGGACGACAAACTCCACAGGAACGTTCCGGTTGGCGGTAATCTCGAGCGTCTTCCGGATCTCCGCCGCCCAGGCCTCCTCGTTCAGGGTCACATCCACGCCCAGCAAATTGGGGTCGGGTTTGCGCGAATAGACGATTCCTTTGCCGGCCAGCATATCGGCCATGTACTCCTGCTTTGCCCACTTGGAGATGGAGACGGCCTTGAGGTTGGGCAGCTTGCTGAGCGACATCTCCCAGATCGGATCGGCCGGTTCGCAGCAACCCCAGTAGACCAACCCATAGAGTTCTGCAAGTTCCTTGTAGTACGGGAAACAGAACTCATGGAACTGTTCCGGTGCGATGCCCACCGTCTCCTGACTGTCCATTCCCGACCACATATCCTTGAGCCGGACACGGCCGGGTTCAACCTTCCGCCCCGGCAGAAGTGTGGTGAAGTTGAAACAGGTTCCGCAGGTGCACTGGTTGCCGTTATTCAGCACCAGCAACCCCTCTTCTTCGGCCCAGAGCGCCATGCGCCTGGCGTTGTCCTTCAGGAGGGTCATGAGGGCATGCACCTTGTCGGGGCAGTCCATCATGCCCATAAAGAAGGTCTCCATACTCATGATCCGCATCAGACGCTGGGTCAGGTTGTTCCTGCCGTAGGTGCCGGAGCTCAGTGCAACGGGCAGAATGTCGCCGAAGGTCTCCTCCAGGAACTCCTTCTCCGCCCGCGTGCCCGCCCGGTCCACACTGAACGTCGACGGTTTGATCATGTCAAAGCCTTCGTTCAAGTCCTTGACCGGGCAGTCGAAGTGGTAGCCAAGCACCTGCCCCTCCCCGTCCTTGAGATACTCCGTTTTGATATCGAGGCCATACTCGTCGAGCTGAATATGCCACCCGATGTCCAGCGTATCCGGGCAGACATGGTCATCATTGAGGATTTCATGGTGGCGGATATTGCGAAGAAAGGAGGCCTCGAGTCCGCGGCCGTATTCGCTCCGGCACTGGAACAGGGAAGGCGGCAGAAAGTCCCGGTCCCAGGTCCAGCTTTCGATCGCGAACGGCGGACGGGCACCGGGCTTGGCGTCATTCATCTCGGTCCAGATCTTACGCCGAACCGCCATGACCGGCAGGGCGGCGATTTCCGCCTGCCGGCGGGCAAGTTCGCGTAGACGGGCTCTTTCATCGGCTGACAAAGTGTAACTCATATGGAACTCCCAACTTCGATCATCACTCACTTCTCCCAGTATCCGATCAAATCGTAGCGTCTCATCGATCGCTCGCGGCCGATTCCTGCCGCCTCTCCAACGTCACGCTGTCGCGATAGCCGGTCGCCACCTCGTGAATTTGAATCGTCCACTTTCCTGCCGTTTCATTCAAGGCTAGAGGAAGCTCGAAACTCCCGCCCGAGGCGCCGCAGGCCACATTGGCGCGGTAGGGCAGCCGTTCCTTGCCGTCGGGTCCAATATAGGCCAGGTGGTAAACGTAGACCTCCATGCCCGCGCCGGCAAAGGGCGTGATCCTAAGTTTGTCCCCTTCCACCTTGGCCTGAAAGGGTTGCAGCGCCTGCGGGAAGACGGCGAAGATCGACGGCATGTAAGGGTCCATCCGGAACTTGTGCGTGTCTACGGCACCCAGGGACTTGGCGCCGCGGATATCCACCCAGAAGGCGGTCGTCGGATGGGCGGGTGGGTCACCCGCCCCCACAGTCGGCCCGGCCGTCAACCGGATGCTGAGATCCTCGGGTTTCTCGAAACGCTTGTTGGTCGTGTAGTCCGTCTCGCCCAATTCGTGCACGAACAGTTGAGGGTTACGCTGAACCGCGACGATCCGCGCCCGGCCGTTACGCCACTGTGTCACTTCCACGCCGGTGACGGGTTGCCCGTCCGGGCCGACAACCAGCGGCGTCTGGCGGTCATCCCCCACCCCCTGGCGCAGATACCCGCCGACGCGTTCCCTCAGCCCGGCCTCTTCCTGCCCGTCGCGCAAACGCAGGTGGTAATATTCCAGCAGGTCCGTATCGAGCAGCACGACGCGCGGATTGTTCTTCGTCGCGAAAAGTCCATCCAAGGCAGGCTGTTCGAGTTTCCGGCAATGCTCGTCATACAGGCCCGGGGTCTTGTCGGCAATAACCGTGCCCCCGGCTGCGACAAAGGCGGTGATGGCCTTCACTTCCGCAGCTGAAAGCGTCAGGATTTCAGGAAGCAGCAGAACCTTGAACCCCTCGCCGGTCTTGGGGTCGTAGTGCTTCAATTGGCCCAGTGCCACCTGTTCGGGGCAGAGCATGCGCCACTGGAAGCCATTGTCCTCGATCAACTTGATCCAGCTCTCACGCAGACGGAAGTAGCGGCTCTGCTTGCGTTCCGACCACGATTGCCGGTTGATCCAGTTCGTCCCAGCCGGTTTCACCTCGCGCAGCCAGTGCATCCGCATATTGGCCTGGCTGTGGTAGAGGGCGATGGGGTCATCCGAACGGCGGCTGGCGACCCGCAGTTTGCCGATTCCGCCGGTGAGTTCCTCGTACAGCGGCCTGGCCTCGATCGCGCGCGGGCTGTACTGGCCCTTGTCATCGACATACTCGGATTTATCGTCCCACACCAGCGCCATCCGGTCGCCGTGCAGGAACAGGTAGTAGAGGTTGTGCAGTTCCCAGTTGCCGCCCCCGAAGGTGCAGTGGATTCCGATGGTATCCGGATTGAAACTGCGCAGGAACTCGTAATTGCTGCCGATGGCGTAGTTCTCCATCACGTCCAGCGACTGCGTGAGTTTCCAGAAATCCCACCCGCCCACGGGCGAAGGCCCCTGGCCGCCTCCCATACCGATGCGGGCCGTCGGATCCACGGCCTTGACCGCCTTCCCGGCCGCCCGGTATCCGTCGCACAGGACCGTGTCCATGAAATCCTTGTGGTCAGCCCATGCCGCGTAGTTCTCGTTGGTGCGGGCGAAGATCTCGTCGGTGGTCGCCCCGCGGACCGCCTCCCAGTTTGCGAACGCGCTGCCCCATTCCGCATTCAACGCCTCCAGCGTCGGATAGCGTTCCTTCAGCCAGACGCGGAACGCCGCCTGGCAGTCGGGGCTGAAACAGAAGTCGAAGGGCGAGGCCTGATTGCCGATCCCCGTCTCATCTGCCACGGTGTAGAACCAGGGCCGGCCGTCGCGGTTGATCTTGGCCGCACTGGTGAACATCTGGTTGATCAGCCGCGTGGTCAGGTGATTGCTCAGGCAGGGATTGCGCTCCAGCACCCGCCGGTCCGTGCGATCCGCCATGAACGCCTTGCGGGCCTGCTCGAAATAGAAGGTCTTGTTGTCGTTGTCCGGCATCCACATGTGGTACGGGGCAAAGATCAGCGTGCCGGTGGCCTCGACATACCAGCGGTAGTTGGCGTCGATAAACCAGTCCGGTGCCGTTGAATTGCCACCGTTCCACTGGCTGCCGGTCAGGTACATCTCCTGCAGGAATGGCAGCCGCGCTGGATTGTGGCGTTGCCAGATGGCGCAGACGTAGTCGTCCCAGTCCGGACTGGGCCGGTAGAGGAAGCTGGTGGTGGCCGTCTGTGGCATTCCGTCGCCGCCGGTTACTGACAGGCTCAGGTAGTGCCGCATGACTTGTACAGCCGGGACGGCAATCTTAAAGGGGATGCTGGTGACAACCGCGTCGGTCTGGGCAGTTGAAGGTGGCACGGAGACATCCCGGACGCCAACCACCTTGTCCACCAGCAACCGGCCGAAGGAATCGGTGACACGGATAGCCAGCTTGGTGCTGGCCGGGTTGACGGCCCGCGGCAACAGCAGCGAACCCGTCACCGCAGTCCCCCGTTCAAAGGCGCCGGCGGAGAGTTGGATGCGGGCATCCGCCATGCCAAAGCCGCGATAGAACCCGACCCCTTCCTGAGCAAATACGGTATAAGCCGTTAATAGAGTTATGATACCAGTTAAAAATAGTGATGCTTTACTCGCTGACGACTTTATTGTCATAGGTATTCCTTAATCCTTACGGCTTGACGTGATATACTTAAAAGACAAGACGTTAGACAAGCGCCAGCGAAACGTCAACATGTATGCGCGAGAGGCCCAGGTGCGGGAAGAAGCTTTTCCGCATTCTTCCAGAGGATCTGATCGCAGACATGCGGGGGGAGCTTGAGTCCCTGGATGGCATAGCCGTCTTTGCGGCGCTTAAACGGCGGGTTGAGCTGCACCCGGTTGGTGCGCAGGAAGTCCAGTTGTGACTGCACCAGCGCCACCGATGTCTCGATGTACCGCGTTTCCGGCGTCATGCCTGCGGGAATTGGCACTTCGTACGGCTGGTAGAGGCTCTGGGCCTGCATGCCGGTGGGGACGTTGGTGTCGTCAAAGATCAGGTCGGTCCCGAACAGGAGCCGGTCCGGATAGGCGAGCATGAAATCGCGGGCATGCTGCCGGCGGCGCTCGCTGCAACCGAGGATCGGCACGCGCGCCGAGAAATCCATGTGGAGATTGGGCAGCGCATCGAGGTCATCCGCAGCCAGGTCCAACGCCTCGGCGCGGCTTCCCAAATGGGGCGCAATAAAGCAGGTGCGCGGGTGGCGCCGGATCACGTCGTTGCGCTCCGCGATCAACTCGTCCAGGCTTGGCACCGCTTTGCGGTAGTAGGTCCACCAGGCATATTCGCCGTGGAGCACGCCGTTCCAGAAGTTGTCGTCGTTGACCGGCTGCCAGAAGAAGACCGGGTCAGCCGTGTGGATCAGGACCGGGATGCCCAACTCGCCGGCCTGCTTCCAAATGGGGTCGAGCCGCGGGTCGTTGACGCGGATCAGCGCGCCATCGCGGTCCTTGTACGTCAGTCCCAGCGCCTTGTAGACCTTGATCCCCCGCATGCCGGCGCGGAAGTCTTCCGCCATCTGCGCGGCGGCCATTTCGCCGAAGCCGGGTTCGTTGACCCGCGCAAAGTCCACATTGCCGAAAACAACGAAACGTCCGGGATGGCGGTTGAACACCTCCATCTGCTTGCGGAGCAACGTGCCAAAGCCGTCGTGCCAGGCGAGCGTGACGGACCAGGAAATCCCCGCCGCATCCATGGTCCGTACGGCCAGGTCAGCGTACTGGGGAAAGACGTGGGTGTGGATGTCGATGATGCGCATGTCAATAATCCAGATTCTCGTAGAACTCGACCCGGACGTTCTTGAAATACTCGACCTGTTTCCGGAAGAGTTCCTCGTGGGCGGGGTCGCCTTCAAAGAAGGAGAGCGTGGCGCGGGCCTCCTCCAGCGTGGGGAACTCGCACTGCCACACCAGCGTGTTGCAGGCCTGGGGGGCTGCGAGCGGCTTCATGCGACGCCCCTTCGGGTAGTCGGGACGTTTACGTTCCAATTCGGCAAATTGACGCTCCAGGGCGAGGAATTCGCGTTCCTTGCGCACATCATATTCCTGCAGAATCCGCATGGTCACGCTCATGATTCATTCCTCCAGAAGCGCCAGCACATCCGCGGGAATCCCGGCGGATGAACCGGCAAGTTTACGCAGAGATTCGCGGTCGATCCCCGAATGGATCGTATGGGGCGAGGTCACGGAAAGGGCGGCATGGAGTGACCCGAGGATTTGTGCTGCGGGCAAATTCAGCCCCAGGGCCAGCCCGGCAATCATGCCGGATATATGCGCGTCGCCGGCGCCGGCGGTGCTCGCGACCGGCACGCAGAAGACCGGCACATGCGAGATGCGCGTGCCATCCCAGGCCCAGCTCCCGGCCAAGCCGCCGGTCACCGAGATCCACATGGCCGGGTTGGCAGCCGCCAGTTTCTGGATGGCGGCAGCCGCGATCATCGCCGCATCGCCGCTGTCGGGCGGAATCCCCGCGGCCAGGCCGGCTTCATCGGCATTGACGGCCAGCAGGTCTATTTTCGGGAAGAGCTTTCGTTCCACCGCTTCCTGCATTTCGCCGGAGGTGAACGAGGCCACGGAAAAAAGGCCGTGTTTCCTGGCGAGTTCGAGCAGTTCATCGCGCGCGGAGAGCGGAACCTCCGGCACGGCCAGCGCCACGCCGCGACGGCCGAGACGGCGCATGTCGTTTTCCAATGGGCGGATATCCGCAGGGGCAACATGGCCGCTGGCCGAGTCGGCGGTGGTCAGGTTGCCGCCGGAGCCGTTCGGGTAGAGAAAGCAGTAGGAGAAAAGCGTGGGCAAACCGGCGACCGTGCGGACGTGTCCGGTGGCAAGCCCAACCTCCTGCATCTCCCGCAGCAACCGTTTCCCGGCTTCATCGTCGCCAACCTTGCCAACAGGGATCACCTCGAAGCCGGCGCCGAGCAGGGATTTGACATAGTGGCTGATGATGTGGAGTTTGCAATAGTCGCGGCGATCCAGGATGCGGCAGGGA
>Ga0194056_10000763_pt1 | contig 17575 bp, 12 predicted proteins | sample SepL4413m_MetaG_FD_155458 | JGI IMG/M metagenome (GOLD analysis project Ga0194056, IMG submission 155458) | Anoxic zone freshwater microbial communities from boreal shield lake in IISD Experimental Lakes Area, Ontario, Canada - Sep2016-L442-13m | ecosystem: Environmental > Aquatic > Freshwater... | reverse complement strand
ACTCGGTGGTCTGCTTCTACGGCGACGCACCACCGACAGTGCAAGGCAATCTCTTGCTGCACTCAACGATCGGCACCACGGTGCAATACACCGGTGACCCATCGCGTGCGACCGTCGATGCCCTCATCGAAGTGACCTCGCACGAACTTCGCGCAGCTGGACGCAACCCCGCCGTGCTGCCGCGCGGAGGCGCCACCTCACGTGGTGCCATCGGTTACGTCGCCGCGGCACTCGAATTGCGTGAACAGACGACCGCGGCCAGACTCGCGAATCCCACTCTCTGGATGGCGACCGGTTCGTGCGGTACTCAAGCTGGTCTCGTGGCCGCTGTGGCCGCAGGCATTCTTCCCGAAGTCATCGGTGTCACTGTCAGCCGCACAGCGGACGAATGTCGCGAGCGAGTTCTTGCCCTCGCCACCGGCACCGCCGAGTTGATCGGCACACCAACTCCTCACGCGGCGCAGGTCAACATCGTCGACGGATGGATCGGCCCTGGGTACGGCTACGCATCCGCTGAGGGAAAGTCGGCCGCTGATCTCGTTGCGCGTAGCGAGGGGCTCTTCCTCGACCCACCCTTCTGCGCCAAAGCAATGGCTGCACTCGTGTTTGCGGCAAGCAATGGCGACATCACCGGGCCGGTCGTATTCCTTGTCTCCGGCGGAGCACCCACACTGTTCGTGCAGGATGGTGACTTGTGAGTACCTCTGCCGATCACCCCGCGACCCCCGAGGGCTACCTCGGCGCCGATGGCCGCATCTCCGCCGGTCCCGCGCCCGAGTTAGTCGCCGCCGGCTATGCCCTTGAACTCGGCGATGCGCCACTGCTGCATGACGGGCTACTCGTGGCCGACCTCGCCCACGTCATTGCCCTGCATGAATCGGGTCTGGTCAGTGACGACGTGGCTCGCGAACTGCTCGGTGAATTGCTGACGATGGGCGCCGTGGCAGTTGACGACTTTCCGTACGACGTAATTCTTGGTGACGCCTACAACAGTCGTGAAAAGGAACTCACTCGACGTATTGGCGACACCGCCGGATGGGTTCATCTCGGTCGCACGCGACGTGAGGCCGGACGCATCGCATTCCGTCTTGCTGTGCGAGATCTTCTCGTTGACCTCGCCGATGCCGTTGCTGACTTCTCCGATAGCCTCGGCGATCGTGCGGTTGAACTCGCCGACACGGTGTGGGCCGACACCACATACCTGCAACTCGCGCAGCCGTCGACTTTCGGCCACTACCTGGCGAGTTTTGCTGAAGAGTCGGCGCGCCACCTTCCGCGCATTCGCGCAGCACATGAGTGGATCGACATCTCACCAGCAGGTTCGGGTGGAGTCGCTGGCACACGCATGCACCTCGATCGCGCACGCCTTGCCGAGCTACTCGGCTTCGCTGCCGTTGGCCGCAATACCCGCGACACCATGTGGACGATCGACGGACTCATTGAGATCACCGCCGCTGCCGCTCAAACGGTCATCACAGCCGATCGGCTTGCCGAAGACCTCCAGATCTTCGCAAGCGCTGGCTTCGGCCTTGTCACAGTTGATGCCTCACTGTGCCGCGCGTCGGTACTGATGCCGCAGAAGCGCAACCCTTACGCGCTGTCGGTGATTCGCGCGGGCGCCAGCACCATGATCGGCCGCCTCGCAGGAATTGCCGCAACTGCGCGTACTCCTTCTGCTTCAACCGACAACTGGCTGCACTCGTACGGCGAAGTCGCGGCGTCACTCACGCTCGCCACCCGCCTCGTACGTCTGGCGACGGTGGTAGTGCGCACCCTGCAGATTAATGCTGAGGCGATGTCGCGCAGTGCTCACGACCAGCAGACGGCTTCCACCGATATTGCCGACGAGTTGGTTTTGGTTGCAGGTCTTGACTACCGCACGGCCTACCGAATCGTTGGCCACACGGTTGCGCAGTCGCTGCGCACCGCACAGCCCATCAGCATCAACACTCTTGAGGCATCCTGCGTTGAACTCACGGGCGGTCCGCTGCCTGAAGCAGCCCGCACCCTCGATCTCGCAGCCATTCTTGATCCGGTGACCCTCGTGTCATCCCGCACCGAGCCTGGTGGCTGCGGGCCTGATCTCGTACGCGACGAAATCGCGACGCTCCGGCCGATCGTGGCAGCGCAACGCACGTGGTTCGTCGAACGTGCGGCGAAGGGCAACGGCGCGCTCACGCAATTGCGTGAACGCGCCGCCAGCCTTGCTGCAAAATGACGGCTACAGCGACTTCAAGTCCTTCGCGCCTGCACGCAGCCGAGACAACTGGATGAAGTGGCTGGGGTTGAGGAACAGTTCGTTCATCTCTGCCATTTGGTCAATGGTCACTCCATCGCCGTTGTGAATCAGGTAGTCGAGGTACTGGAAGCCGTCCTTGGCTCCGTATCCGACGTGGTGAGCACCCACCAACTTGCGTGAGGTGGCGTCGAAGACCGCCTTCTGGAATCCGGTGCGCTCGGGATGCGTGAAGGCAAGCAACATCGTTCCGTCGGCACAGGGCAGCGGGATGTCACCGTAGGGAACTCCGGGTGGCGGCATCTGCAACACAATGACGTTGTCGTACTTCTCACGCGCCTCGCGTTCAGACAATCCCACCCAGGTGATTTCGTAGGTGGAGTGCAAGAAGTCGGGGTACTCACTGAAGTCGAAGGTGTAGTCCTCGCCCATGATGTTGCGTGCAGCCGTCACTCCACACTTGCGCGCCTTGAACATTTCCATCGGCGGGCCAATGATGTCGCCAATCGCATAGACGCCAGGAACGTTGGTGCGCATGTGCGCGTCGACGATGATCGAGTCGCGGTCGTCGACAGCGACTCCGAGCGTCTTGACATATTCATCAGAGTTGGCCCGCTCACCAGTTCCGATGAACACCATTTCGCACGGAATATCGGTCACCGTGCCATCGGATAGGCGGACGCGAACACCGGTGACGCGGTCGTCTCCGAGTACTTCGAGAGTCTCGGTTCCGTCGTGAATCACAATTCCGCGCTCACGCATGCCCCACACCACGTATTCACGCAGGTCGTCGTCAACGTGGTGCAAGCCCTTGCCCGCCATGAGTGGGCTACGCGCCAAAATCGTGGTCTGACAACCGGCGGCCTGGAAGAACGAACCGTATTCGATCGCGACCTTCGAGCCGCCGATGATCACGCAGGAGCGCGGGTCGTAGTCGAGTTCCTCGATCAACGTCGCGTAGTCGTACACACCCTTGAGGTCGATACCCGGAACCTCAGGCACCCGCGTGGTCGCTCCGGTGCCGATCACGAGGTTCTTCGCTTTAAAGGTACGGCCTGCTACCTCGACCGTGTTGGCGTCAATGACGGTCGCCGAGGCGTTGAGGATGTATTCCATCCCCAACTGCTCCTTGCTCTGGTAGTTCATAAACGAGTGCGCACTATTGCGGCCGCTCAGGAACAGTTCGACCATTTCGAGAATGGAGGCCTTGCTCTCGTCGAACTCGGGGTACCAGAAGCGACCCGAGAACGTGCGGGCCAAGTCGAGCTCACGCGCTGCCTCAGAGAAGAGGTGGTGAGGCACACAGGCCAGGTGAGGGCACGATCCGCCCAGGAAGGGCCAGCGGTCGATCGTCAACTGCCGACCGCCCGCCGCCTTCATGTACGCCGACCCGAAGCGACCACCTGCGCCGCCGCCGATGAAGATCGCGTCATATTCACGGTCATCATCGGGGTCGATATTGAGAATCGGGCCGTCCTTCACGCCCGCCTCGAAGTCATCAATGATGACGCGCCACTCGGCGTTACTGATGCTGATGTCTCGGATGTCCATACCGTCTGTGGTCATGGGTGCAACCCTCGCGATTGCGCCTCCGGAAGCCCATGTCCTCTCAGGCCCATGTTGGGCCTAACCTTTGCCCGGGTGGGCCGATTGCACTCGTGCGCACTTCGGCCAACCTGAGGGCATGGCCACTGACTCCCCCTCTGACACATCCGCTCCCGACCCCGCCGCCGAGGTTCGCGCCATCGTCGCGCGCGCCCGGGCCGCCCAGGAGGCAATCGCCGACTGGGATCAGGCTCAGGTTGACGCCCTCGTCACGGCCGTGGGTTGGGCCATCGTCCGCAAGGACAACGCTGAGGCCCTCGCCCAGCTCGCTGTCGACGAGGGTGGCTTTGGCACCTACGCCGACAAGCTCACCAAAATCGGCCGCCGGGTGAACGGCCTGCTCGCCGACATGCGCGATATGCGTACCGTGGGCATCGTTGAGGAAGACCCCGCGCGCGGACTGGTGAAGATCGCCAAGCCCGTCGGCGTCGTCGCCGCACTCATTCCCACCACCGGCCCCGACGCGACGCCGCCCATGAAGGCGCTCATGGCGCTCAAGGGTCGCAACGCGATTGTCGTGGCACCGCACCCGCGCACCAAGAAGACCAGCGAGATGTCGGTCGAACTGATGCGCGCGGCATGCGCACAGGTCGGTGCCCCCGAAGACCTCATCATCAGCCTCACGTCGCCGTCGATCGACAAGACGCGCGAATTGATGAAGCAGGCCGACGTCGTCGTCGCCACGGGTGGCGCTGCAATGGTGAAGGCGGCTTACAGCTCGGGCACCCCGGCTTACGGAGTCGGTGTCGGTAACTCAGTACACGTCATTGATGAGACCGGCGACCTTGAAGATGCCGCAGCGATGATCGTCGCCGGCAAGACGTTCGACCTCGCAACCAGTTGCCTCGCCGACAACTCACTGGTCATCGCCGACGCGGTGTACGACGATCTGCTTGGTCGCCTGCAGGCATCGGGTGGCTACCTGTGCAACGCCGAAGAGAAGGCGAAGCTGCAGAAGGCCATGTGGCCCGACGGCGGACACATTCCCAGCCTCGACGTCATTGCCAAGCCAGCTGCCACCATCGCCGAACTCGCTGGAATTGAAATCCCCGCGGGCACGTCGTTCATCATGGTTGAAGAAGACGGTGCCGGCCCCGATCATCCCTTCTCGGGTGAGAAGCTATCGGTGGTTCTCGCTGTCTACCGCTACGGCAGTGACATCAACGAGGCGGTGCAGATCATCAACGACATCACGGCCTACCAGGGTCTTGGTCACACCTGCGGAATCCACACCAGCGTTGATGCGCATGTCGATGCGATTGCATTCGGAACCCGCACCGCGCGCGTGCTAGTCAACCAGAACCTCAATGAGGGCGCCGGAAGTGCACGCAACGGTTTGCCGTTTACGTTGAGCCTGAGTTGCGGTTCATGGGGTGGCAACATCACCACCGAGAACGTCAACGCCAAGCACTTCCTCAACCTCACCTGGGTGTCGCGCACCATCGCACCCAAGACGTTCACCGAGCAGGACCTCTTCGGTGAGCACTGGGAGAAGTACGGAATCTAGCCAGACGTGCTCGTCGACATCGTGACCATCAACCGATGTCGACGAGCACTTTTCCGACAGCGTTAGCTTCGACTGCGTCATGCGCGTCGGCAATCTGGTCGAGAGTGAAGTGGTGGTCGGGCATAGCGACCAACTGTCCCTGAGCGAGCGCGTCACTAATATCGGCCACCGCATCGGAAATCTGCCGGTCGGTGAAGTTGTAGACCAGCGCAAACCGCAACGTGATATTCGGCGACATCAGCGATCGCACCGGAATGACCGGGTCGCCAGCAACTTCCGTCGCGTACGTGACAATGACACCATGCGGTGCGAGCACCGCGAGATCAAGATCAAGGTTGGTCTTCAGCGCCAACTCAACGATGCGATCAACGCCATTCGGTGCGATCGCGCGAATCTGCTCGGCGGCATCAGCATCGCGGTAGTTGACGATGTGCACGGCACCCGCGGTGCGCGCGATATCGGCCTTCGCCTCTGAACTCACCGTGGTGATCACGGTTGCTCCTGCACGCAACGCAAGCTGAATCGCCGCGTGACCGACCGCGCCAGCCCCACCCGCAATGAGAACCGTGCGACCAGCGATCGCTCCATCCGAGAACAGACACCCGTGCGCCGTGACGAACGGAATGCCCAAGCCCGCGCCCTGATCGAAGCTGACGTCTGCAGGCAACGAAACTGCCTGGTCGGCAGGCACCACCGAGTAGGTCGCGGCCGTGCCACTCACGCGCTCGCGCGCGGCATGGAAAACCCACACTCTTTCACCAACGCGGACAGGGTCGACGCCGTCACCGACTGCATCGATGACCCCGGCACCATCCTGATTCGGAATCTGCACCGGGCCCACCATCGGCGCGGGAGACGTACGCGATTTCCAGTCAGTGGGGTTCACTCCTGACACACTCACGCGTACTCGCACCTCACCTGGCCCCGGCTCAGGGTCGGGTAACTCCACCACCGAGAGCACTTCATGGGCCGGACCTTTGTCTGAATACACCGCTGCACGCACGTGCGCCACCTCCAATCCGAGCCTAGTGGCGAGCCCGATCTCGGATTTTCATCCTCGGGTGACCAGAAGAATGCATAATTGTATCCATCTGGGTCTGTTTTAGGCCCCGCTGACGCCCTAGCCTGAGCCCAAGGCCCTGGCCAAGGAGGCACGTGTGACTGCAACGATCGAACTCGGTCTGCCCGGATTGACCATGACCCCCGGTGACCACATCTGCGCGTTCTACCGTGGTTCGGTCGGGCGCGACGAGGTGCTGCTGCCGTATCTACGCGCCGGCATCGACGCGGGCGACAAGTGCATCGCCGTTCTCGATCAGATCGAGCCCGACGACCTGTGGGCCGAATTGGGATCCGACGATGCAACGGGGCACGCCCACGACAGCCATCAGGTCGACCTGATGCGTTCGACCGAGACCTACCTGCGCGATGGTGCCTTCTCGAAAGAATCGATGATCGACTTCTGGAACACCGCGATCAGCGGCCCCCTCGATAGCGGCGACTACACCTTCGCCCGCAGCCTGGGCGAAATGACGTGGGCGCTGCGTCAACTTCCCGGCGTTGAAGGACTCGTCGAGTACGAATCCGAGCTCAACCGCTTCCTTCCTCAGTACCCGCAGGTGATCTTGTGCCTCTACGACCTCGACAAGTTCGACGGTCGCGTCGTGGTTGACCTACTGCGCACGCACCCCAAGTTGCTCTTGTGCGGAAGTCTGCTCGATAACCCGTACTACCTCGAGCCCGACGAGTTCCTCGCGTCATACGCCGGGTCACAACCGACATGACCAAGGAGATGGCGGTCGGCCTCGCAGCCCGCGACCACCTCTCCCGCCTCAACGCGTTGCTCGTCCTCGCAATGCTCATGACCGAAAGCACCGACGAGCAGCAAATCCTTCGGATGGGTGCCAGCGCTGCACCCTCGTTCGCGTCATGTCGGCTCGTCGGCGTTCGCACGGTTGACGGAACATCACGCCAGTGGACACCGGGTGAAAAGGGCGACACCCAGCCACCCACACTCGATGACGTAGCAATCGGCGGTGGCTCACTTGAATTGCCAGACGAGGAATGGGGATGGGCGTACGCGCTCGGAAGTGCCTCTGCCTCCTCAGGTCACATGGTGGTCGCCTCCGCACGCGAACTCGAAAACGATGAGCACTTCCTGCTACGCGTGCTTTCGCAGCAGATCGGCTCGGCGGTTCGTAACAGTCGACTTCACCAAGCTGAGCGAGCCGCCGCTAACGCATTGGCCTCCGTTAATCAACAACTAGAACACACAGTGGAAGCGCTGCAGCAGCGCATCGACATTCACCATCGACTCACGCGCGCCGCAGTTTCAGGCGAAGGCATGGAAAGCCTTGCTCGAGCGGTCCATGAAGTCACCGGCTTGCCGACCATCATCGAAGACCGCTACGGAAATCTGCGGGCGTGGGCCGGCCCCGGGCAACCAGCGGTGTATGCCAAAGATCCGCCAGCACGTCGCGAACAGTTGCTGCGTCGGCTATTGCGCGAAGGACGTCCGCTGCGCGAGTCAGGTCGCGTCATGGTTGCTGCCTCTCCGCGACCAGACTCCGTTGCCGTTCTCGCGTTGCTCGACCCCGACGATCACGCACGCGATGAAGACCTGGCAGCGCTGGAATACGGCGCCACCATTTTGTCGATGGAACTCGCCCGCCAGCGCAGTGTCGCCGACACGGAGGTGCGCATTCGCCGTGACCTCGTCGAGGATCTGCTGTCGGGCGCGAGTGCTGAGACCGTGCTGCCGCGCGGTGAAGCATTCCAACGTGACCTCACGGCACCGCACCGAGTTGTCGTGTTTGAAGGTCGCGGCCGAGTGCGCGACGACGACCAGTTCTTCACCTCGGTGCGACGAGCAGCACGTGATCTCAACCTCGGAACCCTGCTGGTATCACGCGCAGGAACAGTCGTGCTGCTCACCGATCGTGATATCAACTGGGACGACTTGCATGCGGGAGTAATGCGTGAACTCGCGGGCGGTCAATGTCGTATCGGCGTTGGCGGCCAGACACGCGGAGTTGAAGACTTTCCGAACTCGCACCGCGAAGCGTTGCTGGCACTGCAGTTGCAACGCGGAAACGCGCGATCTCTGAACGTCACGGTGTTCGATCAACTTGGTGTGTACCGCCTGCTCGCAGCGGCTGAAGATCCTCGCGAGGTCGAGCGCTTCGTGCGCGACTGGCTCGGCACGCTCCTCGACTACGACGAACACCGTCACGCCGAGCTGGTACTCACCTTGCATCAATACCTCGAATGCGGCGGCCGCTACGACGAAACCGCAGCCTCACTGTCGATTCACCGCAGCACGCTGAAATACCGGCTTCAGCGCATTCGCGAAGTGTCGGGACTGGCTCTGGGTGAACCCGACGTCAACTTCAACCTGCAGTTAGCATGCCGGGCGTGGCGCACTCTGCAAGCGCTGCGCGCCTAGTTGTCGGCCGCATCTGTCCTCTGCGGGGCAAACCCGTAGGGTTCCCTCATGAGCGACGACCAGCTGCAGCGGCTCGTGCCGCGGATGCGACCCTACGCACAATCCATCTTCGGCAACATGGGCGTGCTCGCTCAGCGCACCTCTTCGGTCAACCTCGGTCAAGGTTTTCCTGACACTGACGGACCGGTTGAACTTCAACGCATCGCCATTGACGAGATCACCTCAGGCCGCGGAAACCAATACCCGCCGGCTCACGGCCAGCCCGCGCTTCGCGCAGCGATCAGCACACACCAGCTCGAGTGGTACGGGTTGGAATACGACCCTGCGGACGAGGTGGTTGTCGGCACAGGCGCCAGTGAGGTCATCGCGTCGGCCCTGCTCGGACTACTCAATGAAGGCGACGAGCTACTGGCGTTCGAGCCGGCATTCGATATTTACGCGGCGCAGACGGCCCTTGCAGGTGGCCTCTACCGAACCGTTGCGCTTGGGCCCGGATTCCGACCTGATCTTGAAGCACTCGCTGCCGCTATTACGCCGCGAACGCGTCTGCTGCTGATCAACACTCCCCATAATCCGACGGGGGCCGTATACACACGGGCCGAGCTTGACGGCATAGCGAAACTGGCCATCGAACACGATCTCATCGTGCTCAGTGACGAGGTGTACGAACACCTACTGTTCGACGGAGTCGCCCACCTGTCGATCGCCACCCTTCCCGGCATGCGCGAGCGCACGATCACATTCGGCAGCGGTGGAAAATCCTTCTCGTTCACCGGTTGGAAGGTGGGGTGGGCTTGCGCACCGCGCGATCTCATGGCGGCCGTGCGCGTAGTGCGTCAGCACCTGTCCTACGTCAGCGGCGGCCCCTTCCAGCAAGCCATCGCTGCCGGACTTGAACTACCGCGCGACTACTTCGCCGGCTTTGCCGCCGATTTGCAGGGCAAACGCGACTACCTGCTCGACGGGCTGCGCTCGATCGGACTTGATCCGATTACTCCACAAGGTACCTACTTCATCGTCAGCGATATGCGGCCGCTCGGATACGACGACGGTGGAGATTTCGCGTGGGGACTTCCCGAGAAGGCAGGTGTGGCCTGCATTCCGGTGGACGCTTTCTGCCAACACCGGGGTGAAGCCGACCATTTCGTGCGCTGGACGTTTTGCAAGAAGTACGAGGTGCTCGACGCCGCTATCTCGCGACTGCAGAAGACGTACAACTAGTCGCTAGTGAGGCTGACGACGTCGATGAGCTGAACGCCACGAAGATCTGCAGCCAGGCCGCTTTGAACTCAGTTACGCGTCAGGCTGACGACATCAATCAGGGCCGCCTCACCGTCAGCCAGCGTCGAGAACGTGATGTTTGCCGAGACACTTCCCTTGGGTGCCGCACAGGGCAGCTTGAACGGATCAAGGGTGATGGCGATGATCGCCGAGCACTTCACGGTGAAGCCCGACGAATGACGATTCTGTGGGCAATACGGTGCGTAAAACGCACCGTATTGCCCACAGAATCGCCCACAGAATTGCCCACGGAATTCGCGATTCGAGACGACTAGCGCCGCGGCGTCACGGTCAGGGTGTCGGTGTCGGAATCAAGGTCGACCACGACCGAGTCACCATCGTGCACCTCACCCGCCAGGATTCCCTTGGCCAGCGAGTCGCCCACCGCGGTCTGCACGAGACGACGTAGTGGTCGTGCACCGTAGATCGGGTCGAAGCCACGCAGTACCAACCACTGCTTCGCGACCTCTGACACCTCAAGGGTGAGACGCCGATCGACGAGTCGCTTCTGCAGTGCGGCAAGTTGCAAGTCGACGATGTAAGTGAGTTGCTCGGTTCCGAGTGGGTTGAACATCACCACGTCGTCGAGTCGGTTGAGGAACTCCGGCTTGAAACTCGATCGCACCACTGCCATCACGGCGTCACGCTTTGCCTCGTCGTCGAGTGTGGGGTCAACCAAGAAGGTTGAGCCAAGGTTTGACGTCAAGATGAGAATCGCGTTGCGGAAATCGACCGTGCGACCTTGCCCGTCGGTGAGCCGACCATCGTCGAGTACCTGCAGCAAGATGTCGAACACCTGGGGGTGTGCCTTCTCAACCTCATCGAGCAGCACCACGGTGTAAGGACGACGGCGTACAGCTTCGGTGAGTTGACCGCCTTCTTCGTAACCGACGTAACCGGGAGGCGCACCGACAAGACGCGCCACCGAGTGCTTCTCGCCGTACTCGCTCATATCGATGCGCGTCATAGACCGTTCATCGTCGAAGAGGAAATCGGCAAGCGCCTTGGCAAGTTCAGTCTTGCCCACACCGGTCGGGCCGAGGAACAGGAACGAACCGGTCGGACGGTTGGGATCGGCCACACCCGCGCGCGAACGACGCACCGCGTCGGCCACCGCTTGCACTGCCTTCGCCTGGCCAACGACGCGCTCGCCGATCACCTGCTCCATGCGCAACAACTTGGCGCTCTCGCCCTCGAGCAGTCGGCCGGCAGGAATACCGGTCCACGCCGACACGACCTCGGCGACATCGTCGGGGTCGACTTCTTCCTTGACCATCGCGGTGCGCGTATTGGTCTCGGCTGTGACTCGCTCAAGTTCTTCCTCGAGCGCAGGAATGTCGGCGTACACAATGCGCGACGCTTCTTCGAAATCACCGTCACGTTGGGCACGCTCGGCAACTGACCGCATCTCATCGATGCCGACCTTGATCTCACCGATGCGATCGAGCCCGCGCTTCTCGGTTTCCCAGCGTGCCTGCAGTGCAGAGAGTTCCTCTTCCTTGTCGGCAAGATCGGAACGCAGCTTCTCGAGGCGTGACTTGCTCGCCTCATCGGTTGCCTTCGACAGCGCGAGCTCTTCCATCTTGAGTCGGTCGACTGCACGACGCAGGATGTCGATCTCGACGGGCGACGAGTCGATCTCCATGCGCAGACGCGATGCCGCCTCATCGACGAGGTCGATGGCCTTGTCAGGCAGGAAGCGCGAGGTGATGTAACGGTCGGAAAGCGTCGCCGCCGCGACGAGAGCAGCATCGGAAATCGCCACCTTGTGGTGCGACTCGTACTTCTCTTTGATGCCGCGCAGAATGCCAATGGTGTCTTCGACACTCGGCTCGCCAACGAACACCTGCTGGAAGCGCCGCTCGAGGGCGGCATCTTTCTCAATGTGTTCGCGGTATTCGTCGAGCGTTGTAGCGCCAACGAGCCGCAGCTCACCGCGTGCCAACATCGGCTTGAGCATGTTGCCGGCGTCCATGGCCGAATCACCGGAAGCGCCCGCGCCAACGACAGTGTGCAGTTCATCGATGAACGTGACGACACGACCCTCGCTTTGCGAGATCTCTTCTAGTACCGCCTTGAGCCGCTCTTCGAATTCACCGCGGTACTTCGCACCTGCCACCATGGCCGCGAGATCGAGGGACACCAACTTCTTGCCGCGCAATGAATCAGGAACGTCGCCATCGACGACGCGCTGTGCCAAGCCTTCAACAACCGCGGTCTTTCCGACACCGGGCTCGCCAATGAGAACCGGATTGTTCTTGGTGCGACGCGAGAGCACCTGTACGACGCGACGAATTTCGGCGTCACGCCCAATGACCGGATCGATCTTGCCTTCGCGTGCACGCGCGGTGAGGTCGACGCTGTACTTCTCGAGCGCCTGAAACGATCCCTCGGGATCAGCCGATGTCACACGACGCGAACCGCGTACAGCGGTGAAGGCATCGACGAGCTCGATGGGTCCTGCACCGTTGCGGCGCAGGAGGTCACCGGCAGGGCTGGGTTGCGCGGCAATCGCCAACAGCAAGTGCTCGGTCGACACATAGTCATCGCCGCGCTCACGCGCCGCTTCCTGTGCCGCGCCCAACACCTTGTACGACGCGTTCGACAGTGAGGGCTGCGACACGGTGGTACCCGAAGCTGCGGGCAGTGCATCGATCTCGGAGTTCACCGAGCGAATAAGCGCCTCGTGATCGACGCGAACGTTGTCGAGTAGCGCAGTCGCAATTCCCTCGCGGTCTTCGAGCAGACCACCGAGCAGATGTATGGGCTCGACCTGGGCGTTACCACGCGTTGCTGCACGACGTACCGCAGAAGAGACGACCTCTTGTGAGCGAGTGGTGAGTTGTAGATCCATAGCACTATCCGTTCTGTCGCGTGCGAATGTCTAGCGCGCTGCCGAGTCAGAGACTCAGGCGCGTCGGGTGCGATCGGGGCGCCACACAACCAGCGCGGTGGAGTTGCGTTCGCCCTGCAACTGCTCAAGGCGACGACGCATGTCGTGCACCTGAGCCTGCAAGTCGAGGATGCGCTGAATGCCTGCGAGGTTGACGCCCTGAGAGGAGAGCTGCTGCACCTCGCGCAAGCGCGCAATATCACGTAGTGAATAGAGCCGGTTGCGACCAAGTGTGCGGTCGGGGGATACAAGACCGAGGCGGTCGTACTGACGCAACGTTTGTGGATGCATGCCAGATAGTTGTGCCGCGACCGAAATGACGTAGACCGGACTGTCTTCGTCATGTTCATACCGATTGCCAACGGGACGGTTGCTACTCACACTCATGACTTACCTCCTGCCCGAGCCATCAAGTCACCACGCGGATCCTGCGATCCCATGGCCGCGCGATACGCCTCAAGCGCTTCGCGTGCCTCGCTACTGAGTTTCTGCGGAACAGCAACTTCAACTGTGACCAACTGATCGCCGCGTGTGCCGTCTTTGCGCGTGACGCCCTTGCCCTTCACACGGAAGGTGCGGCCGTTCTGCGTACCCGGCGGCACCTTGAGAGTGACCGAGCCACCGCCAACCGTGGGCACCTTGACCTCGGAGCCCAACGCTGCTTCTTCGAATGTCACGGGCAACGCAAGTGTCAGGTTGTCTCCCGCGCGACCAAACAACGCGTGCGTAGTGACGTGCACGGTGATGAAGAGGTCACCCGCGGGACCGCCGTTCTCTCCCGGTGTTCCCTTGCCCTTGAGCCGAATGCGACTGAGGTCTTTGACCCCGGCAGGAATTCGCGCCTGCACCGTGCGGCTCGATCGCGCGCGTCCATTTCCGTGACACACAGCGCAGGGGTCATCGACCACGAGACCGCGACCACGACATTCGCGACAGGGCTCGGCGAAGGCGAACCCACCCGCATTACGTGATTCAGAACCAGTGCCCTGGCACGTGGGACACATCCGCGGCATCGTGCCCGCCTTCGCCCCAGTTCCACGACACGCGTCACACGGACCCTCACCCGACAAACGCAACGGCAATGTGACTCCGTCGAGCGCCTCGCTGAATGACAGGGTGACTTCGCTTTCGGCGTCGGCTCCGCGACGGGCAGCACGTTGCTGCTGACGACCGCCACGATTGAACAGGCCACCGAACACATCGCCCATGCCGCCGCCCTGGGCGCCCGCACCACGACCGAGTAGGTCGTCCATGTTGAACGACTGTGCGCCGCCGCCGCGAGAACCACCGCCGCCGCCACCGCTGCCGGGGAAGCGGAAACCGCCGGAGCCGAAGAGGGATCGCGCCTCGTCGTACTCCTTGCGCTTCTTGTCGTCGGAGAGAACCTCGTAAGCCTCGCCGACTTCCTTGAACTTCGCTTCGGCCGCAGCGTTGTTGGCATTGGCGTCGGGGTGGAACTGCTTGGCGAGCGTGCGGTACGACTTCTTGATCTGGTCGGCGGAAGCATCCTTTGAAACGCCGAGGACCTTGTAGTAGTCCTTCTCAATCCAGTCCTTAGTACTCAACGGATGCTCCTCCTCTCAGTGTTCGGGCAATGCAGTAACTGGTTGGTCGGCAACGCCGACTCGTGCGGGTCGCAGCACGCGGCTACCGAGTGCGTAGCCGGACTGATACACGGCGGTGACGACCGTGACGGTGGGTGCGTCGCCGGACTCATCGGCCTCGTGAGTCAAGGCCTCGTGATGCGTGGGGTCGAACTCCTCGCCCACTGCACCGAAGGTGGTGAGCCCGAGGCGCGCGGCGACAGCTTCGAGTGCTTCGCCCACACTGCGGAATGCACCTTCGAGTTCATCATGCTCACGCGCCCGATTGATGTCATCGAGAATCGGAAGCAGCTCGGTGAGCGCACCCGCTGTAGCCGTGTCGCGCGAAACCTCACGGTCGCGATCGACGCGCTTGCGGTAGTTGGCGTACTCGGCGTGCACTCGCTGCAGATCAGCAGTGAGTTCGGCGACGGCTAACTCAGCGGCAGTGACGTCAGCCTCAACGAGTTCGGCTTCGGCCTGCGCATCGGAATCGGCGGGTGCGGGACTTGCGGCCCGCACCTCACCGGTTTCCGGATCGATGCGCCGCTTGTCGGTCACCGTGAATCCCGCCTCTTGGGGACCTTCCGGTTGCTCGACGTGCGGCGTACTCACTTGTCCTCATCCTCCTCGACGATCTCGGCGTCGACGACATCGTCATCGTCGTCGGTCGAGTCGCCAGCGGAACCTGAGTCTGAGTCATTCGCTGCAGCACCGGCGGTGGCGTACATCGCCGCACCGAGTGCAGAACTTGCCTGGGCAACCTTCTCCATGGCCGTCTTGATGGCTTCGGTGTCGGTGCCCTCGAGCGCCTTCTTCAACTCGTCAAGCGGCTCGGTGACGTTGGCCTTGCCATCCTCGGGAACCTTGTCTTCGTTCTCCGACAAGAACTTCTCGGTCTGATAGACCAGCGACTCGCCGCCGTTGCGGATGTCGGCCTCTTCCTTACGACGGAGGTCTTCCTCAGCGTGTGCTTCGGCGTCCTTCATCATGCGGTCGATTTCATCCTTGCTCAGACCCGAGCCGCCGGTGATCGTCATCGACTGCTCCTTCTGCGTAGCAAGGTCCTTGGCCGACACGTGCACGATGCCGTTGGCGTCGATGTCGAAGGTGACCTCAACCTGCGGAATGCCACGAGGTGCAGGCGGTAATCCGGTGAGCTCGAAGGTTCCGAGCTTCTTGTTGAACGATGCCATTTCGCGCTCGCCTTGGTACACCTGAATGAGCACCGAGGGCTGGTTATCGTCGGCTGTGGTGAAGATCTCGGACCGCTTGGTGGGAATCGTGGTGTTGCGCTCGATAAGGCGCGTCATCACTCCACCCTTGGTCTCGATACCCAGGCTCAGCGGAGTGACGTCGAGGAGTAGAACATCCTTGACCTCACCCTTGAGAACACCGGCCTGCAGTGCAGCGCCGACAGCAACCACCTCATCGGGGTTGACGCCCTTATTGGGCTCGCGACCACCCGTGAGGCTCTTCACTAGATCGGTGACCTGCGGCATACGCGTTGATCCACCAACGAGCACGACGTGGTCGATGTCCTTCACGTCGACGCCGGCATCCTTGATGACCGACTCGAACGGCTTCTTGCAGCGGATCAGCAAGTCGCTGGTGAGCTGCTCGAACTGCGCGCGCGTGATGGTTTCGTCAAGGTGCAGCGGACCGTCGGCCGATGCGGTGATGTAAGGAAGGTTGACCGTTGCCGACATCGAACTCGACAGTTCGATCTTCGCCTTCTCAGCAGCTTCCTGTAGACGCTGCAGTGCCATCTTGTCCTTGCCCAAGTCGACGCCGTGAGCGTTCTTGAACTGAATGACGAGGTGGTCGATGATCTTCTGGTCCCAGTCGTCTCCACCGAGGTGGTTGTCGCCACTGGTGGCCTTGACCTCCACCACACCGTCGCCGATCTCAAGCAGCGACACGTCGAACGTGCCACCGCCGAGGTCGAACACCAGAATCGTCTGCTCTTTGTCGCCCTTGTCGAGGCCGTACGCAAGCGCGGCGGCCGTGGGCTCGTTGATGATGCGCAGCACGTTAAGGCCAGCGATCTCGCCGGCTTCCTTGGTGGCCTGGCGCTGGGCGTCGTTGAAGTACGCGGGCACGGTGATGACGGCGTCGCTGATGCTTTCGCCGAGGTAGGCCTCAGCATCGCGCTTGAGCTTGCCGAGCGTGCGGGCGCTGATCTCCTGCGGCGTGTACTTCTTGCCGTCGATGTCGTCGGTGGTCCAGTTAGTGCCGATGTGGCGCTTGACCGAGCGAATCGTGCGGTCGGGGTTGGTAACGCCCTGCCGTTTGGCGACCTCGCCGACGAGTACTTCGCCGTTCTTGGCGAACGCGACCACGCTTGGGGTGGTGCGGGCGCCCTCTGAGTTGGTGATGACCGTCGGGTCGCCGCCTTCGAGGACGGAGACGACGGAGTTGGTGGTGCCGAGGTCGATTCCTACGGCTCGTGCCATGGGGAGTTCTCCTTATTTGTTGGATCAGTGTTGGATCTGTGTTGGATCTGTGTTGGATCTGTGTTGGATCAGTGTTGGATCAGTGTTGGATCAGTGTTGGAACTGTGTTGGAACTGTGTTGGAACTGGCCCCGGAAGGGTTCAGGCCCGGGTGGAGCATGAATCGAGTCTGACTCGGTCACAACAGGGTCGCAACTCTGACGCAGATAGATTGAGCCTACCAGACTCATGTCTATGATGTCTAACCGCTCATAGCACCCCTGCATTCCCACCCGCACCCCTAATTTCCCCACCACTTTCCGCATGGGGGGACATTGAGCACGCATAGGCGCAGTTTTCGGTACCCAAGCAAGGTCGGCCGACTCCGTCGGGTCAGGGGCATGCACGGAAATCCACGCCTCCACTCACGCCGAGGTACTCCTACCGAGGGACCGCCGTGCCACTCAGTCTTGGGTCAAGATCCCGCACTGATCGTGGTGCCCATCGACTCCCTGCGCGGCGCACTAGTCCTTCGCACCCGCCGCAGACCACTGGCGGTGGTGGTCGATGTCCCACGGACCGCCCATGAGC
>Ga0194056_10000758_pt1 | contig 17608 bp, 14 predicted proteins | sample SepL4413m_MetaG_FD_155458 | JGI IMG/M metagenome (GOLD analysis project Ga0194056, IMG submission 155458) | Anoxic zone freshwater microbial communities from boreal shield lake in IISD Experimental Lakes Area, Ontario, Canada - Sep2016-L442-13m | ecosystem: Environmental > Aquatic > Freshwater... | reverse complement strand
TCGGACTCATAAATGATGATAAGGTAGTAACGAGAAAAGGATGCAGCGAAGGAGATCTTGTTTACATTTCGGGATATGCCGGAAGAGGAAGTGCTTATGCATTAACAAAGATTTATGAAACAGGAAAAAGTATTGAGTACCTGCCCGAATCAAGAATCCAACACGGAAAGATTATGCGGAAGTATGCAACCTGCTGTATGGACACAAGCGACGGAGTGATAACAACACTTGACCAGCTGATGAGGGTTAACAAAAAAGGGTTTATAATAGACACAAAGCCGGAAGAATACATTGATACTGAATCCTGCGAATTGGCAAAAATTGTGAATAAGTCACCTCTGATAATGCTTGCAGGACAACACGGAGAGTTTGAACTCGTGTTTACAGTAAACGAAAAAGACAACGATACATTTCTGGAAGATGCAAAGACAAACGGATGGAATCCGATAAGAATTGGAACAGTTTGCAGCGAGATAAAGATTTCCTTAGCCGCAGATGAAAAAACTTATTATCCGGATTCTGCGAGAATAAGAAATTTACTTTCGGAGACAAAAGGTAATACAGAAGAATACATAAAAGAACTTTTTAAAATCTTTAGTTTTTAAGGAGAAAAGAAAATGAAAAAGCAAAAACTCTTAATAATAGTATTGTTTCAGAATCTGGCAGGAGAAAACAGGTTCTACTTTGCAAAAAGCCCCGCTCCCCCGCTTTCTGGAGCACTTCTTGCGGGACTTACTCCGCCGATAGTCGATATTGAACTACTGCACGAAATGGTAAGGCCGATAGATTATAACACTGATGCTGACATCGTTGCGCTGAGTTTTATGGATTACTGTTTTGAGCACGCTAAAGAGGTGAGCAGAAAGTTCAGAGAACTTGGAAAGACTGTTATTGCAGGAGGAAGGTATGCAACTAACTTTCCTGATAAGGTTATTCCTTATTTCAATTCAACTGTTATTGGCGAGGCAGAAGGTATATGGGAGAAAGTTGTTTACGATGCAGTCAGCGGAAGGCTTGAGAAATCTTATAAAGCCCCAGTGCTGAAATCTCTTGCAGGCATTCCTGCGCCGAGGTATGACCTTATTGAGTCTGACTTTGCAATGCCGGTTGTTACTGAAGCAACGAGAGGGTGTCCGTTTACGTGCAGCTACTGTCAGCTGAACATTACTCCGATGCCTTACAGAAAAAGACCTGTGGCTGATGTAATAAACGATTTGAAGTCAGCATCATCGCTACCTTTTCACAAGAGAAAGTTTGCAATGCTTCTCGACAACAATCTTGGAGGCGACAGGAAATACGCAAAAGAGCTTCTGAAAGAAATAGCTAAATTAAAGTTATGGGGACTTGGAGTGCAGTTCAGTTTTGACTGTCTGCAGGACGATGAGTTTGTTGACCTGCTTGCCGATGCAAACTGCAGAATGGCATTTATCGGAATGGAGTCCATTAGCGAACAGAGTCTTGCCTCAGTTCATAAGAAGCAGAACAAGGTGGAAGAGTACAAGGAATTATTTTTGAAGTTAAAGAAGCGCGGAATACTTGTGTTTGCTGGGCTGATGCTTGCACTCGATGAAGACACAAAGGAATACTATGATTCACTCATTGATAAACTTGAAGACGTTGACCCTGCGGCAATACTTACTTCGCTGTCGATACCTATTCCGGGTACGGCATTTCATAAAACTGTGAGTGAAGAAGGTAGGATTGTTGATGATGAACTTTCACATTACGAAGGAGACCATCTAGTTATTATTCCGAAGAAAGTTACACCAAAGGAAGTATTCGATGCTTACAGAAACGTGAACGAATCATTCTACTCTGTGAAGAATACACTGAGAAGAGTGTACAGACTCGTGAAAGCACAACTTGGTTATGACAATGTTATAAGAAGAACCATAAACATAATGGTATCATCCCTGATACTGATTAAATTATCTGTTTTCCAGAAAGACCATGCAGTAAAGAAAGTATATCCGCTGTATAAAGAATATTTCGGCAAAGAACCAAAAGAAGTGAAAGCCGACAGGTTTGAGTTCAGTCATTCTTTTACAATATTTTGACAATTGATTTACCTGTGCGTGACAATAGAAAAGGGCATTGAATATATTTTTACATTAGAAATTAAAACAAAAGGAAGACTATAATGGAAAATACAAATACATATCAGGGCGGGGAAAACTTCAGTTTGAGTGATTTACTTATTCAGACAAGAAGGAAGACCCTTAAAGAGAGAACAGAGTTCTTCTCAAATTACATAAACGAAGAAATTGAAAACAAAAGGGTACTTTATATGAGAGTAATCGATTCGCAGGCTGACAGAAAAGTAAGTGTAATAGACCCGAAAACGGGAAAGACAAAGAAGATGCTGATGTTCGGCTCGAATAATTATCTTGGACTCGCAAACAATCCTTACATAAAGGAAAGCGTAAAGAAATCTATAGAGAAATACGGAATAGGAATCGGCGGACCGCCGCTTCTGAACGGATACACAAAGCTGCATTACGAAGTTGAAGAAATGCTTGCTGATTTCAAGAAGAAAGAAAGCGCGATGATATTTGCATCAGGATACGGTGCTAACGTAGGTCTGGTGACGGGACTCGTGAACAGAGACGATATAGTTTTGTATGATGAGTACAGTCACGCTTCTCTATGCGACGGTATAAAGATGGGAAGGCTTGAATCGTATAAGTTCAGACATAATGACGTAAGAGATTTAGAGAACTTATTAATCAAACACCGTAGTATCGTTAAAGGAGAAATATTCGTGTGTGTAGAAGGAGTGTATTCAATGGATGGAGATATGGCACCGCTTAACGAGATTGCACCGCTCTGCAAAAGATACAAGGCAAGCCTGATAGTTGATGATGCGCACGGAACAGGGGTTACAGGAGAAACGGGCGGCGGAACGGCTCAGCATTTCGGCGTTGAAGACGACGTTGATATTATTATGGGAACGTTCAGCAAGGCACTTGGAATGACTGGAGGTTTTGTAGCAGGAGATAAATGTGTTACTGATTACCTTAGATTCTTCGCGAGGTCTTATATGTTTTCAGCATCGTTGCCGCCAATTATAGTGGCTGCAGTAAAAGCAGGACTGGAAGCCATAATCAAACATCCGGAATACGTTAGTCAGTTGCGTTCAAACGTCAACTACGCAGTTGCAAAATTAAACGAAAACGGGTTTGACATAAAGACACAGACTCCTATAATAGCGCTAAGGGTACCGGCAGAAATGAAGATAAGAGATTCGGTATTTAAATTTCACGAAATGGGAATATTCCTTAATTCTATAGAATATCCTGCAGTTCCTATAAGTCAGCAGAGGTTCAGGATATCCCTGATGGCCCTCCATACAAAAGAAGACATTGATAAACTTGTGGAAGCTGTATGCGAGGTTTGGTATGGGAAGAAGAGATAAGAGACGGCACACTGATAAAAGATGATAGAGACTGATATTCACTGAAGCCAAAGAGTAAAAGATTTGAACGCTGATTTACACAGATTTAAGACGATTATCGCGGATATTTTTCAGGGTAAGAGATTAGAGCTGACACGAATTTACACGAAAGAAAGATGTACTAATAAAAGGAATGTGTATTATGTAAATGCCGAGGTATTACTTTTTAAATATTATTCAGTTAAATTTCAAAGCCTCAAAAATAATGTGAATGAATATAGATGAAGATTTATAGCTATTTAGGCTTATTATTTGCTTTAGCTGCTCTGGCAACCGGAATTGCCGGCATTGAATTACTTTCGAATAAACCAACATTACCATTTGCTTACGAGGAATTAAGCAACTCAATTGTAGTAACCGTAGTAACCGAAGACTTTCAGGGGTTTGTATCAAAAGGATCTATCATAAAAGAATTTAACGGAGACGCACTTAACGATGCAAACCAGGTAGAGTTTCGTTCGGACGTTTTGAACGTAGGAGACGAGGTTACATTAAAAATTCAAAACGGAAAGACCGAATACGCCTTTAAAGTAAAACTTGTAAAAGCATATAAAGACAGCTCATTTCTATACGTCAGCAGTACAATAGGAATCACCTTCTGGTTCCTGGGATTTTTTGTGTTTATGAGGAAGCCAAAGGAAACTACAGCAAAGGTTCTATTCGCAATGCTGATTATTTTTTCTGCCGCTATAATGACGTCTCCGGGTAAGTACTATGCCTCACTTTATTCATATTCAACAATCGTAAGAGTGCTTCATATGTTTGCATACACAGGAGGAATATCATTGTTGATACACTTCTCCCTTATATTCCCGAAAAGAATTTACGGGTCAAAGTTTGCAGTAAGAACCGTTTATGTACTTATAATAATACTGGGCCTGACAATAAATTTTGCACAGTTAAAAATTGTAACAGGAAATGAATTATTCTATGTTGATTTATATCACACGTTATGGAAAGTACTACTTTTTATCCTTCTTTCAGGAGCAGTATGGGCAATAGTTAATTTCGGCATTTCGTTTTTCTCGAACAAAGAAGACAGCGACAGGCGGAGAGTACAATGGGCGCTATGGGGCTTACTTACTGGCCTCATGCCGTACATATTGTTCTGGGTGATACCAAACCTTCTGAATTCGGGTTTGATTATTGAAGAAGAATATTCCATGGCATTCCTTATTTTAATCCCATTGTCATTCGTGATAGGTGTTTTAAAGTACAAACTTTTCGATATTGAATTCATATTCAGCAAAAGTATTGTTTACGGTACGATAACCATTGTTCTTACAGGGTTGTTTTTCTTTACGATATATGCGTTAAGTACAGTGTTTTCAAACGCAATTGGAGAAATGCAGCCTGTGTATTCGCTGATATCTGCAGTATTCATTGCAATTATATTCAATCCTCTGAGAATCAAAGTTCAGGGATTCGTTGATAAGTATTTTTACAGGGTAAGGTATGATTTCAGAAAAGCCATAAATAAGGTAAACCGGAATCTTGCTGACTGTAACACATCCAAGGAACTCGGCGAGAAACTGTTGAGAGAAATTAACGAGATTATACCGACAAGAAAATCTTCCATTCTTCTTAAAGATAGAGAAGGAGGGCATTTCAGGTTTCTCGCAGGTATTAATGAAAGCGCCGAGAACACAGATATTACGGATACCATTATAAACAATCCTGAGTATATTATAATGATTCCTTTAACGGCTCAGCCTGGAAAAGAAATCGGGGCAATAATGCTTGGAGAAAAACTCTCGGGAATAAAATACCTTGATTCAGACCTTGAGATACTAAAGTCCTTTGCCGACAATGCTGCATCGCTGCTTCAAAGGATTGAACTCAGAGAGAAAATAATAATAAACGAAACAGAAAAGAAAAGGCTCGAAGAACTTAATTCAATGAAGTCTGATTTCGTATCGAGTGTTTCACACGAACTGAAGACCCCTTTAACATCAATACAGCTTTTTGCCGAAACCCTTATGTCTGACAGGGAAATAGCCAAGGATAAGCAAAAGGAATACGCAGAGATTATTTACGGAGAAAGCGGAAGACTCACGAGAATAATAAACACTATACTTGACTTCTCAAAGATTGAAAGAGGTATCAAAAAATACTATTTTGAAACGATTTGTGTAAACAGCATTCTTGAATACATTCTGAATACAATGGAATACCAGTTTAAAAAGAATAATGCAGAACTCATAAAGAATGTATGCAGCGGGAAACTGTTTATCAATGCTGACAGTGATGCAATCTCCGAAGTACTGATTAATCTTCTCTCGAACGCACTTAAGTATTCCGGTGAAAACCCGATAATAGAAATCAGCTTAAAACTTGATAACGACCACGCTTTAATATCTGTTAAGGATAACGGAAAAGGCATCGAAGAGAAAGAACTTGAAAACATATTTGAAAACTTTTACAGGATTCAGAAGGAAAACGAGAAACATACAGGAGGAGCGGGAATAGGACTGGCAATAGTTAAGAATATTATGTCTGCGCATGAAGGCGAAATAAAAGTAGAGAGCGAAGTAGGAAAAGGAAGTACTTTTTCACTCAGGTTTAAAATTTCAGAAACATAACATATAGATTATGAAAACAATATTAATCGTTGAAGACGACAGTTCGATTTCAAAAGGACTGAAAGAAAACCTTGAACTAGAACACTTCAAGGTGCTCACAGAGGCAGACGGGGAAAAAGGGTTTCAGTCTGCTATAAAGAATAAACCCGACCTGATAATACTCGACGTTATGCTTCCGTCTAAAAACGGGTTCGATATTTGCAGAGATATAAGAAGCCAGAATATGAACACACCTGTCATTATGCTTACGGGCAAGAGTGCAGAGTCAGACAAAGTACTGGGGCTAGGGCTTGGTGCAGATGATTACATTACGAAGCCTTTCAGCATCAGAGAACTTATTGCGAGAATAAATGCAATACTCCGGCGCGTTAACAATATAGAGAAGGATTTTGAGACTTACACATTTGCTGACATAAAGCTCGACTTTAAGAGACTGGAATTAGTTAAGGGAAAGAAAACTCTTGAAATGTCTCTTAAGGAATTTGAAATACTTAAGTTCTTCATAAAGCACGAGGGTGAAGTCGTAACAAGAAACCAGCTTCTTGACGAGGTCTGGGGCTACGACGTATTCCCTACTACAAGAACAGTTGATAATTACATTTTAATGATAAGAAAAAAGATTGAAAATAATCCCTCAGTACCAAAACATATTCAGACAATACATTCTGCCGGATACAAATTCGTGAAATAGGAACGGGATTATCTTTTTACATTCTTTTGACATCTCTTTAACGACAGAGTGACAATCACACTGTCGTTTATTTTTAATTTTGAACTGATTTTAAAATTAAAATGGAGATTATCCAAATGAAGACTTTAGTATTTTTCTTACTGTTCACCAGTTTCGTGTACGCACAGAGCACACAAATAACTCTATTACACACAGGTGATTCCCACTCACATCTTGACGCCTTTGGACCGAAGGATGCGAATAACAAAGGAACGATTGGCGGAATCGGAAAAGCCGCAACAATTATCGGAACTGTAAAAGCTACAGAACCAAATGTTATGTTTTTACATGCGGGAGATTTCAGTGTCGGAGATTTATTCTTCAACAAGTATTTCGGAGTACCCGAACTTCAGATTCTTCAACAGCTTGGCTGTGATGCACTGACAGTTGGCAATCACGAATTTGACTTAGGTTCCACAACACTGTATTCCGTTTTGCAGCAAAGCTTTCCAAACGGTGGTTTCCCTGTTCTTTCAGCAAACCTTAACTTAAGCGGATTCCCGCAGCTCGGTAATTTTGTAACACCTTATACAATCAAGACCGTATCGGGTGTTAAGGTAGGTATTTTCGGAATGACTATTCCAAGTCCTTTAGGAAATCCATACCCGGTCGTAATTAACGACAGCATTGCTGAAATAACGTATGCAACCGTATCAGCATTGCAGGGCCAAGGAGCAAATGTCATTATAATGCTTTCTCACCTCGGCTGGGCAATAGACAGTTCGCTGGCAGCAAACATACCGGGAATTAACATTATTGTAGGGGGACATGACCACTATTTATTTAACCAGCCAAAAACAGTTAACAACCCTGCAGGATTCCAGACTTACGTTGTACAGGCTGGAGAAAGTTATGAATACGTTGGTAAATTAAAATTTACTTACTCCGCTACAGGAGTAACATTCAACAGTTATGACCTTATTCATGCAGATGCATCAGTTCCACAGGCAACAGAAGTTCAGGGAGTTGTCGACTACCTTAAACAGGGAATTGTATCGACGTACGGAGATGTTTACGGAACTATGATTGGCACTGCAAAGAATGATATTGGAAGAACAAACAACAGTCACAACGTTCATTACAAGGACAGTCCGATAGGAAACCTGATTACGGACAGTTACAGGCGCAAGACTCATACTGATATTGCAATAACTGCTAACGGACTTATTACACAGAAAATATACAAAGGAAAGATTAACAGTGCTGATATATTTCAGACTGCTGCATACGGTTTCGACACAACAACAGGACTCGGATTTAATCTGCTGAAGATGAAAATCAGAGGGACAGAGTTAATAAAGGGTCTTGAAACTGGTCTTTCACAACTTGGTATTTCAGAAGATTTCTTTCTTCAGGTATCGGGTATGATTTTCAAATATAACCCAAATAACCCCGTTGGAAACCGTGTAATGATTTCTTCAATAAGAATAAACAACCAGCAGTTCAACCCTGCAAGGAAATACACGTTCACTATTAATGAAGGTCTGTATGGGATTCTTCAGATGATGGGAATAGAAGTTGAAAATGTTGAACCTACAGGTATTCCTGAATTTATTGCTCTGAAGGATTGCATTATTTCTCTTAATAATGTGGATTATGTTTCAGAAGGACGCATAAGAGAAAAAACTAACAACTCCAGTAATGATGAATTAGAGCCTGATGAGAATACAGGAACGATAAAAAGTTATCAGCTTTACAATAATTACCCGAATCCCTTTAATCCGGTAACTACTATTAAGTTTCAGATTCCAAAAGATGCAAACGTAACACTTAAGGTATTCAATTCACTTGGACAGGAAATCGAAACACTGAAGAGTGAATACATGAAAACAGGTGTTTACCAAGTTAACTGGAACGGCAGCAGATACTCAAGCGGTGTATACTATTACGTACTCCGTTCGGGCAGCTATACGGAAACCAAAAGAATGGTAATGATTAAATAGTAACCTGAATTTTTAAAAACATTTTAATTAATTTAACACAGATGATGAAAACAATAATAATAAGCTTTTTAACAATGATGTCCGCTCTGTTAATGATTTCCTGTTCTGAAAATACGGTAAGCCCGACAGGAACAACTGCAAACGGATACATATCTGACAAAGTTGAAAACTGGACTCTTGGAAATCAAACAATCAATGCATCGATTTGCATTCCCGGAAGTTATTCATATGCAGACTTAGGTACAGGACAGATAAATTCTGCGGGTATATTTTCAATAGGGTTTACCACACCTGCCAGTGAATACCTCACTGGTATTGACAACCTTTTCAATGAAGGAACAGAGGTCCACGTCAAAGTAAATTCTTTAAACACAAAATATGCAATACTTGTACTTACGGTGAAAGATACAAGCGGAAATGTAACCGGGCTTATTGAAAGAAGAAATTATACGGACAATATAACTGATAATTCATTCTTCACAGAATACATATATTTTAATGATGACATAACACTCACAGGAACAAAGTTAAATGGATATGCCGCAGATACAACATTCTCTGAATATAACGTAAATTCTAAAACAGGTTGGTCAACTTTAAGCTGTATGTTTACAAAATTCACCCCTACATATATCTCATATAAAATTTCAAACACAGAGCCACAAGGCGCTAAATGGTACTATTTCGATGTAAACGATAAATCAACTGGTGTAAACTTCAGGCATAAACATCCGGCATTATTCAAATAAATATTTGCGGCCCCTTACTTAATGCGGTAAGGGGCCGTTTATGAATATAAAACAAGCTTTTATCAATTTATGTTAAATCCGATTTTCTTATATTAGTATTTTTATAATCGAAACTATTTAAACACTAAATGATAAAATATTTTAAGTACTTCTTAGCTTCTATACTTATACTAACGGGGTTTAATGCTTATTCGCAGGATGTGGATTCAGCAGTAATACGAAACCTGTATTCGGAAGCACTTACCAGTAATATCTCATACGAAAACCTGCGCGAGTTATGCAAAAATATCGGAGGAAGACTTACAGGCTCAAAGCATGCAAACGATGCAATAAAGTTTATCGAAGGAAAACTTAAGGGGATGAACCTTGATAATGTTTATCTTCAGGAACTGAAAGTAAGAAACTGGGAACGCGGCGAAAAGGAAGTTGCCAACGCTATGACTAAAAAGGGACGTGTAAACTTTAATGTTTGTGCACTGGGAATTTCTGTCGGTACAGGCGACAAAGGTCTCACAGGAAAAGTTATTGAAGTTAAAAGCTGGGAAGAACTTAAGAATCTCGGTAAAGAAAACATAGAGGGCAGGATTGTGTTTTTCAGCAGAGCAGCAGACCAGAAAGGGTATACAACGGGATATGGATACGGAAGTTCGGTTGACCAGAGAGTGAAGGGTGCTGTTGAAAGTGCAAGATACGGAGCCATAGGCGTTATAGTAAGGTCGGCAACTGTTGCGTATGACGGATATCCGCATACAGGGGTTATGAGATACAACGACTCACTCACGAAGATTCCCGCGATAGGAATTTCAACAAAGGAGTCTGATATTCTAAGCGGATTGCTTAAAGAAGATAAAGACCTGGAATTTTATTTCAGAACAACCTGTCATCAGGATGCAGACGTTGAATCTTTTAACGTAATAGGTGAAATAAAGGGAAGTGAGTTTCCAGAAGAAGTAATAGTTGTGGGCGGACACGTTGATTCATGGGATTTGGGAGAAGGTGCACATGATGACGGAACAGGAATAGTACAATCGATGGAAGTTCTAAGATTATTTCAGTCAATCGGAATAAAGCCTAAACATACGATAAGGTTTGTTGGCTTTATGGACGAGGAAATTGACCAGAAGGGCGGAAGAAAATATGCAGATGCTGTAAAGAACAAAAACGAGAAGCACCTTGCTGCTATAGAATCTGACGGCGGAGGCTTTACCCCGCATGGCTTTTCATTCGAGGCAAGCGACGCTCAAATTGAGAAACTCAAAAGCTTCCAGAAATACCTTGAACCGTACTGGATGCATCTGTTCGTTAAGGGCGGAAGCGGAGTAGATGTTGGTTTCCTGAAGGAATCAGGAGCGGCGCTGATAGGACTGATTGTGGATTCGCAGAGATATTTCGATTATCATCATTCTGCTAACGACGTATTTGAAAATGTTAACAGAAGAGAAATGCAGCTTGGAAGTGCTTCGATGGCTGCATTGATTTACTTAATAGATAAATACGGAATATGAAAAAAGAAAACAAAGATTGCACGTGGCCGTCAAACAATCCTTTAATGATTGAATACCACGACAAAGAATGGGGAGTACCTCTTCACGACGACAGGAAACTGTTTGAGTTTATTATTCTCGATGCGTTTCAGGCGGGGCTTAGCTGGAACACCATTATTAACAAGAGAGATAACTTCAGAAAAGCATTTGATAACTTTGACATTGTTAAGATTTCAAAGTACAGCGAAAAGAAATATGAGTCATTAATGAATGATGCGGGAATAATCAGAAACAGATTAAAGATTCGGGCAACCATCACAAACGCAAAAGCATTTCTGCAGGTACAAAAAGAGTTCGGAAGTTTTGACAAGTACATATGGCAATTCACGGGAGGGAAGACTATAGTAAACAAATGGAAAACGCTGAAGGAATTACCTGCAAAAACAAAAGAATCGGACGCAATGAGCAAAGACTTACTGAAACGCGGGTTTAAGTTTGTGGGCTCAACAATTTGCTATGCCTTTATGCAGGCAGCAGGAATGGTGAATGACCATATAGTAAGCTGTTCGAGGTATAAAGAAGTGAAGGTGGCGAAGAAATGAATTTCTGTAAATAAAGAGTTTATAAAGTACAATTCTGCAGGACATTTAACGAAAAAACGATTCACAATTAATCAATATATTTCGATATTGAGAAAGTTTTCTCATTTTTCAAACTGATAATTTTGTTTAATAATTATATGTTTGTATTACTCATTTAAGAAACAATCACCCAAATAATATGAAAATAATTTTAACTTTCCTGGTAATAGTATTACTGTACGGAAATCTGAACGCCCAGTGGGCAGAGCTCAACTCAGGCGTTACAACAACGCTTTACAGCATATCGGCTGTAAGCAATGATTATGCATGGGCTTGCGGAGCAAACGGAGTTGTTATCAGAACGACAGACGGCGGAACAACATGGACAAATGCATCGTCACCTGTATTAAGACCGACAATGGCGTTTTATAATGTATTGGCAAACAGTTCAACAAAAGCATTTGTTGCGGGTATGAATGCAGCAGGCGATTCAACTTTTGTTTTTATGACATTAACAGGCGGTACAAACTGGGCTGTGGTTTTCAGTCAGGCGGGGGGCTTTGTAGATGGAGTATGGACATCGGGAGGTCTTGACGGTTTTATGTTCGGCAATCCGGTTGGAGGCAACTGGTCTTTATATCAGACAAACTCTGCAGGCGGAGGATGGTATTCTATTACACCTGCTTTGCCACAGGCGGGTGCCGAAGCCGGTTACAGCAACACATTTGCTGTATTTGGCACAAGGGTTTGGTTTGGAACAAACAGCGGGAAGATTTATTATTCCACTAACAGCGGTAGCACTTTCACGGCACAGAACTTAGGGGTTGCATCGGATACAGCAATGTCAATGTGCTTTAACGGACCAGGCTTAGGTCTTGCAAGCGCAAACAGTAAATTATTCACGACAACAAATGCAGGTATAAACTGGGCACAAATATCAATTCCGGGAACGCAGACAATCAGCGGCTTAGCAGGATACTCTTTAAAGTGGTTTGCTGCAAGAGGAAAAGACATTTATTACTCAACTAATCAGGGGGCAAACTGGATTTTACAATACTCAGCCCCAGGAACATCCACATATTCACAGATAGTTTCATCCAGGGTTTCGGCCGGAACCAGCATTGCGTTTTTTGCAATCCGTTATAACGGCGGTATTTCAAAATTACTTACTACAACTGGTATAAACAAAGTTGGAGACGAAATACCTTCAAAATTTGATCTGGCTCAAAACTTCCCTAATCCGTTTAATCCTGTAACAAAGATAAAGTATCTGGTTGCAAAGAACTCAAATGTAAACATTACCGTGTTTGATGTAACGGGGAAAGAGGTTTCATACTTAATAAATGAATTTCACACCGCAGGAACATACGAGATTAACTTTGATGGCAGCAAACTAACAAGCGGAATATACTTCTATAAAATGACAGTGAATGATTTTTCTTTAGTTAAGAAAATGACACTTATTAAATAGAAGAATAATTGACAAGGAAGTTTTTAAAAGCCCCGTTTATAACGGGGCTTTTGATTATTAGTTGTTTACCTTCCTAAATATATATCCACCCTTGGTGGCTCCCCAGACCTGTTCTTCATTTTCGTTAAATCCCCTGTCCCAGCTTTTCATTCCGTCTTTGTTTATAACAACTTCGCTCGATGCATATTTTGCATTACGCAAATCGCTTTCACAACCTTTGTCTCTCGTAGAACCGACGAAAGAACTGTCACCAACTTTGCTAAGAAAAACAGAGCAACCAACACGCAGAATAAGGTCAGCAGGGGTTAAATCCAAGAGCGGTTCATCTTTTTTCCATTCGCCTGCATATTTCAATGGGTCGGGAAATGTGAATACGACACTTTCAATCGTTCCGTCCTTTAAAGGAAGAACCCTATAGACTCTTTGTCTGTATGGTTTATCAAGTTTTGAAGAAACCGCCTGTTCGACATAAATCCAAATTGCGTCAGCCCTGTCAGTCCAGATTCTTTTCATCTGCAGACGTATATCGAAATAGTTAGTGTCGGCTTTTGACTGTTCCTCGCTTGAGAAAGAGCCCTCCATATAAGATACAAGCAATGACAAGTCATTTGAATTGTCTTTTGCGGACGGATTATCTTGCGCGTTAAGTTTGCCGGCTAATATTACAAGCAGAAATATAATTATAAACCTTCTCATTTTTTAACTTTGTTTAGTTTTTTATTCTTATCTATAGATTCTCTTTCGATTTCCTTTTTAAACTTTATAACTTTAGCCAGCACCTTCTTATCAGATGCTCCGATAATCTCAACGGCAAGCAGTGCTGCATTCTTCGCATTATTGATTGCAACGGTTGCGACCGGGACGCCGAAAGGCATCTGAACAATTGAGAGCAGTGAGTCGAGACCTTTTAATGCTTTTGTTTCAACAGGAACCCCAATTACAGGGATTGGCGAATATGCTGCACACATTCCGGGAAGATGAGCAGAGCCGCCTGCGCCCGCTATAATAACTTTAATCCCCCGCTTGTAAGCGTTCTTCGAGTACGATGCCATTAAATCGGGAGTGCGGTGTGCAGATGTAATCTTAACTTCGTAAGCAATATTGAATTTGTCAAGAATCTCTGCTGCCTGATTCATAACGGGAAGGTCTGAATCAGACCCCATTATTATTCCAACTAAAGGTTTTGGCATATAATTAATAATTTAATTTCTTGAAAGAACTAAAATGCTGATATCATCAACCTGTTCAGCACCATCTGAAAACTTATTTACATCTTTAATTAAACCATCAAGCAAATCAGACGGAGTGCTTGAGGTATTCTTATAAAGAAAATCTTCGAGCCTTGTAAACCCATATTCATTTTTTACGTCATCCATTGCTTCAATTATTCCGTCAGTGTAAAGCAGCAATTTGTCACCCTTTTTAAAGTCAAACGTTACTAAATTATCTTCATCGTCTGATATAAAATTATCAACTGCGCCAAGTGTGATACCATGTCTTTTAACCTTAAAGAGTTCGTGTGATTCACCCGAAATCTTATAAGGGGGCAAATGTCCTGCATTAAACAAAGTACATTTATTATTTTTAGTATCTATTACTGCAAACACAGCAGTTACAAACATCTTTCTGTTCTGAGTACGCCGCACCATCCTGTTCAGTTTGACAAACACTTCTTTCGGATTTGAAGTATCCTCCAGTATTAAATGCATACAACTCCTCAGTCCCGATAGAAGCAGAGCACTTGCAACACCGTGTCCAGAAACGTCACAGATAAATATTCCTGTTAAATCATCATTAATGTTAAAGTAATCATAATAGTCACCACCGACTTCACTTGCAGGAAGAGAGGTTGCTGCAATCTGCAAATCACCTATAATCTTTGTGCTTTCAGGTAACATCGATAACTGAATTTCGCGTGCATAATCAAGTTCCTTCTTCATCCGGATAGTTTCTGAATGACGCTTGAAGTATACATCATACTCCCTGTTAAACTTTTTGTGTCTCTTGTTTTCTGAAGAATATGAAATCACAAAACACAGAAGTGTTGTAACAAGCATTGGAATTTTGCCCGTAATACCGAAGTTCTGAAAGAAAATCAGGTCTGTCAAAACAGGAAGTCCAATTGCAAGCGAATAGAGTTGAATAAGGTCGTTTTTAGGAAACCTGAAGAATATTAGTGCGAGTGAGAAAAATATAACAATAGTTGTTGTGTCCGTTTTCTTCTGTTCAACGGTAACATCTATTTCTTCATCAGCAATTTTCTTTAATTTTTCGACTTTTGCTTTGTTCTCTTCTACGGGCTTATCCTTTTCTATAATATTCTGAAATATTGTAGACAGAAGAAAGAGGATTAACGCAGTTACAAATAGTATAAATATTTTCCTTCGAATGCTTTCAACAGTAAAAATTCTGGTGTAAAATATTCTTATCAGAAGCGAAACAACAAATGCTGCAAAGTTTGAGTAAGAATCATAATCGATACTTCCATCGAAGAAGGTGGTAATTGTAATGAACCCGGTAACTATCGAGAAGATAAGTAAAAATGTTCTCAGAGACGAATAATTCTTTTCATCCTGATGAATCCTGTAAGAATCCTCTTTGGAGTTTTCCAGATATTTATCGAATTCAAATGCTGTTACCATTCGTATGAATTATTATTCGGGTTTAAACTCGTTAGGTAAATCACCACCGGTACCGAAGAAAAACTCAGACATCTGGTCCATAAATATTTTATCGGTATCGGGGTTTGAAAGGTCAAGTCTGTATTCGTTAACTATCATCTTAAAATAATCAACAAACATTTTAAACGCCTCTTTTGAAACGTTATCATAAACCCGCTGCCCCAGTTCTCCCTGAAGCGGAAGCCTGTCGAGACCAGGCAAGTCTTTATTTAATTTAACACAATGTACTATTCTTGGTTCTGCCATATATTATTTTGATTTTTCGTCTATAAGTCTATTTTCAAATACGTTATTTATTACCTTTTGTTGCTTAACGGCTTCGAGCAATGCATCACGGTCGATAACATTTGTATCAACAGCCTTTATCTCTTCTCCGAAATCACCGAAATATTTCTTTGCCTGTGCGGCAGTATAACTGTTGGTTACAATTGAATAATCCTTATCCATTTCAAGAGGTTTACCGTTAACTTCAACAGACTTGATAAAACTGTCCGACTGATCGCTTATAAGTGAAGAGTTAACAACTATTTTCATTCCTGACTGAATAATCATATCGTACCCGCTTAGTTCTTCATCTTTTGCAGACATACGGATATTGTTTGAAATCATTTTCTTTAAAGTTGAACCTTTAATGATGAAGGTCATAATATTATTTCCGAAAGGATTTATTTCCCAGATATCACCGACGGTAATATTACCCTTGAGCATATCTTTCCTTATACTGCCTGCATTAAGGAAAGCTACATCGGTTTTGAACATTGTCCTTAACGCATCAACGTTCCACTGTCCGCAATTACCTTTCTTCCAGTCAACTTCAAGTTTACCGATAACCTTTTTCATTTCCGGTTCAATTGAAGCAAGCATTTCGTTCACTTTGTCTCCTGCTGTTTTATCGAAGATGGCAGAATCCAGAACAGTTTCATTTAATTTACCGAAATAACTTACTACTGTATCTTTTTCTATATCGACTTTTAAATCAAGTTTGCCGAGAAACTTACCGTACGAACCTGCCTGAACGATAATTATGCCGTCAACAACTCTTGGTTTGTAGATAGGGGTATGAGAATGTCCGCCAACTATAACATCAATATCATGAAACTTCTTTGCATAAGCACTATCCATGTCAGCGCCGTTATGAGAAAGAAGAACTATAAGGTTACACTTTTCGTTTTTTAATACTTTAAGGTTTGCCGTAATAACCGAATCTGTGTTTAATACAACAATTGAGGATACGTTTTTTGGAAGAGTAAGAGATTTCAAATCTTCGGGTGAAACTCCGATAATACCGATTTTAATCCCGTTCTTTTCTTTAATTACGTATGATTTCCCGAAAGTCCTCTGTTCTTTGGGTAAATAAAGATTAGCAGAGAGTACGTCGAAGTTAGCGGTCTTCAGTCCTGAATCCAACACTGTCGCTCCATAATCAAATTCATGATTACCTACTACGAAGGCATCAAGGTTATACATCTTCAAAAGTTCAATCTGCGAAAATCCATTAGTAATAGACGAAATAGGACTACCCTGATAATCATCTCCGCCATTTAAAACGAGAGAATTGTCATCTCTGAATTTATTCAGATATCCGAGTACAGAACCTGTACCCCCAACAAAATAAGTAGTTGTCTGACCGTCTTTCTTTTTTGAAATCTGGTAAGGTACATTGCGTGCGTGGAAATCATTCCAGTGAAGGATAGATAATTCCTTTACATTATCCTGAGAAAAAGAATAACCGCTGGAAAGGGTTATTAAAAATATTACTATAAATTTTTTCATAAACTAATCTGATTAAATAATGGCATAAAATACTCAATATTTAAAACATAAAGAATGAATAAAGGAGTTTACACGTAAAAGACAAAACAGAAAAACATGTTGGACTTTCTAATCGGATAAAAACTACTTTAATTTTTCTGCTCAATAGATTATATTAAAT
>Ga0194056_10000757_pt1 | contig 17611 bp, 15 predicted proteins | sample SepL4413m_MetaG_FD_155458 | JGI IMG/M metagenome (GOLD analysis project Ga0194056, IMG submission 155458) | Anoxic zone freshwater microbial communities from boreal shield lake in IISD Experimental Lakes Area, Ontario, Canada - Sep2016-L442-13m | ecosystem: Environmental > Aquatic > Freshwater... | reverse complement strand
GTCAAATGGATACCCCAGTTCTCGTAATTCCGGTTTACCCGCACAGTTGAAACCAGTTCCAGCAACATTGTGCGAAACGTGATAACACCATCCACCCCCCGCTCCCGCAATCCTGCCAATGTCTTCGCTTGAAGCTCCTCGGAAACAGGCAGCTCCGGGATACAGAGAATGACAGCAAGTGGTTCCCCGCCCAGGCGGGCGGCCCCGGCCAGTCTGGCGGAGCGCTCGGCATATCGCAGGATTTCAGGCGCCTGCTCGTAGGTGCCGGCATAGAACCGTTCCGAATGCCCTCCGCGGATCCCCACCACCGCCCGTCGAATGGTTTTCAGATGAGCGCTGGTCCAGATCATTTCAGCGGGAACCACATGCTCCAGGATTTGAGGATGGCTCACCAGTAGGTCGAGTTCCTCTTCAATCCGCTTATTCCGGCCTACCGACACATATTTGCAGGGCTGGTTGACCAGATACCCCAGATTCTCAAAATATTCCCTGACAATTTGTTCATTTACAGCAGACATTCCAAACCTCCTTGAGGATGGATTCGTCGACCTCACAACCCACTACGGCAGCGCCCAGCTTCCGGGCCAAAACAAAACGTGGGCGATTTTCAAGAGTCTTTTTGTCAGCCGCCATAGCTTCACGAAGCCACGACCAGTCGGTGTCAGCATCGGCCGCAGGCCGGATCGGCAACCCGAGCGCCTGGAGCAATGCGGATACCCGCACGGCATCAGCCTGGGCAAAGCCCTCAACTTTGACGGAAAGATGGGCCGCATAATACATTCCCATCGCCACGGCCTCACCGTGCAACCAGCGGCCATACCCGCCGACTTTTTCCAAAGCATGCCCGAGTGTATGTCCAAAATTAAGAATCGCCCGCGGACCGATTTCTCGCTCATCCATGGCCACCACCTCCGCCTTGATTTCGCAACAACGCGCGATGACGGATTCCAACTGGACCGGATCGCGCTTCAGCAAGTCACCGGCACGCTTTTCAAGCAAATGAAAAAAAGAGGCATCCCAAATCACCCCATACTTAACCACTTCGGCGAGACCGGATAGATATTCACGTTGCGGAAGCGTTTTAAGCAGCTCAAGGTCGGCATCCACCTCGATGGGCTGATAGAAGGCGCCTACCAGATTCTTGCCCTGCGCCAGATTCACTCCGGTCTTTCCGCCAACCGAACTGTCCACCAATGCCAGCAAGGAGGTGGGAATTTGCACAAACCGGACGCCCCTCAAATACGTTGCGGCCACAAATCCGGCCAGATCGCCAACCATGCCGCCCCCAAGGGCCACGATAATGGCATTCCGGTCCAGACTGGCGGAAGCCGCCTGCTCATACAAATACTCAACCCACTTAATGGATTTTGTTTCCTCCCCGGCGGGCACCACTGCGTGCAGGCATGTAATGCCCCTGGACGCCAACTGTTTGCGTACGGACTCGCCATGAAGGGCATCCACATTGGCATCAGAAATAACCAACGCACGAATATGCGGTTTATCACCAATGGACGCCAAAAAAGACAGCCCTCTCCCGATATGAATGGGATAAGAACGCTCCGCCAGTTTCACTTGAATCGTTGTTGCCATCAGTCATCCTCCAACCCTCCGCGTGCGGCGGAGTCAGGCACTCAATCTACATGAGCCGGAAGACCGAGTCAACGCGGGAGGATTAAGCTTTCTTGTCATCATCAGGCGACCAGCCCCTGTCGGCCACGGTATCACTTGAGGATTGTTTGCCGAGATAGAGGGCTTCAACCTTCTCGCGTGCCCAGGGGGTCCGGCGCAGAAACTTCAAGCTGGAACTGATGCTGGGATTCATCGTGAAGCAACGGATCGGAATCCGTCTCCCCAATTCATCCCAGCCATACCGCTCCAGCAGCTCATCCAGGATCTGCGTTAACTTGATTCCATGAAGTGGATCGCGAGGGTTCGGCGTATTCATTTCATGTCCAGTAATTCCAACGGCTCATGCATTGGGGAAATCAATCATGGTCTGCCGGTACACATCGGGGAGGCCAATATCGAAACGCCGTCCCTTCACAACACAACCGACAAACCCGTCCAACTTTCGCAGTTCATCCAGGCAGGAGGTCAGCTGGAACTCACCGCGCTCGCGGATGTTGTTCCTGATATTTTCCTCAAGCAGGTGAAATATCTGGGGTTTGATAATATAGATCCCGAATACCGTTAGAAACGTGTCTTCAGCCAGGCCATCCACCTTGAGATTGGCGCGGGCGTATTCAACATCGGGCTTCTCCACAAACTCGGTGATGTTCAGGATTTCGCCTTCCTTCTGCCACATGCCCGCCACGCAGCCGAAATGCTTCACCTGATCGGCTGGCATCGCCTTCAACCCGACCACACTCATACCGGTTTTTTCATAAACATCCATTAATTGTCCGGCACAGGAGCGATCAATCGAGGAGGCATAGAGATGGTCTCCCAGCATGAGCAGGAACGGCTCCTCCCTCACAAAGTCCTTCGCGCAATAAACGGCGTGCCCGAAGCCTTCCTGGGTGTCCTGTGACAGCAATTTCACACGGCGCCCCACATCCAGCAGATACTGGCTGTATTCCTGATTTTCCTTGGACAACTTGTTGAAGTTTTCAATGGGTGGAGGGGAGTAAAAGAAATCCTCAAAAACCTCCTTGTCGCGGCTCTGCACGATCAGACCGACCTCCTCGATGCCGGACTGGACTGCTTCCTCAACAATAACCTGAATCGCCGGTTTCATGCGGCCCTGCCGGTCCATGATGGGGAAAAGTTCTTTCTTGAGCGCCTTGGTGGCGGGAAACAGCCGTGTGCCAAACCCGGCGGCCGGGATGACGGCCTTACGGAGCTGTCGGCCGGCATAGAGTACGAGGCGGAGTCCACTCATTTTTAGATCGCGCTCAATGATCTGGATCACCTTCTCCTGTGTTTCTTGATCCTTGACAATAAATTGTGCAGTGCCATCACCTTGCGAGCCCACCCCTTTACCCCCCAGGACGAGAGGCTGAAGGGGGCCATAGTTCAAAACCTTGTGGAGCACAGGCGCGGTCAACTGGGAAGGACAGGCGGGCATACAATATTTGTCGAATTCCGCCTGGGCCTCCCGCATGAGTTGCCCAATACGGGAGGCGTCCCCATCCCGGATCGCCTGTGCGGCAAGTTGGGTGATTGAGGCGCTGACCGGTCCAAGATACTTCTGGACACCTTTCTGAATGTCATCCTCCGCGAATGGATAGCAGTGATTAAGATGATTTAATATTTCGCGGGTATCCTTGCCGGCATGAAGGTCCACAATAACTAAATACAGATCTTTGGGCGTTGCCAGTTCCGAGACATCAATACGATCGCCATCGTAACTCATCATGATGGGACGGCTACCATAGGCACAGCCCTGATCCATCCGCCCACAGCGGGAGGGGGTGGTAATTTCACCCAAATAGGCGAATTCCATTTCACCCCGGACCGTCATTTTAAGATCGTATAGCCGGTTAAAGGCGCGGGCCACAAGTACACATACCGCGGCACTGGAGGATAACCCCTTCTTGATTGGCAGATCGGTGAGGTAATTGTCGAGTTCCAAACCACGCACGCGGTAATGGGTCAAAACCTGATAGGCAACCCCTGCGGCATAACTGAAGAATCCACCTTTCTGCGCCTCCGCCAGCAAGACCTCTCGATCCATTGGAACCTCGTAAGGGCCAAAAGGAGTCCCATCGCTCAAGGTTGTCTTAAGCACCAGTTTATTCGGGTGAGGTTTGACCGTGGCATGCAAACCCTGATTGGTGCCAGTAATGATGGTGTAGCCCTTCTCGAGCTCACCATTGATACGCCGGTAACTGCCAGCCCAATCAGTATGTTCGCCAAAAAGACAAATCCTGCCGGGAACAAATAGCTTCATAGAACTTTACCCCCTACGATAATAATCCGCTTCACCCCTTTATGAGTGAGAAAGCCTACATCCTACTGGGTCGGCAGGAATTTGCAATTCCGGAACACAGTCATGCTTGCTTTTAATCCTGCAAACGGAGAAATTTACTTTATGCAGCAACCGGCAACCATCAGAACGATCGTCAAACGAAACGGCAATCTAGTCTCATACGACCGGGAGCGGATCACGAGTGCCATCTTCAAAGCCACAACCTCGACCGGGAACCCGGACCGGAATCTGGCGGAATCGCTTGCCGCACAGGTTGAAAAAACCCTGACCGAGGCCTATCACGGCGATATGCTCCCTTCCGTCGAGGATATCCAGGATATTGTCGAAAAGACCCTGGTTGAAAATCACCAGATCAAACTGGCCCATAACTATATCACCTATCGCAGCCAGCGCGCCATGCGGCGGGCCACCCGGGCCATCACGTTCGAGGTCACGGATAACATTCCCTATAAGAAAATCTACGAGGTGCTTCTCTGGAATATGGCCCATCGTTGCGAAAGCGTCGAAGCCTTGAACGAACACATTCTTAAAGGCTCCTTTTCCGCGCTGGTTCGAGCCGCTGAAGAACGGTTTACCGCGGAAATACAAGTCGCCACCGACACCATCCTAGCCCGGGGCGATACCACCCGCTTAATCATCATCTCAGGGCCTTCCTCATCGGGAAAAACCACTTCCACCATCAAAATCGGCGAAACCCTCCAAACCGTCGGCAAAAAATTAAAATCCATCAATATTGACAACTATTTCTTCGCTCTGGAGAAGCACCCCCGTGACGAGTTCGGTGACTATGATTACGAAACACCACAAGCGCTGAATCTAGAGTTGATCAACCAGCACCTCGCCGCACTTTTGGCAGGCCAATCCATAAAAACTCCGTTCTATGATTTCAAATCCGGGAAAAGCACCCTGGCTGTAAACGAATTGCATTTAGAGGAAAATGAGATCCTGCTGCTGGATAGTCTGCACGGACTTTACGGCGAAATGACGAAGGCCGTACCAGCCGACCACAAATTCCGGCTTTATGTGGAGACCCTGGGCCAACTCCGCGCCCTGGATGGCACCTTTATGCGGTGGGCGGATAACCGGCTGCTGCGCCGGATGATCCGTGACAAGGCACACCGGAATCTTCAACCCATGGGCACCATGACGCACTGGCATTACGTCCGGCGCAGTGAATTGAAGTATATCATTCCCTTTATCGGTGAGGCGGACTTTATCGTGAATACCGCCCTCCCCTTCGAATTGCCGCTTTTGAAGGCCCGGCTGTGGGAGTACCTGCCCAAGGCCATGGAACTGTTCCGGAAGGATCCCCGCCGCCAGGATGCCTATGTCCGCGCCAAGCGGGTTCATGATCTGCTGGCCCCGCTCGAGGCCATCGCGCAGGACTCCATGGTCCCTGCCTCCTCCCTGTTGCGGGAATTCATCGGGGGAAGTCAGTATAGGTACTAAGGAGAAGTTACTAGGTTGTCCGGTTGTTGAGTTGTCAGTTAATGGCCCAGAGACTTTTTCCCTCCGCAGCAACTTAACAACATGACACCTTAACAACCTTCCCTATGGCCTGAACCAGATATCTCAACACCGGTTCGGGAGTGATGAGCGGTGGCATGACATAGATGACGGGGCCGAGGGGCCGCAACAGGATTCCATTCGCGCGCAGGCGGTCCCGCACCTGACTGGCGCGCATGGTACCGGTGCCCTCCTGGTCGTCCTCCAGTTCAACCACCCCGATCATGCCGAGGGAGCGGACATTCCGGACTCCGGGGAGTCCGGCAAGAGCCGTCAGTTCTTCGGCCAGGATTTTCGCCATTGCCGCGGCTTGCGCCACTATCCCCTCGGTCTCATAAACCCGCAGCGTGGCAACCGCTGCCGCCGCCGCAATCGGGTTACCGGCAAAGGTGTGACCATGATAAAAGGTGTGATCTTCCGGTTGATCACGGAAGGTTTCGAAAATTGAATCCCTCACCACGGCGGCACTGATGGGCAGATAGCCGGCCGACAGACTTTTACCCATGCAGACGATGTCAGGAACCACACCGGCATGCTCAAACGCGAACATTTTACCCGTCCGGCCCATGCCGACCGCAATTTCGTCCGCAATGAGCAGCACACCTTCGCGCTTGCAGGTGTCCGCCAGCGCTTTCAAGTATTCGGCCGTATGAATCCGCATGCCCCCCGAACCCTGACACATCGGCTCAATGATGACCGCCACCACCTCATGCGCGTGTTCCCTGATAATCGTCCGCATGGCATCAATACACTCACGGACACAGGATTTCTCCGGTGCGTGAAAGGCGCAGGTGCCGCAACAAGGAGAAGGCGCCTGAAAGACGGGAAACAGGGCACTCTTGAACGGCCGGTGAAAGGCTTCCAGATAGCCGACCGAAACGGCGCCCAGCGTATCGCCATGATAGGCAAAATCCAGCGAGATGAATTTCGTCTTATGGAACTGCCCCATGTTGTACCAGTATTGCAGAGCGATTTTGAGGGCCGCTTCAACCGCGCAGGAGCCATCGCTGGCAAACATCACGCGCCGGTCATCGGGGAACAACCCCACAATCATCGACGCCAACTCGATGGCACGGGGATGCGACAGATTGCCCAGAATGCTGTGCTGAAGTTCACGGGTCTGCCGGATGATGGCGTCAATGATGGCAGGATGCCCATGCCCAAGATTGCAGGCCCACCAGGAGGAGATGGCATCCATATATTTCCGGCCTTCGGCATCATAGAGGTAAATGCCCTCGCCATGGGTGATGATCGGGAGGGGGCCCACCTTAAGCGCCGATGACCGTGTGTAAGGATGCCAGATACTCTGCCGATCCAGTGTCTGATAGCGCTGTAGATCCTGGTCATTTTTCATGCTGACTCCTCCTACAGATGAGCATCAAAAAGCCGGGTCTCCAATTTATCCGGGGCGATCACCCCGCCCGAGATCAGCATCTTAAAGGCATCTTCCACGGAGAGGTCGGTCATGCGGACTTCCCGCACCGGAACCAGATGAAGGAACCCGGACGTCGGGAGCGGGGACATGGGAATAAAAATGCGACACCATTGTTCCCCAGCCTCATCCGTGGTCATGCCCGTGAGAAAGCCCACCACCTTGAGGCCAGGTCGTGGATATTCAATGACCACCACCGATTTGAATGTGTTGCGATTGGGCACGGAAACGGCATCCACCACCTGTTTGGCGGCCGAATAGATAGCCTTGATAATGGGGATTTTCAGAATCAAGGACTCGCCCCAATTCAGGAACCGTTGTCCGACCACACGCCCCGCGACCATCCCGACAACCAGCACCAGCAGGATAAAAGCGACAATGGAGATTAATAACTCGACCCACTGTGGCACCTCCATGGGAAGCCGGCTGACGATCGGTTGGAGCACAGAGGCCATGGCGTTGAAAATCGCCACCACAACCAGATAGGTCACCCATAACGGCACCAATACAAACAACCCTGAAATCAGTTGATTCCGCAGATATCGCTGAATTTTATTTTTTTCAAAAGACATTATGATTTACTTTCGCAACAGGTTATTGATGGAGGCCGCCGCACGGCGCCCCTCGCCCATGGCCAGAATCACGGTGGCGGCACCAAGGACAATATCACCTCCCGCATAAACGCGATCGAGCGAGGTTTTGCCATTATCATCGACTATGATATTCCCCCACTTCGTGGTTTGCAGCCCCTCCGTCGTACGCGGGATCAAAGGGTTGGAGTCGTTCCCGATGGCCACGATCACAGTACCGATAGCGCGGATAAACTCGCTCCCCTTGATTTCCACCGGGCGGCGGCGGCCGGACGCATCCGGTTCCCCCAACTCATAGCGCAGACACTCCATGGAGGTCAGACAGCCGTTCTCATCCCCGATCAGGCGTTTGGCATTTTCCAGAAGATGGAAGATGACCCCCTCCTCCTTGGCGTGGGCAATTTCCTCAATACGCGCCGGCATTTCAACTTCGGTGCGGCGATAGATTATATGCACTTCTTCGGCCCCCAGGCGTACGGCGGTGCGCGCCGCATCCATAGCCACATTTCCCCCGCCCAGCACGGCCACCTTGCCGGTCCGGTAAATGGGAGTATCGGCCCGCTCAAAATCATAAGCCTTCATCAGGTTCGCCCGGGTCAAATACTCGTTGGCAGAAAATACGCCCACAAGATTTTCTCCTTCCATATTCATGAATTTAGGCAGCCCGGCACCGGTCCCGATGAACACAGCATCAAAACCATCCTCATCCAGCAAGGCCTTCAGTTTCCGCGTCCGCCCGATCACAAAGTTGGTGTTGAGTTCCACGCCCATGCGGGTCAAGGCATCAAACTCAGCCTGCACAATCCGCTTCGGCAACCGGAACTCGGGAATCCCATACACCAGAACGCCGCCCGGCTTATGGAATGCCTCAAACATCTCCACCTTGTGTCCTTCCCGGCGCACATCGGCCGCGACTGTAATACTGGCGGGCCCCGTTCCGATCACGGCCACCTTCCGGCCGGTCTCCGGTTTGATCACCGGGGGCTTGGTCCGTCCGCTCTCACGTTCAAGATCGGCCACAAAACGTTCCACACGTCCGATCGAAACCGCCTTATCAACGCTCTTCAGCGCCTTACCAACGGTGCAATGTTCCTGACACTGGACTTCCTGGGGACAGACCCGCCCGCAGACCGCCGGCAACAGGCTGCTCTGCTTGATGATGTCGCAGGCAGTCTCAAACTCCCCGTTCGCAGCCGCCTTGAGAAACCCGGGAATATCAATCCGGACTGGACAGCCCTGAACGCAGGGTGCGTTTTTGCACTGCAAACAACGCAGTGATTCCAGTTGTGCCTGTTCAGGAGTATAGCCATGGGCCACCTCCTGGACATTCCGCCTCCGCACAGCGGGATCCTGTGTCGGCATTTCCTGTACAGGAATGCTGATCCGTTCGCGAGGCGTCAGAGGGGTCGACCGCTTCCTGATGACATCCAATTCTTTGATGGCCGCTTCGGCCAATGCTTCACTGGGGATATAACTCATGACAGGATCTGCTCCTTTTTGCGGACTTCGGCTTCAAGGTGACATTTATGATGCGCGTGGTCTTCAACCTTCCGGTACGCCTTCAGGCGCTGCATCAGATTGTTAAAGTCCACCTTATGGCCGTCGAATTCAGGCCCATCCACGCAGGCGAACTTCATCTGGCCCCCAACTGACACCCGGCAGCCACCGCACATCCCGGTACCATCAATCATAATGGTATTAAGCGAAACCTCCGTGTGCACCCCATAGGGCCGGGTGGTTTCGGCGCAGAACTTCATCATAATAGGCGGCCCGATCGCGACGGCCAGATCCGGTTTCGGCACACGTTCGCAAACCTCTTTAAGCGGTTCGGTCACCAGGGCTTTGCGCCCATAGGATCCGTCATCCGTACACACGATAAATTCATCAGCCAGGGCCCGCATCTCGTCTTCCAGAATGATGAGGTTGCGGGATCTCGCCCCGACAATGATAATGAGTTTATTGCCAGCCGCCTTCATTCCCTTGACGATGGGATGCAGGGGGGCCACGCCAATACCGCCGCCCACGCATACCACGGTTCCAAATTTCTCGATATGTGTAGGCTGGCCCAACGGACCCAAAACGCTCTGAACGGAATCGCCCTGCTGCTTGTCGGCCAGATTATGGGTGGTCTTGCCCACCGCTTGAAAGATTATGGTAATCGACCCTTCCACAGGATCGGCATCGGCGATCGTCAGGGGAATGCGCTCCCCGAACTCGTTATCCAGTTGCAGAATCACAAATTGCCCGGGCTGCCGCTCGCGTGCAATATGCGGTGCGGCAAGCCGCATAAGATACACATCATCGGACAATTGTTTCTTAACTAGTATTCTATTCACAATTCTTCCTTCCTTCAGGTACTAAATCACCGTCAAATATGCCATTCAGGAAGATGCATACACAAGCACAATACCATTTAGATATCAATTCCGTTGACCGTCTATGGTGGTCATCTGTATAAATCCCGTCCATGAATGAAGTTGTCGAGCCAAAAAAGAAATCCGTTCCGGCCCCCGCCACCATGAGCGACGTGCGGGATAAAATGTTTAACAGTCTCCACACCACCTCCCTGGCCCCAATGATCAACGAAATTTCCCGGGCCATTGGAGGTGGCAAAATGTTGCGGGCAAAACTGACCATATCACTGGGCGCAACCAGCGGAGCACAACGCGAAGATCTGATCCGTGCCGCCGCGGCTGTGGAAATGGTACATGCCGCCAGTCTTCTGCACGACGATGTGGTTGACGGCGGGCTGCTGCGACGGGGTGCCCCGACTTTCTGGCAGGAAAAAAGCATATCCGGGGCCATCCTGCTCGGCGATCTGATGGTCTGCAAGGCCGTGCAAATGCTGGATGAGATCGACAACAGACGTTTAGGCGGACTGCTGGTTCGCCTGGCTGCTGAAATGTGTGATGCCGAGGTCGAACAGGAACTGGTCACACGCGGAGCCCCGGGTGACTGGGGAAAGAGCGTCTCTATGATCCGGCGCAAAACCGGCTCACTGTTTGCCTTTTCGGCGGCGGCGGCCGATACCACGAATGGCAAACGGGCTGACGCTTTGCTGGAGGCCGGCTACCAGATCGGCACAGCGTTTCAAATGGCGGATGATCTTATGGATGCCTCCGGTCAGACGGAACGCGACGGCAAGGATCTGGGCCAGGACGCCGCCCGCGGGAAACTCACCTCGGTTTCCGCCACCAACACCGAAAAAAATCGTTCGCGCCAATGCATTCACGACCTTTATATAAGTTCCTCGGAACTTCTGGCCCCCTGGCCCCCCATGCAGGCTGCCTGGAATCAGTATGTAAAAAACGATATGGGCCCCATTATTCAAAGATTTGTTTCATAATGGCCAGTGACCTCTGGCTTGACACCCTCACCCGCTCTCGGCATCATCACCAACCTTATGAGTAACACGATCCAAATTGCAGTATTAAGCGGCGATGGCATTGGCCCGGAAGTCATGGAACAGGGGCTCAAGGTTCTTGGTGCGGTCCAGAAGCGGTTTGATTTCAACCTTAAATTCACCCATGCCGATGTTGGCGGCGCGGCCATTGACCGACACGGCAACGCCCTCCCTGAAAGCACTCTTAATACCTGTGAAGCCAGCAAGGCCATTCTATTCGGCTCCGTTGGGGGGCCGAAATGGGAGAAGCTGCCGCCAGCCCAACAACCAGAACGGGGTGCGCTACTGCCGCTGCGCAAACATTTCGGCCTCTTCTGTAACCTGCGTCCGGCCAAACTGCCCACCTCCATGCTGCCCTGCTCTCCAATCCGCCCGGACTTGTGTCCTGCCGGTTTTGACATTCTGTGCGTACGGGAACTGACGGGGGACGTCTATTTCGGTCAACCAAAAGGCCGGGAAGGATCCGGTCCCGGTGAGCGGGCCTTTGATACCATGGCCTATACCCGCCACGAAATCGAGCGCGTGAGCCGGATGGCCTTTGATATGGCTCGCCAGCGCCGTAAACGTGTCACCTCTATCGACAAAGCCAATGTTTTGACCACCATGGTGCTCTGGCGTGAAGTTGTCACAGGCATCGGCCTATCCTACCCCGATGTTGCCCTCCAGCACATGTATGTCGACAACGCCGCCATGCAGTTGGTACGCGCCCCCCAGCAGTTCGATGTCATGCTTTGCCCGAATATGTTTGGCGACATAATCAGCGATGAATGCGCCATGCTGTCCGGCTCCCTGGGCATGCTGCCCTCCGCCAGCCTGAACGAAACCGGATTCGGCCTGTATGAACCTGCAGGCGGCTCCGCTCCTGATATCGCCGGGAAAGGCATTGCCAACCCGATCGCTCAAATCCTTTCCGCCGCCCTGCTCCTCCGCCACTCGCTCCATCGCGAGGAAGCGGCCAAGGCCATTGAACAAGCCGTGGAGGACGTCCTGGCCCAGGGCATCCGGACCCGGGATATCGCCACGGGTCCGTCCCAAACCGTGGTTGGAACAGCAGAAATGGGGACGGCCATTGCCGATGCCATTCTGCAGAACTGATCGAATGATCACCCTGCGACGTCCGGATTGAAACTTATGAAAACCCATTCCTCCTCCCAGAAAAAGTCACGACCCTCCCAGCCCCGGAAAGGGACAGATTCCATCCAACGCGGACGGGCTGTCATTCAAATGGAAATTGAAGGCCTGCAAAAGGTTCTCCGTGACCTGGACTCCGGCTTTACCAAAGCCGTCGAAATGATCATTCAGGCCACGCAGGCGGGCGGCAAGGTGGTGGTGACCGGGGTGGGCAAAAACCTCCATATTGGCGAAAAGATTTCCGCCACGCTGGCCAGTACAGGAACCACCAGCGTCTTCCTGAACCCCATTCAGGCCATGCATGGAGACCTTGGCATTCTGGCGCCGGCCGATATCCTGCTCGCGCTCAGCTATAGCGGGGAATCTGAGGAGATCCTGAACCTGCTTCCACTGGTCCGCCGCTTCTCCATCAAAGTGATCTCCCTGACCGGCAAACCCTACAGTTCGATGGCCAAATTGAGCGATGAAGTCATCTCTGTGGCGGTCGACCGGGAAGCCTGCCCTTTCAACATGGCGCCCACCACCAGCACCACTGCGACGTTAGCGGTGGGAGATGCCCTGGCCATGGTATTACTGAATGCGCGCGGCTTCAAACTTGAAGACTATGCCCAGCGCCATCCGGCCGGCGCGATCGGGCGCACCCTCCTGCTCCGTGTGTCGGACATCATGCGCAAAGGAAACCGCGTGGCCTCCGTTCCCTCAAATGCCAAAATCAAGGATGTCATTCTGGCCATGACCAAGGGACGCAGCGGTTCGGCGGGCGTACTGGACAAAACCGGGCGCGTGCTTGGGATTTTCACCGACGGCGATCTCCGCCGTCATCTGCCCCACTATCCGGACATTGTCAATATGCCGGTTTCGGCGCTCATGACCCGCAATCCCATCATGGTCAAGGCGGATGGCCTGGCCGTGGATGTGCTGCAACTCTTCGAGCAACACAATATTGATGATCTGCTGGTGGTTGACGCACAGAACAAACTCGTGGGCGCTGTGGATATTCAGGATCTGCCCAAACTCAAAATCATGTAAAGGTCCGGGCGTTATGGACATACTTCAAGCCGCGATTCTAGGGATTGTGGAGGGGGTCACCGAATATCTGCCAGTAAGTTCAACTGGGCATCTACTCCTCACCATGAAGCTCATGAACCTGGGCCAGACCGCCTCCACCAAGGATGCCACCGAGGCGTACGCCATCTGTATTCAAGCGGGTGCCATCCTGGCTGTCGCAGGCCTTTATTTCCGCAGGCTGCGGGGGATCGCCGAAGGCTTAATCGGGCGGAATCCCGAAGGGCTGCGGCTGGGAATCAATGTGATCACCGCTTTTCTGCCAGCGGTAATCGCAGGCCTGACCCTCGAAAAATGGATTAAAAAGCACCTTTTCGGAGGGGGGGAAATGGGCCTGTGGCCCGTGGTGGCCGCGTGGCTGGTGGGTGGCCTGGCCATTCTCTTCATCGAATGGAAACGGCGGAAGTCAAACGGCCAAAACCGGTCGACTAAGTCCCTGTCCGAACTCACCTGGAAGATGGCGTTACTGATCGGAACGGTTCAGATTCTGGCAATGTGGCCCGGCGTCAGCCGCAGTCTCGCCACAATACTGGGAGGCCTCTGGGCGGGTCTTTCCCTGACGGCTGCGGTGGAGTTCAGTTTTCTTCTCGGCTTGCTCACATTAAGCGCGGCGACGGCATTGGATACTTTGAAATATGGCGGCGACATTCTCTCCATCTATGGCTGGCAAGCCCCGCTGACAGGCATGGTAACCGCCATGGTGTCGGCCGCCCTCGCTGTGAAATGGCTCGTGAGCTATCTTCAAAAACATCCTTTGTCGGTCTTCGGCTACTACCGGATCGCCCTGGCCATTGTCGTGGCCGGATTTCTGATCTGGCCGCGTTGAAAAGTTTTTTCCTTTTTCCTTGAATTCAAGGAAGAGTTTCGACAGTATGCGCACCTGTTTTGAAGGGGGGACGTAGCTCAATTGGTTAGAGCGCTGCCCTGTCACGGCAGAGGTCGCGGGTTCGAGCCCCGTCGTCCCCGCCAGTTTTATTGAGACTTGTTTCAATAAAACTTCTCCCCCGGCTTCTGCATCCTTGCCCTTCCACGTTCCTTTTGCTTTGATCTACGCAATTTCCAAAAAGGAGAGATCGCATGTTTCAAATTGATGATTTCCTAAGACGGGCTGTAGAAATGCAGGCATCCGATATTCATCTGAAGGTTGGCCAGGCCCCGATTCTCCGGCTTCGCAGCGAACTTACGTCCACAGACCTTGCCATCCTTACCCCGGAAGACCTTCACCAGATACTCCCGCACATCCTGCCCCCCCATCTCGTATCCCAGTTCAATGAACAGCACGAGGCTGATTTCTCCTATTGGATCGAGGGCGCCGGCCGGTTCCGCGTAAATGCGTTCATGAGTCAGGGGCACCCCGCGCTCGCATTCCGCCACGTGAAAACCGAAGTTCCCACCGTGGAGGATCTCAATCTGCCTCCCTCCATTAAAACCATCGCCGGCGCACAACGGGGGATTATCATCGTGAGCGGCACCACGGGCAGCGGAAAATCCACCACCCTGGCCAGCATGCTGAATCACATGAACGAAACAGAAACACTCCGGATCATCACCATCGAGGATCCTATTGAGTATCAGTTCTTGGATAAAAAATGCGTGATTTCGCAACGCGAAGTGGGCCTGGACACCTTGAGTTTTGAGGCGGCGCTCAAGCACATTCTGCGGCAGGATCCCGATGTGATCGTCATCGGGGAAATGCGCGACCAGACCACTTTCCGCACCGCCCTTTCCGCGGCTGAAACCGGGCACCTCGTGCTGACCACCCTTCACTCCGACAATGCTTCCATCGCAGTCCAGCGCCTGCTGGAGTTTTTCCCGGCCGACGAATGGGATCAAGTCCGCCTGAATCTTGCCAGCAACCTGCAGGCTGTGATTTGTCAGCGTCTGCTGAAAGGCACCCAGGGCGGCGTCATCCCGGCGGTGGAGATCCTGATCAACACGCCCACCGTGCGGAAACTTCTCGAAAAAAACAAACTGGAGGTTCTCCCCGCCGCCATCGAAACCGGAAATGACGATGGCATGCAAACCTTCAACCAATCCATCTATGCCCTGATCAAGAGTGGCATGATCACCCCCGAGGAAGGGATGATGTACGCCTCCAACCCGCAGGCTTTGCGCATGAATCTGCAGGGGATCTTCCTGGACGAGGGCCGGCGCATTCTTTCAACCATCTGATCATGAATAACGCTTCCCCCTCTGACAGCGCGTTCGGGATTCCCAAGGGGATCACCGAAATCGTCCTGCTTGCCGGCAAGGGCGATTACCCTCTGCTGCTGGCCCAATCGGCCCGGGCCCAGGGCGTTCGCCGCATCACCGCCATTGCCTTCCGCCACGAAACCGATCGCGCCATTGCGCGCTATGTGGATGATGTGAAATGGATTTATCTGGGCCAGTTCGGTGCCGTCCTTGGCGCACTGGACGCCTGGGGCATCAAACATGCGGTGATGGTCGGCCAGATCACCCCAACCCACCTGTTCAGCCTGCGCTTTGACCGCATGACATTTGACCTTCTGAAAAACCTGAAACAACGCAACGCCCACACCATCTATGGAGCCGCCTGTGAGGCGCTGGGTCAGCACGGGGTGCAACTGCTTCCCGCCCACCTGTTTATGGAGGCCGCCATGCCGGAAGCCGGCCTGATCGGCGGACGTGAGCCAACTGAATCTGAAATAGCCGATATCCACTTCGGCTTAAAGGTCGCCAAGATCACCAGCGGTATTGAAATCGGACAGACCGTTGTGGTCAAGGAAGGCACCATCCTGGCCGTGGAAGCCTATGAAGGCACCGATGAAACCATCCTGCGCGCCGGCCGCGTGGGCAACGGCGGAGCCGTTGTGGTCAAGGTGGCAAAGACCGGCCACGACATGCGTTTTGATATTCCCGTCGTCGGCCTGCGCACCATGAAAATCATCAAAAAAAGCAAAACCCGGGTGCTGGCCGTTGAAGCCAAACGCACGATCCTCCTTGAGCGTGAAAAGCTGATCCAGGAGGCCAACCGGCTGGGCATCTGCTTTATCGCCATGAACACCGAGGACTCCCTTCAAGGCCACGCATGACGACGCCCCGCTCCATCATGATCCTTGCCGGCGAGATTTCCGGCGACATGCATGCCGCCGGGCTGGTGCGGGAACTCCGCCTGGCAGATCCGTCCATATCCTTTTTCGGCATGGGCGGCCCCATGATGCGGGAAGCCGGCGTCGAAACGGTCTATGACGTCAAGGATCTGGCTGTCATGGGCATCGTGGAAGTATTGAAGCGCATTTTCTTCTTCCGCAAAGTATTCCGGCACATGGAACGGCTGGCACGCGAAAAAAGGCCTGACGCCGTCATCCTGGTGGACTATCCCGGCTTTAATCTGCGATTCGCCAGCCGCGCCCATGCCATGGGCTTGAAAACCATTTATTATATCTGTCCCCAGGTCTGGGCCTGGAAGCAGGGTCGTATCCCGACCATGGTCGCCGTACTCAACCGGTTGCTGACGATCTTTCCCTTTGAGCCCAAGGTATTTGAAGGAACAGGCTTGAAAGTGGATTTTGTCGGCCATCCCCTGGTGGATGAAATTCGTGAGACCCTGCAAACTCCGCTGTCCACGCTACCCTGGGACGGGGAACCTCAAATTGGACTTCTTCCCGGCAGTCGCCACAATGAGATTGACCGGCTCCTTCCTCCCATGCTTGGCGCCGCGCGCCTTATCGAACAGAAATTTCCGACGGCCTCGTTTGTGATTCCCGCACCCTCAGAAGAAATCGCCGACCATGTCCGCCGTGTTGTTTCACGCTTTACCAATGGCCCCAGCCGCCTGCAGATTATTCTGGGCGATGCCAGACAGGTTTTTCGCCAAAGCCGGGCGGCTCTGGTCAAATCGGGAACCGCGACTATGGAATCAGCCCTCGTAGGGTGTCCCGCTGTGATCACCTACAGCGTGGCCCCCCTGACCTATTGGATCGCAATTAAAATTATTAAGGTCAAGGTCAAGTTCGCCGGCATTGCAAATATCATCGCTAACCGCTACATCTGCCCCGAGGTCATTCAATTCGACATTACCCCGGAAGCGCTGGCCCGTGAATTGCTACCACTAATACCGGACTCCCCTGAGCGGAAGGCCATGTTGGCCGGATACGCCGAAATCCGCACCCTTCTGGGCGACGGAGGCGCCGCCCGGCGCGCCGCCCTGGCGGTGCTTGAGGAACTTGGGAGGCCTGTCAGCAATGATTGAGTCTGGCCATGGCGGGAATCTGAAACAGTTGGCACTGGAGGCAGGTCTGGCTGCCGGCGACATTCTTGATTTCAGCGCAAACATTAATCCACTCGGCCTGCCGGACTGGCTTCGCCCCTTGATCAGCCGTCAGATTTCCGACTTGGTTCATTATCCCGATCCCGATGCCACCGCCCTCAACCACGCCGCCGCCCAGCGCTATCACACCTCACCCGCTGAGGTCCTCACCGGCAACGGTTCCGCCGAATTGCTTAACCTGCTGGCCCAGACTGCCGGCACCCGGCGCGCCGTCATTCCCATTCCCTCGTATTCGGATTATTCCCGCGCCGCCCGCACCGCC
>Ga0194056_10000753_pt1 | contig 17660 bp, 24 predicted proteins | sample SepL4413m_MetaG_FD_155458 | JGI IMG/M metagenome (GOLD analysis project Ga0194056, IMG submission 155458) | Anoxic zone freshwater microbial communities from boreal shield lake in IISD Experimental Lakes Area, Ontario, Canada - Sep2016-L442-13m | ecosystem: Environmental > Aquatic > Freshwater... | reverse complement strand
GACAATACAATAGGCGCAATGGAAGTCGCAGCCGTCCTGCACCTTGATCAGTGCGCGCTGGGTGTCGAATTGCGGAATCGGCTGGGCGGGGTGCGAAGCCGGTGGGGCGGGATAGCGTTCGGGATGAAGCCGATGCAGCATTTCGGGGATATAAAACTTTTTCGTTTGACCGATGGTTAGATCCACACTTGTGTTGCCAGGGAAAGTTTCTTTCAGAGTTTCTGCGGGGCACCCGGCGAGAATCACCAGGGTGTCTGGATGAATGCGTTTAGCCTGTCGGGCTGCGTAAAGCGAGCTGTGTTCCGCCTTGCCGGTAATCGCGCAACCGTGAATGATGGTGATATCGCACGGAGTGCCAAACGGGAGGGTGTCGTAGCCGGCCATGGTAAAACATGCGGTGATAGCCGCCGTTTCCGCCTGATTGAGCCGGCACCCGAGTGTTTTGAAAGAGACGGTGGGTTTCATCCTAACCGAGGATGGTGCGGATCACATCGGCGGCCGTAAAATCAAGACTCCCGGGTTTACAGAATTGGCCAATGTTGACGTAGTCATCACCCAGGGTCAGAAGGGGTAATTCCTGACCGCCACCCTTGAAATGCTGAGGGTAGCCGACATTAGAAACCAGAGAGTTGCAGAGGCATTTCCGGTTTACCGTATCCTCGATTTTTCCACCCTTGGCAACATAGGCGGCAACGTTTTCCGCCGGGCAACGGTAGCCGATGGTCCCGTCCTCCTTGCGATACATTTCGCGCAGGAATCCCAGATCGCAGCCCCGGCGGCGCTGGTTATAAATTTCTGGTTCTGAAAGCGTTCCTTCCAGTTTAGCCACTTTAAAAGGGAAGCCGGTCGGTGAGGCGAGGGGGTCAGTGAAAACTTCGGCTTTGCCATCCAGCGCCTTTTGGATCAAGGCATGCCGTAATTCCGGGGTAAAGCCCGATTCTACGCATAACGCAAAGGCGGTTCCCACTTGAATTCCCGAGGCTCCTTCGGCCAGGGCGGCGGCAAGTTTTTGGGCAGAACCATAGGTTCCAGCAAGCCAGAATGGCACGTTCATCGCACGGAAGGCCGCGAGATCAACGACATCGCGGGGACCGTAAATCGGTTCGCCCTGCGCGGATAACTGCAGTTTGCCGCGGGGTGGGGCATTATGACCGCCTGCCATGGGGCCCTCAATAACGAAGCCCTGAATGCTGCCAGTGGCGCGCCGAAGCAGCATGGTGGCCAGCGTGTCAGAGGACACAATGGGCAGAAATGCCGGTCGGTGCAATGCGGCCAGGGGAGTCGTCGTGTCATCATGGAAATCATTCGGATTAAACTCCAGCCGGATGACCTCGCCCCCGGCCTTCTGCGTGGTAATGTGGATGGGATAGGAGACGGCCTCGTGATTGACAAGAACGTCTAATATTCCCGGAATTTCTAGCGGGATGCCCGCGCCCATGATGACAACGCCGACGCCTGCCAGCATTGCTCCGTAGATGGATGGCAGATGGGGTAGCTGGATTTTTTCGAGATAATTGATTCCCACTGGATTCGTGTGACCTTCGCGGGCGAGGAAAACTTCCACGAAGTTGGCGGCGATGCAAAGCTCCTGGGGTTCCCGTTTGCCGGACACGGCGTGGGGCCCGAAGTTGCGATAGGGGGCATCAGGGGCTTTCCCGTTGGGAATGAAATAATTATTCAGGATATTCTGAACAATTTTCTGGAACGGAAAATGATTCAACGCGCGCCGGATATGCCCTTCGGGGTCCCCGTCTTGAAGCCGGCGGACGAGAATGTGATCAAGCCCTGTGCCTGATACGACTCCGAGTTGCCCTAGCCGTGAGACGGCCTGCGCCAGACGCCAGTTTGAAACCCCGGTACCCATCCCGCCCTGTATGATTTTTGGAATCGAAATATTCATAACGACGGAAGTTTAGACGTATTTACCGATAAAAGCCACAAAGTTTTGCGCGGCACATAAAAATATTTCTGGTAATGTCTGGTATGTTAGTCCTTATTTGCCAGTCCCTTTTGATTTAACCCAAAAGTCGGCGCCTGGTCCTTCGACCTGAATGATAACCGCGCTGACGTTGGCAAAAGGAATGCTGGCCTCAATCCGGGAGGCAAGACGGCGCTGGTCGTCGGATACCCATACCCAGAGTTTCCCTTTGCGGACAAAGAGTCCGTTAAAGGCCGCCTCCGGCTCCACCTTGATGCAGTCAATTTTGCCATGGTTTGGGGTGTCGACTTTCTCTTTCTTTTGGATGTTCAGCCAGAGGTCATAAATTTTTTCATCAGCCTGAACGCGGAAATGTTCCTGTGTTCCCACTGAAAAAGGTTTAGTCCGCAGGTAATACATTAGAGAGGGAATATCCATTGTGGCAGGCTCAATGATGAATTGCCGTTTCTTGCCGGTGAGTTTGGATTCCCAGTGGGCTACCAGGTTGGTCCGGTCAAACAGGGTCACTTCCTTGTATTTATGCGTCCCCTCACTCATGTCTTTGGAGAACCGGACGGGCAGGAAAGTATCCGGGGAGACGAGGCTTTCGATGGTGTCGTCGACGGGGTATAATTTCTCGACGACCTTGTTTGAAACGGTCCGCAACCTGATCGCCAGCAATTTCTGTCCTTCGAATTCCGTCCATTCCGTGCAACTGGTGGCGGTGCCAACAGGAATGAAACCCCAATAGATGCGGTAGGTGATTTTTTCGCCAATGGGCCAGTTAAATCCTGCCAGATAATTGGTGTCGCTTTCACCCAAAGCAGTCAAAACCCAGAGCAAGGCCACCAAATGAAATGATAAAATGCGCCGCATACGGGAATAAAAGCCTGAAAGTGGATTTGAAGTCAATGCTGCACTCTGGATGTTTTTTCGCTCTCGCTTGACTCATGTCGGCGGTCAATGGCATCATACCCCGCTGTTTTTTGTGGAGACCAAGTGAAATCGAACAGGCTGGAAAATTTAGAGACTTTCTTAGTGGATTTGATCCAGCGAAAGGATACATCGCGGATCAAGGATTGGCGTGTTCTCCTGCTTCTCGGTTTTCTCCGGCAGGCCTCTTATGGGTTTAAGGGCATTGTTCGCCTGCGTCATTTCCTTTATGACCAGGGAATATTCAGGCACCACACTCTCGGCTGTCAGGTTATCAGTATCGGCAATGTGACGGTGGGTGGGACGGGGAAGACGCCTGTGGTGGAGGTGTTTGCGCGAACCCTTCAAAAGCGGGGCCGCAAGGTGGCGATTCTGAGCCGGGGTTACAAAAAAAAGGAAGCCCCCATTGTGACTCGGCTGGTGAACAAGCTGCTTATGCGTACCGCAAGTACACCGCCCCGGATCGTTTCAGACGGGAAAAAACTTCTTTTGGATTCGGCCTATGGGGGTGACGAACCCTATATGTTGGCATCCAATCTTGCGGATGTGGCTGTTCTGGTGGATAAAGACCGCGTCAAAAGCGGGCGGTATGCCATCAGCCGGCTGGGCTGCGATACGTTGATTCTTGATGATGGATTCCAGTATCTCTCGTTACGACATCATGTGGAGATCGTGCTGGTGGACAGCCGGAATCCCTTTGCCAACGGGTATATGTTGCCACGTGGCTTGCTGCGGGAGGATGTCAAGAATCTGGCGAAGGCCCATTACATTTTTATCACCAAGTGCGATGGCAGTGATAACAGCGAATTAAAATCTGAGATCCGCAAACTTAACACGAAAGCGGAAATGATAGAATGCACCCATCGCGCACGTTACCTGAAGAATGTTTTTACCACGGTTCGGGAGGAGCTGTCCTTTTTGCGTGGACTCACCGTGGCGGCCGTTTCGGGGATTGCTGTGCCGGGTGGATTCGAACGGGAGTTGGAGCATCTCGGGGCACGCCTGAGCCACCGTGTTCAGTTTGCCGACCACCATCGCTATACCCAGCAGGAAATAATCGAGGTCATCAACAGCGCCCGGAACAGCGGGGCTGAGGCCCTCATCACCACCGAGAAGGATGCGGTCCGTTTCCCCCGCCTTGACCGATGCGATCTTCCGGTCTATTTTCTGCGGGTGGACATCGAACTTCTGTCCGGAACGGAGGACTTCAATGCCTGTATCGCCCGAATCTGTTACAAGTAAGCCGTGTGCGGGGGCTCCACGGTTGCTGGTAGTGAGCTTGAGCTGGCTGGGTGATTGCGTACTGGCCATGCCGGCCATGGCGGCTTTTCGCAGGCGCTTGCCCCATGCCCACATAACCATTCTCTCCAAGCCGTCTGTGGCGCCCATCTGGTTTCTATTTCCTGGAATTGATGCGGTCATTCCCCTGAGAAAAGGGTTGGGTGGAATGCTGGATACCATTCGTCTGGTGAAGGCGGGAAGCTATGATTTTGCATATATTCTGCCGAATTCCTTCCGGTCAGCCTGGATTCCCTGGTTGGCGGGGATTCCGGGGCGCAGGGGCGTTCCCGGGCAGGGGCGGCGTTGGCTGCTGACGGAGTCGGTTCAATTGTCGGAGTCAGCTCGCTCCGGCCATCAGTCGCATGAAATTGCGGAGGTGTTGCACCTTGCGCCTGACAACTTGGAGTCGCCGCCTTTTTTGATTGTGCCGGAAGAAGACCGGGCGCGGGCGCGCGGGCTGGTTCCAGATAACCGGCCTTGCGTTGCTTTTTTCCCAGGGGCGGCCCATGGACCGGCCAAGCGTTGGCCAGCCGATCGGTTTGCTTCGGTAGGCCGTCAATTGGTGGCGGAGCAGGGGTGTTGTGTCCTTGTACTGGGCGGCAAAGCCGATAAACCGGTTTGCGATGAGGTGGCCGCAGGCATTGGCGTTGGTGCTATCAATTTGGTCGGTGAAACGGCGCTGAATGAATTGGCCGGTTTGCTGGGACTGTGCCGGGTCGTGGTGGCCAATGACAGCGGTGGAATGCATCTGGCTGCCGGTCTTGGGGTGGGGGTTGTGGGGATTTTCGGCCTGACCGATCCCGGCAAGACAGCGCCAGTGGGGGCTCGGAGTCAGGTGCTATGCGCAGAAGGGGTGCCCCGCGCCCGTGATATTGCCCGTGATTCGGCCGAAGCGCGGGCGGCGATGGAAAGCATTCCGGTGGAAAAGGTGTATCAGGCGGTATTGAGCCAGTTACCAGTGGGCAGTAGGCAGTGAGCAGTAGGCCATGAAAATCTCAATCATCACCCCCAATTACAACGGCGCGCGTTTTATAGAGGAATGCGTGCGCTCGGTTCATTCACAAAGTGGACCGGGGTTGGAGGTCGAGCATATTGTCATTGATGGCGGAAGCCGGGATAATTCACTGGAAATTCTGCAGCGATACCGGACTGGAATTACGCAGTTGATTTCCGAGCCTGATCATGGTGCGGCCTCAGCGATTAACAAAGGACTGCGCCTTGCCACGGGTGAAGTGATCGGCTGGCTGAATTCCGATGACCGCTACTGTCCGGGTGCGTTGGCCCGGGTCGCTGCGATGATGCAGGCTCACCCGGGGAAGGCCCTGTGCTTTGGACATTGCCCGATATTGAATGAGGCGGGGCTTGAGATCCGGAAGCCCATTACACGGTTTAAAGAACTGTTTTTCCCGTTTTCGTCCCGTTTCATGATTCAAAGCATCAATTATATATCCCAGCCAGCGATGTTTTTCCGTCGTACGGCTTTTGAGGCGGCGGGCCCGTTGCGTGAAGACCTGCGCTATGCCTTCGACTATGAGTTCATCCTGCGGCTTTGGAGGCAAGGTGGCGGCGTGCATGTTCCGGATGGCCACCTGGCCGGGTTCCGTTGGCATCCGGGGTCGTTGAGCGGGACGGGATTCGTGCAGCAGTTTGAGGAGGAACTTGATGCGGCGCTGGCAGATGCAGGTTCGCATTCAGTGCAAGGCCTGATGCACCGTGCGGTCAGGTGGGGGATTGTGACGATTTACAGTCGCATGGCGAAGCCTGCGGCATCGGGTTAGAGGTTATTTGTTAAAGGTTAATGGACGGGGAATTTTCCAATAACAAATAACTGATAACGCAGAAAATCAACCGCTCAGGCGGCTGATTATCTGCTCAAGTTCCGTGATGCGGAGTTCCAATTCGGCGGCGTGCTGGCAGACCCGGCGCTGGTCAGCCCGGAGTTCTGACAACGCCAGCGAGAAATCAAACACGACCAGCAGGAGGAACGCGAATACCACCACGGTGATGGCGCTGACATACTGCATTCCTGTCAAAGCCGCCAGCCAACCCACCGCATCCGGGTAAAGGGCGAATATGAAGAGAATCACTCCGGTAAACACCCATAGCAGGGCGTAGCGCTCTTCCATGGCAAAACGCCGCACGGCCTCCAGCGTGATCATCAACACAAGGGCGCTCAGGAAGCCCAGTACGATACGCATTCTAAGCACTAGCGAGGCTGAATCCTGGCCTTTTAGAAAAGAGGGGTTGTACACTGCAACGGCACAGCCAATGCCGATGGTAAGCCAAGCCAGCCCGAGAAAGAATCGTTTTTGTTTTTGGGTCACCATGCGGATTCCCAAACCAATCATCCCGAGACTGAGGGGGATCATGAATACCTGCTGAATGGTCATGGCATCTCCTTAATGACGTTATGGCGGGCGTAGCGTACGTTGACCGTGCGTGCGCGGTCAACCAGTAGCGCCAATCCCACCTTAAGTAAATAGTAAAAAGCGCCCATGGAGTGGATGGAGGATACTCCCGTGATGCGGGGCCGGAACCGGGCACCCACTTCGCGGAACCGATAGCCCTGACGGCGCAGCAACGCCAGAGATTCGGGTTCGGGATAATCGAGGGGATAAGAACGCGAGAAATAGGAAATCAGGGGACGGTTCATCATCTGAAAGCCGGAGGTCGGGTCGGTGACACGGGCCCGGCAGATGAGTGAGAGGACGAAGGCCAATCCCCGGATGCCTGCATATCGGAAGGTGGTGCTCTTATAGGAGTCCTTGTCGTTTTCCAGGAACCGTGAGGCAATCACAAGATCCACATCGCCCACGCGCATGGCGGCTAACAGTTTGGGGATTTCGGAGGGAGGATGTTGCCCGTCGCCATCACAGCGTATGATATAGCTGTAACCGTGCGAAAAGGCATAACGAAACCCGGATTGAACGGCGCCACCGACACCGAGGTTGCAGGGAAGATCAAGCACCAGAACGCCCTGGGCGTGGGCGACTTTGGCCGTCCGGTCGAGGGAGCAGTCGTTGATCACAAGAATATCGGTTCCGGGTGCTGCTGTACGGACTTCGGCGATGAGCCCGGGAAGGGCTGCCTGCTCGTTATAGGCCGGAATAATAACCAGCGTTTTTTTCAGAATGTCGTCCATGACAGGAGACGATACTGAAAAAAATGCGGGTTGTTAAGTGGTTAGTTCATAACCGGAAATGTTCCGGCAGGTTTTCCGGCGGAAATGGGTGAGTACCCAGCGCACGGATTGGAATATCTGGGGAGGGGTAATGGCAATGATCCAGGCTCCAAACTTGTGGAGGCGGTCATGGTGGTCATGGCGGATATGTTTGTGATAGGCGGCCAGGGAAAAGGCGTGGTCTGCCCGCAGATAGCCGTACCAGAGCATGGTGCCGGTTCCATGGGCTTCATCCATGGACTCGCTGGCGTTATCACAGGCTTCAGCCCCGTAAAGCGGTTCAAGGGCTTTGGTCATCCGGGACCAGCCATACATGACCTCAAAGGCCGTATGACTCCAAGTGAAGATCCTGGCGGTACCGCAACGGTTGAGGACGAGGGGGCGGGCGATCATGTAAAACTCGCGGCCCTTGAGATATTCAAGAATCATCCCCACATGAGCGAAATAGGTACCGAGATAAAGTTCCCGATGCGTGGTCTCCCACAGGCGGTGATTTACAATGCAGGCCCCAATAAAGCCTATGGACCACGCTTCAGTTTCAAAAAACTCCGCGGCTTTTTTTGGCGTATCCTGTTTGAGGGGAAGAGACTTTTCGTTAAGCACCAGTTTAAGGGTTTCATCTACCGAGGAGTAGTTCGCATAAATAAAAGGCCATTCTGCGTCTGCCTGCTGGATTACCGCAAGAACGGTGGGGATGGCTTCAGGAACCATGCGGTCGTCCTCTCCCATGATCCAGGCATACTGGCAGGTGCAGATGTCTACGGATTTGAGGATGTTCCGGTCAATACCCAGATTCTCGGGATTGCGGTCATGAATGATATGGGGATAGTCAGCCAGCAGTTCTCTGATGACCTCGACGTTTGTCTCATCGGTGGAATCATCTGTAATGAAAACAGGGATGTTGTCCGCCCGGCCTGACCGGATAATTGACTGAACGCAGGCACGCAACTGATCCGGCCGTTTAAAGGTCGGGATGCAGATGCCGAGTTTGGTGTTATACGTCATGTCTGATTCCTTGAAATGGGCTTACTTTACCTGCACCGCGGGAATTTTGCACCCCATTCTTAGCTTTCGAAGGATGCGCCCGCCAATGACTAATGCGGAGTACCAGGCCGCGATGGGGCCGGGGAAATGGCGCCATAACAGGGAGATATAGTCGGCCTCCAAAGCCAGGTCCCTGGAAAGGGTGCTCGCTCCGGTGGCGTCGTTATAAACAGAGATGGTCAGCGGTAAATATTCAAAGCGGTACTCGTGGTCTGTAAAACACCGCATATTCAGTTCCCAATCGCTCTGAAGCCGGTAGCGCAGATTGAAAGGATGTTTAGAGAATACCGAGCGGGGGTAAAGGATGGCCTGCTGGCAAATATTAGTCCGAGCCAATTTGACTGCAGAAAAGGGGCCATCATGGGTGCGGCCCGAGTGACGCCAGTAGGCGTTTCCGTAATAAATTGTTTGGGCTGACTTTAAGCAAGGGATGAGTTGTGAGGGTGAAACCGCTAATTCGTCATCACACCCAAGAAACAGCACCCATTGCCCGTGTGCCTGTCTCAGCCCCTTGTTCATGGCATCATAGATGCCTTCATCTGGTTCGCTGCTCCAGAAGGTGATGGCGTTGTCATGCTTGCTGATAATGTCAATCGTTCCGTCGGATGAGCCCCCATCGATGACGATATACTCAATGTCTGGACCGACATATTTAGCGACGCTGTCAATACAGGTTTTGATGGAGGCCACGCCGTTGCGGACCACGGTGATGATGCTGAGGATGGGAGGATGGGTGATAATCGTCATGTTGAACACCCCGGTGAGCCTGTCGCGGCACGGAGTGCCCCTCCCACATTAAATTCTGAATTCTGAATTCTGAATTCTGGACCCTGAATTCTGACTTTTTCGTACAGGGCTTGATATTGGCGGGTTATGATTCGGGTGTCGAAGGTGGTTATGATTTTCTTGAGCGCCATGGCTGATAAGCGTGCCCGGTTGTCGTCATCGGATAAAACCATTTGAATTCCCGCGGCCAGATCGGAGGCCTCGAAGGGGGCTGCCAGGTAGCCGTTAACATTATGATCGATCAGTTGGGGGATCCCGCCAATGTTGAAGGCTACCACGGGAGTGCCGCAGGCCATGGACTCCATGATGGAGTTCGGCAGGTTTTCCTGGATGGAACTGAGCACCGTTACATCGGCGGCAGAATAGACCTGACGCATGGCGTCTTCGTCTTTCAAAATCCCCAGAAAACGGATGGGCACTCCGGCATTAACCGGTGTTGATGGGGCCGCCTGACCCACTACCAGCAATTCTATTTTATCCTTCCACCCGGCGGCGGCGAGTTGTTGTAAGCCGGCTTCCAGATAGCGGAACCCCTTGTTGGTGTCGAGGGTGGCATTCATGGCCGAAATCAAGACGAGTTTCCGGTCTTGTGGCAGGGCTAGAGCGGCACGTGCCTCGTGCCTTGGAACGGGGCGATAGATGGTTGTGTCAATTCCGTTAGGAATGACTTCGGTGCGGCACGATTTTAACAGCGAACTGTTCCGGGCGCAGTCAGCGAGCCAGTGACTAGGGGTTACGATGGTGAATGGTGTGTGCGCCCAGTGTTTTGCCTTTTGTGTCCAAACCCAGCGGCTCAAGTCATCGGCTTGCGTTGATGCAAGCTGGGGACACATTCCGCATTGTTTCTTGTAGAGGGTGCAACTTCCGGGTACATGGCAACCGCCGGTAAAGGCCCAGGAATCGTGCAGCGTCCAGACGACGGGTGCGGGGAGTTTGCCGATGTCGGTGATTGACATGAATCCACGGCAAACCCAGTGCAGATGAATGATATCCGGTTTCAAGGCCAGGATTTGTTGAATAATTCGAGTGGGTGTCCATTCGGTAGCCCAATGGGTTGATGGGCGGCTCCGATACATAATAAGCGGAACAATTTCCATGTAAGGCCGGAATTTGCCCAACCAGCGGGCAAGTTCAGTATCACGCTCACAAACAGTCTCATCGCCACTGGTCTTCGTCTGCACCAGCATACGTGAATCCGTACCCAGTTCTCGCAGCCCCTGATGGAGCCTCCAGGCGGCCCGGGCCGCCCCGCCTTCGATATCAAAAGTGTTGAGATGCAGAACCTTCATAAAACTTTTGCCTTTAGTGCGGCCAGCCGCATCAGACAGGTGTGTTGTGTCCGATGTTTCTGGTCGGCGCTAAGAAATGACCGCTGGTAGCGATTGGCTACCCAGAAGCCAAGTTTGGCGGAATGCATGCAGGTGCGGTGCCAGACTTCGCCAAGGATAGTTGCGAGCGTGGACTGGTCAAAAGCGTGAGTGGACTGATTGGCTTCGAGCAGACGGGATAGCCAATTTTCAGCTTGATCCAGTCCAGCTTCCGTCATCTCAAGTCGGCCCATGGTTAATTGCCGGTGGAAGCGCAATTCTTCAGAACTTGGGGTTATGCCCAGGGATTGTAATTGTGTTTGGACCACGCGAATGGCCTGTTCATCCATATTAGTCCAATCGGCGCCCGTCAGGCTCTGGTTGTGGATACGGTAACGGAGTAAAATCTGCGGGAGATTGGCCGCAGGCATCAGGCGCAGGACACGAGTCCAGAGTTCAAAATCTTCTGTTGGGAAAAATTCTCCATTAAAACGCAGATGATGGTGCTCGAACATATCCCGTCGCAACATCACGGTCGGGTGGGCAAAAGGGGTGTCGATCAGGGTAAAAGCACGGATCTCCTGATGGTGGGTCGGGCGGCATAAAATTTGCGTCGAGGAGCCAAAGTAGCGGATCCATGAGCCGCAGATCCCGATCTCAGGATTTTGCTCCATAAAACGGGTTTGGATTTCGAGCCGTTTTGGCAAGCTGATATCATCCGCATCCATGCGGGCGATGTAACGCCCATGAGCCTGATCCAGCCCGAGGTTGAGGGCGCCAGATAGTTTCAGCCGTTCAGGGCTTTGGATCAGGCGTATCCGGGGGTCTTTGAATTCCTCAATAATAGAGACCGAATCATCGGTTGAAGCATCATCAATGATCAAGAATTCGAAATCCCGCAGGCTCTGGCGGAGGATGCTGTGCATCGCCTCTGCCAGATGGACTGCACCGTTATGAACAGGCATTAATACTGTGATCAAAGGTAGCATCGAGATAATCAGGCTGTCTGCCGGCTAGAAATTGATAAATTTGCGGGATTCATACACTTCTGAAAGATTATGGCGTGATGCTGTTGCCAGGTTTTTACATCCAATGTGGAGACGGCACGTTGCCGGGCGGCGGCGGACATATCCCTGTAGCGCGAGACGACGAGGTTAAGGGCTACGGCTAATTCAGCAGCTTGAGGCGGATGATCCTGATTCCAGTTTTGCGGAGCGGGGACACCGACGCCGGCATCTGGTCCAACCAATTCCGGGACTCCACCGGAATGCGAGAATACAATTGGCAGGCCGCACGCCATCGCTTCGACCACAAGACGGGGGCAGGGGTCATTGTATTTGGGATGGAGGAGGATATCCGCTGCCTGCATGAGGGCGGGGGCTTCTGTCTGAGTGTAGGTGCCACGCCAGTCAATAGCCTCATCCACCCCGGCTTTTATTGCGAGTTCCCGGATTTCCTGCTTGCATGAAGCTTCGTCCGGACCCCAGCAATAACGGCCTGCCACGATCATTTTTGATTTCGGGTGGTCTTTACGAAATTCGACAAAAGCCAATATCGAGGACTCCAGCCGGTAACGGAACATATGGCTCCCGGAAACCAGAATGACCGACCCGATGGAAGGACGGGGCTGTTTAGGGGTGAACACGGTCGTGTCTACAGGGTTGAAAAGAATTTCGCCCTTTCCTTGTCTTGCCCCGAGAAACCGTTCAGCGCTGACACGACAGAAATCACTCTGATAGAAAACCCAGTCCGCGGCATGATACGCAAGGGAAAGCGGTTTATTCGCGGCGTCCCAACCATGTGGGTGCCAGGCGGGGTAGGCCACCCCGTTCTGGTTGAGAACAATTGGACAACCTGCCCGTTTTGCAGCGCGAATCAAAACCGGAAGGTGGGGCGGCAGCGCGCTACTGACGAGGTAAAGGAGATTGGGTGAGGCCGTGGTATTGGGGAATTCCGCTTCCAAATCCTGACATTTGATAATTCCGCCCGAAGCTGATTCGAAGCGGGAGGGGAGTGTTTCGCAACCGTAGAATACATGGGGTTGCCCGTCGCGTGTGGGCGTCCGCCAGCGCTGGCGCTCGATCAGTGCCATTTTAAATAGCCAAAGATATTTCAGGATATGCAGAGTGGAACATCCACAGGCTATTGCCGTGAGACTGATAGCTAGAAGCAGATGGGTACGAATCATGTCATGTCCTTCTCCTGCCACTCACTGGCGACGAGCCCGTCAGGGCGAGGCGTACAGTGCGGCCGGTGGTTGGCCTTTTATAATTGGGGTATTCCTCGCGCGGCATGCCAAACTCGAGCGATCTCAACCAGATTTTGTCCGGCTTTGATTCTGTATACAACACGACACGGCCTGTGAATGATCTCTCTGATTGTTGCGTCATTGAACTCTGGGACGACACGACCTAATTCCGGAAACACCGAAAGACGTTCAACAGCCATGAATAGACTTCGGATGAATTTCTTTCCTGCATTGGGATCGTCTTCGGCGATGTAGGCAAAAATCTCTTTCAAGTCCAAGCGAGCAGCAGGCGACCAAGTTAGTTCGTGAGCCATTCAGCAAAATCCTCCCTAACACGGTAGTGGGGGATCCCCTTGCCTTCATCCAACTCCCGAAGTCCCTTGCGAATTCCGGCAACAAAATTAATGCGTTCTTGAATGTCTGCCCAAGAGGCTTCCTCTGGGAGGTCTTCTATTGTGTGAATCGCAATTTCTTTGACTGTCATCCTTTTAGTCTATCACTCTCATATCTGTCCGCAAATAATTCTTTGATGGCCAACGTTCACAATCTGGCTGAGGAGCGGAGCGACGATAGCCAGCATTGTGTTGTTGGGGGCTTATGATAATGGGGCAATTCGATCAAAAGACTGTTGATTTTTAGCTAGAGACCAGTCTTTCAGCAACTCCACCTGATGAAGCGTCGCCCATTCAATAACCAAATTTAATAATGTGCTTCATAAGGTTAAAATACCAGTTTCCAAGAAAAGCCGCAATCTGGTTTCCAGAATATTCCTATTACATTTCCGACCTACAACTGCAGTCTTATTTGATGTAATAGCCCGATACACGCCACTTCCCGTCTTTATCCAGCATGGGTGTCACCGTCTCAATCGCTGATTTTTTGTTTTCAAAGGAAGTTACGAATTCAATCACAACATATTGGCCATCGGGTGCACCCGGCAACGCGGTCTTGAAAGTTGCGGATTTCACCTTTCTTGAGACCAATTTGCCCAGAGGTTTCCGAACCGCCTGCAAGGTTTGTTCCCACTGTTCCTGTTTGACTGCATTCCTGAAATATTCGGCGACCTCTTTCCAGCTCTCGCCATATTTCCCTGAGTCCACGATCCCGAGCCATTTCTCGGCTCCTGAGACTGCAATCTTTTCATTTTCATCCTGCCCCGCCATTGCAGTCACCGAACCAACCACAAGACATGCCGCGATAAACTTAAGTATGTGACTAATCATTTTCATTTCTCCTTTTTATTGCCCGAACGGTGCCGTTGACCGGCACGCTTTAGCGTGTACGGTCAGACGGCACCGTTGGCATGGTCTGTCATGCATGCGCCAACTTGGCGGATGCCAAGCGGTTCAAGCTGACACCGGCCTCCGCGGCCTCTAATGCGAGTTCGCGATGCACATTGGGCGGCACGCGCACCATGAACTTCCCGCTGAAAGACCGACAGGCCAACGGCTCTGGTATTGGCTCTCGTTGTGTATTCATATCCTCAACAACATCAGCCACTACAGAGCGAACCCCCCGAAGCGCAGCTTCGGGTGCTGATGCCAGCCAGCTCAAGCCCGGGAATTCTGCGCAAAGGCCGACATACTCTTTGTCTTCTTCCGACCACGTGACGCGGTACGTATAGTGATCATGCGGAATGGTTTTCATATTCCCACCTCTCTATTGCCTTCATAACTTGCCTGACCTGGTAAGCCTTGGCTTTCCCTTTGTCATCTTGAATGTTCACACGTGGATCCCCCTGCCATGGGGTCCTGTAGATCCGATGGCTGGTCCCTTTCTGCCTGGGTTGCCCGAAATAGTGCTCGCATGCACGGCACAAGTCCGCAAACCTTACCCCTTTGGGGTAGCGGCGCATCTCCAACACTATGTCTTCAACCGTCGCCATATGAATATAGTATCATTAGTGATATCATCGGCAATCATTTTTCTCGATGCCAACGTTGCGGTTCTCCGACGGCGAGCTTGCGAGCCGTACGGAGCGACCGCTGGTTCGCAATTTATCTAGTTTTCCAGTAATCAGGGTCGCGATGCTGATGCATGACAGCCATGATGACAATTCGTCTCGGCTGATCCCTGAACAAGACGCAAAAGGGGAAGGTTTTTGTGAGGCACCGACGAACATCATGATCAACTGTCTGGTACAAGTGTGGATTCAGTATGATGCGATTGATGGCATCTTGTACGGATGCCAAAAACCGTCTCCCGAGATCAGGCTGTTGTTCCTCATAATAGGCCGCCGCCGCGAGCATTTCGAATTCGGCGTCGGGATGGAACTTGACGGCCTTCATGCAAGCGCGGCGTATGCCCGGGCAAAAACAGCATCCGCATCATGAAGTTCGACTGTGCCGCGATCCATTTCGGCGCACCGCCGCCGAACTTCTTTTTTCCACTTGGCAGACAGTGCAGGGGCATCGGGGGCATCAAGGCTCTCGATCAGTTTCTCGGCAACAAACGCCCGTAGCACAGGGGGAAGTCCCATCGCTTCCGTCATGACTCTTTCCGCTGTAATACTCATGCACGCATTATACCCTTTAGGATTTCGTCATCAATTAATCTTTTTCTACTGCGAACGTTCACCTTTTCCGGCGGCGAGCTTGCGAGCCGTACGGAACAAGGTGTGGTTCGGCGAGTGTTTTGAATTCATAGATGACGATGGGCAGACACTTTGCGAACAGACGGAAGTCGTCATCGGTCGTGAAGATGGCAAAGTCATGCCGCACGGCAACTGCACAAATCAGGAAGTCTGTATTTGAACCCTGGATGCCTTTTGAGCGACACAGGTTGAACATTTTGGCAGCCGTCACATAGTCCTCGGCATGAAGCAGAAGATCCGGGAAACAGGCCAAACGGGATTCCAGCAGATCAAACTGCGCCTGATCCCGAATGCCGGAGAGCAACTCCTGCCGTATCGGGCCGATGATTTCAGTCAAGTGACTGGTAATCAGGCGCTTGAGTTCCTCCGCGGCCGAATTCTGAACATGACCAGACCGCCTCAATGCAAGAGACCAGACGCTGGTGTCGACAAGCACTCTCATGCTTTCGCCCGCTGTCTCTTGTAGTTATATTCAGGAACGAAATCAACTTTCCCAAATAGATCCAGAATTCTCTCCTGTTGCAGATTGCGGATATAGTCGGACAGCGCCTGCGTCACAGCAGCCTTCTTTGTGTGGTGGCCCCCAATTGCAACCGCCTGCTTAATCAATTTGTCATCGAGCTGTAGATTTGTTGCCATACAATTTCCTCCACACAAATAGTCACACATTATAATGTGTTGAATCAATCATTACTTTCTAAGCCGAACAATGGTTCTAACCGAACGTTGACCCGCCGCGTGTCAACGGTACGGTCGAGAACTTTGTTCGATGTCTTTACTCTTCTCGATAATATTGCCGCTTCCATCGGTCTTAAATCTCCAAGTCGCCGAGTCCCCAGAGTTTTTAACCGTGTGCTGGTAAAGCTTTGTATGGATTAGCCTACCATCAGGATGTTCGATCTCGGCAATTTCATGCCTATCCAATTTTAGAATAGTCAGCGCTTCGCTCAAACTCATGCCGATAGTGACTGACGCAAATCGCTTGTCGAATTCTGCCGCTACATCCGATTTCGGAGAGACTGAGCACCCGGCAAGGAGGCATGCAATTATCAATATATATTTCATTTCTTTCATTGAACGGTGCCAATCATGCGCGCTGTAAAGCGTCGCGTGAATTGGCTGGTTCGCCGATTTGTTAGGATGCTTTTCTCATTTCTTCCCGAACGACTTTGCGGAGAATTTTTTCAAGGGATTCATCCTGATGCTCAGTGAATGACCGGAGGGCATCATTGAGGCGGGTCTGGTAGTTGCCACCACCCTGGCGCTCAACCTTAGCCTTGAACCACTCCACTATGTCACGATCAAGTCGAATCGTGATGCGCACCTTATTCCCCGAAGGAGACACGACCGCACCGCGGCGTGCTTTGCTGAAATCATATTTATTGTTCATACTGCTTAACCTCATGTTTTAATGCTTTGCGGGCTTAAATGATTCGAATTGTTTCGCCACGCCACGCGTATACCACAACCAGAACACGCCCAAAGGCATCCATTCCAATTGTCACTTGACGTTCTTCTCCGTCCACGACCTGGTCAAGAGTCAGCGCGTGCGGATCCTCAATAACGCCAAACGTATCCGCGAAGGCAATTTTATGCTTCGTTTCGTTCTTTCCGGCTTTGGCTTTGTCCCATTCAAATATGATGTTACTATATGCACATTTGTATGTACGCGTCAATCATCTCTTCTGGCGAACGTTCACCGGCACGCCGAGGAGCGATAGCGACGAGGGAAGCCCGGCCAAGGACAGACCGGTTGCGTGGGATAAACCACCCCGGGCCGTGTCCGGTGAAGCGACTTGTTAGCCACGCAGTCATTTCGGTATAAGCTTTGTACGGAATTCTGGGTCAATTGATGCAAATCTTTAGGCCCTCAAGATTTGCATCAATTGACCCAAAACCATTTTCGCCGAATATATATTTGATGACACAGATTGGGTTATCGGTTTTGTCTTCCTGGCACTTTTCTCTGCGGAAATGGTAAGTAATCACATGCTTATTGCCCTCGGTAGCGACTGCGAAAGGACGGCCAAGCCATTGCTTAAGCAGATCAGAATCTACCTTCTTTACCAACGGCACCCAATCTGCTTCATAAGACTCGCTGACAACATTTTTATTTATTATCCCAATCATGCAGGCATCAGGGAAAACAAACAAGAATCTTTTTGGAATTTGAATTGCGTCAAGTCTGCCAGATGCATTTAAGCTGAAGGTAAAGCTAATCACAATTTTCTCATCGCACTCGTTTTTGAAACCAACCAGTATAGTGAACCCCGTTTTTTAGACAGTATGTTAAGATAGTTTTTCGGGGGCAAAAACAGCCACTGGAAGGACTATAAAGCGATGAGTAATGAGCGACGCAGGTATGATGC
>Ga0194056_10000752_pt1 | contig 17680 bp, 10 predicted proteins | sample SepL4413m_MetaG_FD_155458 | JGI IMG/M metagenome (GOLD analysis project Ga0194056, IMG submission 155458) | Anoxic zone freshwater microbial communities from boreal shield lake in IISD Experimental Lakes Area, Ontario, Canada - Sep2016-L442-13m | ecosystem: Environmental > Aquatic > Freshwater... | reverse complement strand
GACCACCAAGCTGTTCGAGGTTGCCGAACTCACGCCCGCGGCATTCGTGCTGAAGGTCAGGTTCATCGTCTCGGCCTTGTTGTAGGATAGGCCGCTGAAGGCGGCAACGCCGTTGACGAACGTCACGGTCGTTGTTCCCCGTACGCTGGCTGTGCCGAGCGAGCCGAGCGTCACGGTCACCGTGTGCTCGCTATCGCCGCTAATGACATTGCCGTACTGGTCCTCCTCGATAATCACCGGTTGAACGGCAAAGGCCGTCCCGGCCTTTGCCGTCGGTGAAGGTTGCATGGTAATGACCAGTTGGCTGGCAATTGCCGATTTGATTTCTCCAAAGTTGTTGTTTGCGCCGGACACCCCCGCTGCGAGAACGATGTTGGTGAATTGACCGATGCCAATGGTTCCGCCAGGCGTTCCGATTCCCTCCTTGCCGTCCGTATAACCAGGTGGCTGAGTCTCCGTTAGCGTATAGGTGCCCGGCCGGAGGTTGGTAAAGCAGTAGGCGCCACTGGTATCGGTAACGGCCGAGACGGATGTGATCGCTCCCAGGTCGCTGATGCCCGTGAGCGTTAGCTTGACCCCGGCGATCCCTGGTTCACCCGTCTGCTTGACTCCATTATTGTTCGCCGTATCATCCCAGACGTAGCCCGAAAGGCTCGCGGGCCGAAGTTCCGCGAAGTTATTGCCGGTGCCGATGTTGCCCGGATCAACGCTAAACTGGATCTGGCCCTGGCCGCCAACTAGCGTGGGCGGACTGGCCACGACGGTCGGTTCGCTGCCGGCAATCACCTTCCCTGGAATGTAGCCGGTCGGCTGACCGACCGTCAACTTGTACGTTCCGGGGCGCAGGCTGGCAAAGGCGTAAGCCCCCTGGGCGTTGGTCTTGGCACTGGTCTCGACGTCGTTGGCGCGATCGTCGGAGCCGCTCAGTTGCACGGTCACCCCGGACAGGACCGGTTCGCCCGCTTGCTTGACGCCATCGTTGTTGGCCGAATCGTTCCAGACCGTGCCCGAGACCACCGCCGCCGACAGCTCCCCAAAGTTGTTGTCCGTGCCGTCGGCACCTGGCTCCAACATGATCTGGTCGATGTACAGGTCGTTTGCCAGTGAGTACGTGTCATAGCCTGTGAACCCGATGTTTTGAGAACCCACCACCGCCACGCCGCCGACATAGCCGGCTGGATCGTGGACCGTGAGCTTGTAGTTGCCGGATCCGAGGTTGAACGAATAGGCCCCACTTGAACTGGTAAGGGCAGTCATCGTCACGCCGCCAAGGATATCATCGGTGCCGGTCAGTGTTATCGCCGCATTGCGGATCCCCGCTCCGCCCGTCTCCATGACCCCGTCACCGTTGACGTCGTTGTAGACGAAGCCTGACAGGCTCGTGAGCAAACGTCGATTTTCCAGCGGCTCGATATGGAGGCGGCGGAACCTGTCTCTCACCCAAGACGGAGCCGTCCCGAAGAACACTCCTTCCAACCATCCCGGGACTGAAAATGCTCGACTCGAACCTCGTTTGGACATGATGCCACCCGCTCGCGATGCAGCGAACTTTCTCAAAGGGACATGGGTTGTTGGAAAATCATTGAACGCTCCACACGTTGAGATCCACGTGTCCCAAGAGTCATGCGGCGAAAAAAACACGGCATCCGGACCACCGAGACGTACCGCAACGGCAGCTACCGCGCCGATGGAAAAGTTTTCTCATATCGGACACGGAGCGGGGGCCTCGGCATAACCGAGCCCCCGCAGACAAGCAGTCATCAACCATCAATACCCTCCCTTCGAGAAGGAACTTACCTCCCGTTGGGCCGAATCGCCTCTCAACCAACCTCAAAAGCTAGGTGGGATGACGGTCTGGAAGTTCTTGATGGTGGCATTATTGCCCGTATTGCCTCCGTTGTTCTCGTCCAAGGTGTTGTTCCCACGGCCGCCGTTCAGGTTGGCAAAGCCGTCCCAGCAGTTATTGTAGAAGTACAAGTAGTCATCGCCCCCGCCCATGCTGACATTCAAGCTGTTCGTGGTGCTGGTCGAGATGCAGATATCCGACAACGTGACCACATTCGCACCGGTGCCGCTTCCAGTGCCGATATAGAAGTACGCAAAATCGGTATTCAGCGAATACGGATTGGCGGTGTTGTCCAGCATCGCCTCGGCCTCCGTGGCGAGTTCCTGGTCAATGGCGTTCATCGAAGCCTGGATACTGGGATTCGCGGAGATGTAGTTCTGCAACGCCCAGTCAATGCCATTCGTGGTATTGGGATCCAGGCCCATCACATTAAGGCCGGCCCAATCCAGGCTGACCACTACGGTGTTGTCGCCGTTGCCGGTGGTCAAACTGAACTTGTTCATCTGGCCCTTCGGTGGTTGGCCGCACAAGGCATCGCCAAGTGCACCCATCCCGACAACGACGATCGTATCGGCGGCCTTGCCGAGAGCGCCTACCGACAAGGTCGCGGTGCCGGTCCCGTCCGTGGTGCCCACGCCGACCTCGCTGATAAACAGCCCGTCACTTCCGAGCCCCATGGTGACGCTCAGGGTCGTCTTGACGGCAGACTCGGAGAGGGTGATCGTAGACATATTGGAGACGGTATCGCTGGTTGTGAATGCGGCCTTGTAGGCCATGAATCCACAGGTATCCGTGAGGTCGAGGATTTCCGTTTCCAAGTTATCGATGTCCAGGCCAGCCGGCGGCGCACTGGTCGGATCAAAGAACACGCCTGACGGATGGTTGGCGACGAAGTCGAGGATCGCTGCATCTACCACGGCGACGTCCGGATCGGCCAGGACCACGTCGTTGCCGGCGCCCGTCTTGACCCTCAACTCGCTGTCCACGACTAGGCCGGAGATGACGACCAGGTCATCCGCTGTGCCGCCCGTGATAAAGCAGTTGCCCGCACCGCTCGAATAAGCGCCGGTCACGCTGTCCACATACGTGTCGGTGACGGCGATGACGTGGGTTCCGTCGTTGGTCCCGTTACCCGCGGTGATCGTCAGATTACCCCCGGTAAGGGTTGCATCGTGGACGTCAATGAGGTCGTTGCCTCCAAGGGTGTAGATGGCGACGCCATGTGCGACAACGCTGCCGGCTCCGAGGCTGGAGGCGGTTGCCAGGTCGTCGGTGAGGGTTGACACGCACTCGTCCACCAACTCGCCGTCGTCACCGTCGCCGAAAACCGGCTCGCTGGTCACGAAAGTACGGAGCGAAGAGTCGATCATATCATTGAAAGCGTCGGTGAGAAGGACGGTGTTGTTGCCCGCGCCGGCACTGATGGTCAGACGACCGGCAGTGGTCGCTCCGGCAATGGTCGTCCCGACAACCGCGATCAGGTCGTTACTGGCGCCCGTCGCCACGGAGGCATTGCCGTTCACGGTATCACCGGCAAGGCCCACCATGTCGGGGAAAGCACCGTAGGTCGTGATGGTCAAGTTGCCCGTCGTCGGGCTGCCCACGATGGTATTGTTAACGTCGATCACGGCGGCCTCGCCGGCCGTCTGGGAACCGTTGACGCCCACGGTAATCGTCAGGTTGCGTCCGACCGTGTCCCCGTTCAGGTCGATGCACAGATGGCTGGGGCTCGCAATATAGTTCTTGGCCAGCTCGGCGGCAGTCGTGGTGGCAGGCATGGAGATAATCAGATCGCGGGTGATGGTCACCGCATCCGTTCCATCGCCGATCTGCAGATTGGAATCGTAGCCGGAGAGCTTGATCTTGAGGTCGCGCACGAGCGACGAGAAGGTCGCCGACGTGTTCCCTGTAGCGTTGATGTTCGTCTGGACCCCCCAGGTACCAGCAAAGGGACTGCTTCCGATGTACGACTGAGTGAGGCCCTGGACGGTAATTACGCCGGCCGACTCGGTGATGAGAACCCTGACCTCGGGGGCCGAAGCGCTGATGACGAGATCGCTTCCCACCATGCCGGCCAAAACGATCGGGGGGGTCGCCACGAGGGGCGGTACGGCGGACAGCAACCGTCGAGTCTCAAGAGACTCCAATCGCAATTTACGGTGGTGTCGGTCACACGAAACGACGGGTCGCTTGCGCGCGCCCCAAAATTTCATTTGTGGAAACATTGTGGTGTTCCTCACCTTTCTAATAAAATGGTTACAAAACTGCCAAACACTAAAAAAGATCGCTCGCGAGAGCTAATGCCTCGCAATCGTGACTTTATCCGGCCTTAGGCAAGCAAAATCGAATACTGTGCGCCGAGCGGATGCGTTCAACAATCCCACCCTCGGCAAGGTGCCCGCCGCCGAACTTCGCAGTCGACATATCGGCGACGGGATTCATGTACACCTCCACATTCTCGCTGTTGCCTTGAAACAATGAATGACTAGTGGTAATTCTTCGCACGCTGAGGAAACCGTTGTATCCTCGGAATCCCCAGACTCACATCAGGAAACGGTATCCGTTCATACCGGGATTTCCATTACAACGAAGGAGGGGTTAGATACAATCGAAAGAAAGGAAAATGCGGCCAAGGATGTTTGGGCCCGTCTCTTGTTCTCATTCTTTCCCAGTAGATACAACGACACCGCAAAGTCAACGACCCGGCGGAAATCAACCACCCGCCAGAATTGGGCTTTTCCGGTTCAGGTTCGGCGAGGGTCAGGTTCGGCGTGGGGTAAGTTCGGCGTGGGGTAAGTTCGGCGTGGGGCAAGTTCGGCGTGGGGCTCCCGACCCCGCCGAAACGATTTATCCCCCTCTTGTGATTCCCATCGCCGTGGGGTAGCCTTAATGGGGATCTTCCGGTTTTTAGGTGCCGAAGTAGGGTGGGGAGAGTGAAACAAGCCCCACCAAAAGCGGATCGCAACAGAATTGGTGGGGCTCGCTGCGCTCTCCCCACCCTACAATTATTCGCGTTCCGCACCTGGAACCGGAAGAGCCCTTAATCGTCGTCGTGGATTCCTAATGCTCCGTTGCAAGACCTGTTGACCATGCCTTCAAAAGCCGCATTGCCCGTGCCTCGCGCCCGCCTTGCCTCGACGCCTATTGCCCGCGGCGCAAGCTGGTTCGTTGCCTTGGCGTCCTTTATGCTGATTGCCGTCTCGGTGGGAAGTTATTTCTATCATCGCCGACAGATGGACTCGATTGCGGCCAAGCACCTGCGCCTAGTGGTCGCCGGAGCAGGACAGTTGCAAGTCGGAATGCCGAGCGTATTCAACATTCAGGCCACCACGGTTACCGGGGTGCCGTGGGCTGCCCAGGTGGAATGGTCGCTCTCCACGCCCGATGGCAAGCGACTCGTCGATCGCAAAGAGCCAACCGACGACCAGGGCCGGCTAACCATGGTCGTGCCGGCCGATATGGACCTTCCCACGCGACCGCACGGGCAGTCGCAGCTTACCGTCACCGTCGGTGGGGGCGTGAACCCGCCGAGCGTTGTGCTGCCGCTGCCTATTCGGCCGGCGAGTTATCTCACGCGTCTTTGGCTCGACCGTCGCTGTTATCGGGCGGGTGAAACGGTTTACTATCGCTCGCTGACGGTCTCTCGCTACAGTTTGATCGCGCTCCGCACGCTACCCGTGGAGTTTGAAATCCTCGATCCCAAGTTGGTCCCGCTGCCAGGCTCGCGAATCGATGGCCTCACCGATCAGGGCGTCGGCAACGGCTCGTTCCGGTTGAGGGATTCGTTGCCCGCCGGCACCTACACGCTGGTGGCCCGAGGTTTGGACGGATTTTTTCCCGAGGAGCGTCTGGCGTTTGAAGTGATCGGCCAGGCACCGCCGCAATTTCAAGCGAAAGCGATTACCAAGGCCCCCCCCACACGCACGGGGGCCCCGTACGTTGACTTCTATCCCGAGGGCGGACTTATGGCCGCCTGGATCGAGAATCGCGTCTACTTTACCGCCCGTGACGTGAAAGGTCAACCGCTGGAGATCCGTGGCAATATCGTGGATAGCAAGGGCGCAAGTGTGGCGAGGGTGGAAGCAGCCCGCAGCGGTCTTGGAGTATTCAGCATCGTGCCTGACGCTGCGGAAACCTACCGGCTGACAATCACTAGCCCAGCGGGCATCAGCGAATCGCTGCTGGTGCCGCCGGCATCTTCCGATCAGAAGATCACGATCACAACAGGGCAGGGGGTCTTTGCCCCCGGCACCCCGTTGAATTTCAGTATTCGCGCAGTGAAGGATCGTCTTCCGCTCGTCATTACGGCCCGCCTGCGTGGCATGCTCGTAGGTCAGCAGATACTCGTTACCTCGCCCGATCGGCAGGCGAAGGCCAACACGGTGTCGATTCCCCTGGATGACCAGGTTGCGGGAGTGATCCGCTTGACGGTTTACGACTTCACGAAGAGTCCGCCACGAGTGCTTGCCGAGCGGTTAGTTTATCGCCAGCCGCGGCGACTGGTCATCCGTGCAGCCGAGAGAAAGAGGTCCGGCGACGAGCTTGCGATTTTCGTTCAGAACGAGAAAGGACGGCCAGTCGCCGCCGTCTTGGGACTGACGGCACTCAGTGGCGGGAAGGACAAGACCTCGCCGCCTGGCCGCTCCTGGCCCGATCTGCTACATGCCTTGTTATTGGACGGTGACCCGGAGAATTCGGCCGCGTTGGAGAACTTCGATTTGAATCTTTCCGATGTCGATGCTGCGGCAGCGGCGGACTGCACACGGAGTGTGCCTGCTACTTTACTCGATCTCGTGCTCGGTTGTCAGAGGCCGCGCGCGATGGGAAAATCGGGTGACGCCAAGCGATTTCCGAACGAAATGCCCCCATCGCCTTTCGTACTCTTCGATAACCTGAACGAATTGCAAGCCGAGTACGAAGCGACGCTGAGCGAGTATCGGGCCAAACGAACGCACGTCGTCAATGCCCTGATCATGCTCAGTTTTTTCGGTGGCCTGGCCCTCGCTTTGCTCGTGACCCTGCTGGCCCTGCTGCGTATTGTCTGGGGTAGCCGGCTTTGGCTGCCGACCGTCGTGGCAACAATCTGTTGCGTTGTCGTCACGGCCGTGTCGAACGAACCTAGCCGAATGAAGCCTGCCGAAGCCGCGACGGTTGGGTTCGCTCCTTGCATACTGCCCCCCGATGCCGAACCTAGGGAGCAAAATCGTTGGGATTCGGCGATATCCAAGTCCATGCCGGCCGACAGTAAGCTGCGAAATCTTGCGGATAAGCTCAGTAAGGCGGGTGACGATGAGAAAGAACTGAAATCCGATCGATTTGTTGTGCGGCAGTACACATTGCCTGATCTGGCTGGTTCCATCGCGGGTGAAGAGTGCGCCAAACCGCTGGCTTGGTATCCGCTCGTGATGGCCGGTGCCGATGGCCGCGCAACCTTGCCCGGCCTCGCGCCCGCTGCCGGCCAGTCGGTTCGCCTGTTCATCGACGCTCACGGCGACGATCGGATCGAGTCGTGCGAGTTACGGATGAAATAGCAGGCGGCTTTTGGGGGGGGCTTCGCGCCGAGGCAACTTGCGAGTATACAAGATAGTATCTGATTCAGACATTACCACCGCAGTAGGGGGATACTTTCCTTGGCCAAGCCAACAACAGATAAGAACAACTTGGATGCTCATCGCACTCGGCTTCTCGACCTTCGGTCCCGCTTGCGCGGTGAGATAGGGCAGATGGCCGACGCGGCCTTGGGCCAGGGCCGATCAGGAACCAGTAGCCTGCCGATTCACATGGCCGATTTAGGTAGCGACAACTTCGAGCAGGAGCTTACCTTGAGCCTAGTCGGCAACGAGAAAGAGGCCCTCAATCAGATCGAGTTCGCCTTGGGGCGGATTGCCGACGGCAGCTTCGGTAAATGCGAAGATTGCGGCAAAAAGATTCCTGAACCGCGGCTGGAAGCCATCCCTTACACGGCCGTATGCGTACAGTGCGCGGCAATCCAGGAAGAGCAGCACGGCAGCGAGGAGCAGTCACCGTACTCATCCCACGAAATGGAATGAGCTCGTTGGTCGGAGAGCCTTAGGATCGGCGCATAAATAACTGTCATGTTTTGCCCACTCGCCGAGCGGGGGCAGACGGCACACGGAGTGTGCCTGCTACTTTTCTTGCGACACTTATTGATGCGCCGATCCTTAGCTCCGCGGGTTCGCGCGGACCAATTCCTCGGCGTCCGCTCGCGGGGCATCCTGCTGCTGATCCCAGTAGGGCGATAAGCGGCGAAGATTAGCAACCATCTTGGGAAAGACATTCAGGATGTGATCGATATCGTCGTCGGTGTTGTAGCGGCTCAAGCTGAATCGGATCGAGCCATGCACTGCGGTGAAAGGCACCTTCATCGCGCGCAATACATGCGAAGGCTCCAGCGATCCTGATGTGCAAGCCGACCCGCTGGAGGCACAAATGCCCGCATCGCTTAACTGGTAGAGCATCCCCTCGCCTTCAACGAAGTGGCAGGAGACGTTCAGCGTGTTCGGCAATCTCGGGCTGCCGCGGCCATTGACCTGCACGCAGGGGATCGTGGCTTCGATCGATTGCTCCAGCCGGTCGCGCAATCCGCGGACGCGGTTTTTTTCGTCCTCAAAGTACTCTTGGGCCAGCTCCAACGCACGGGCTAGGCCAACAATGTACGGCATGTTTTCCGTCCCCGCTCGACGCCCGGCCTCTTGGTGCCCGCCGATGATGAGCGGCCGGCAAGGTGTGCCGGGTTTGATGTAGAGCACGCCGATACCCTTGGGGGCGTGCAGCTTATGCCCCGAGAAGGAAAGTAAGTCAACCTGCCGATATTCCTGCCCGAGATCCATTCGCATCTTGCCGACGGACTGCGTGGCGTCACAATGAAAGACGATGGCGGGATCGGTTTCCTTCGTCAGCCGGGCGAGCAGCTCGATGGGAAAAACGACGCCCGTTTCGTTGTTGGCATGCATGATGCTCACCAGCAGCGTCTCGGGGCTCAGGGCACGGACAAACTGGCGGAGATCGAGATTGCCGTCGCCGTCGACATTCAAGTAGGTGATATGGTAGCCGTCTCGCTCGAGATCCTTGCATACCTCCAACACGGCCGGGTGCTCGACCGACGTAGTAATAACGTGTCGCCGCTGCGGATTTGCCTTGGCCACGCCGAGGATCGCCGTATTATTGCTCTCGGAAGCACAACCGGTGAAGAGGATCGGCTTGGCGTCGGCAAGCCCGAAGTGCCCCGCGACCGCCTGCCGTGCCCGATCGAGGGCCTCGTGGACTCGCTGGGCCGGCTCGTACATCGAACTTGGGTTGAAGTAGCTCTCGGCGAAGAAGGGGCTCATCGCCTCCACGACTTCCGGGGCAATGGCGGTGGTGGCGTTGTTGTCAACGTAAACGATTTTCATGGGTGACTCTTTTCAAACATCAATCACTCGTACCCGCTCGTCGACCATCTCTTTCAGTGTCCGCTCGACGAGCATCCGTAGCGTCTGGCCCGCACCACTGCATCCGATGCAGCGGCCGATAAGACGGCAGTAGACAAGCATGTCTTTGATGTCGACGATTTCTAGGTCGCCGCCGTCGCGTTTGAGCATCGGCCTCACGTAGTCATCGATCACTTTGTCGATCTTCTTGGCGAATTGGTACGGCGAGAGCGTAGCCCCGTCCGGCTTGGCTGCTTGCCGGGCCTGTACAGGCTCAGTATCGGGCAACTTGATCTGCGTGAGGATCTTCAGCTCCAGTTTGTCGCCACCCCAAGTTTCATTCAGTAGGTCTTGTAGACCTCCGGGGATATGATGGCAGGCCATGCACGCCCCGCCAGCCTTGATGGCGTTGGTGATCTCCGGGATGGTGCGGAGGTTGAGTTCCTTGATCTTACGGCGGAGGTACGGTTCGCTGAGCGTGAAGCAATTGCAGACGATGCGGCCTTCGTCGCCCTCTTCGGTATGCAGATCGATGCCCAACTGCTGCAAATCGACCCCTCGCTTCTGGGCCCAATTGAAAACGGCCGCCTCGAGCGCCTCGGCCCCCATCACCGAGCAATGGATCTTTTGCTGCGGTAGCCCGCCGAGAAAGTCGACGATGGCCTGGTTGCTGATCTTCAGGGCCTGGATCGGCGTAAATGAACCCTGCTCGATCAGCGTACAGAGGGCCTCGGACGCCGCGATCGCCGAGGTACAGCCGAATGTCAGGTAGCGGGCGTCGGTGATGACGTCCTCGGCCGGATTTGTCGGATGGCGACGGACGCGGAATGTGAAACGCATTGCGTCGCCGCAGGCGAGTGAGCCGTGTTCGCCCAGGCCGTCCGGATCGTCGATCTCGCCCAGATGCGTACCAGGCTTGCCATGAACCGCGTCCATGAAAAGCTGTTTCGTTTTTTCGCTATATTCCCATGCCACTGCTGCTCTCCCGTATCACGCCTCGGTAACTTCAACGGAATAAATTTCGTTCTGCGAATGGCGATTGCATTCACCTTCCTATTCAGTTTATACGCCGCGAACGAAAAATACGAGGGCTTCCTTCGTAAAACGGAATTCATTCCGTTGTCTTTTTTCCGTCAAACGGAATGAATTCCGTTCTGCGTAGGACTGCTATTCTTGACTGCCATTGTTTACAATTATTGCCAACAAGGACGCAATCTTGTCGCGAACTCTCCCTTCTTGAGGTTTCCATGGCCGAAAAATTGTCTGAAAAAAGCCGGATGCTACTCAGCATGGTGGCACTCGATACTCCATCGCTGCCGCGGCAGCGGGAAATGTTTGAAACTTTGGCTTCTTTGTCCGGTGTGGCCGTCAATCCGAAGACGGTCGAGGCCAAGGAAAGCAGCTTGGTGTTCTTTCTCGGCGGAAACAGGGCCGCAGTGGCTCTTATACCTGCTCCGATTCCGTGGTCGAATCTGGAAGGTCCCTGTGGAATTGCCTGGTGGTGGCCGGAGGCTGGTGCTAGAGTGCGGGGAAACAACAGTCATATCGTCGTGGCACTCGGGGGCGAAAACGGCGATGCGGTGCAGCGATCGATTGCGTTGACCCATCTCACGGCGGCCGTCGCCGCCCACGTCGATGCCGCAGGAATCTTTTGGAGCGGCTCGCTCGTTCACAATCCGCAGGTTTTCCTGGAAGAAGCCCGCAGTGCCTCGCAGGAAAATGTGCCCCTGCACCTTTGGATCGATTTCCGCATCGAACAGAACGACGATGGCACGCTGCGTCTGTTCACGACCGGAATGATGGCATTGGACAAGATGGAGATCGAGATTCCCAACAGCCGGCACGAACCCAAGAAACTCTTCGATTTTGCTTACTCGATTGCCAGTTACCTGCTTTCTCGCGGCGCGGAAATACGCGACGGCCACACGGTCGGGGTCGGCTGCTGCGAGAGCGAAAAAGTTATGGCCGTACACGCCCCCTCAATGTTGGACAGCCAGATGACGGTACTGCGGCTGGAGTTTCCGTAGGGTGCGTGGAGCGAACCAACGCACGGGAAATGGTGCGTTGCGCACGGACTCAATACTTCGAGAACGTCTACCCTGGAATAGACCGGTTCGCGTAACGCACCATTTCGGGGGCCTCCGTGCTCCACGCACCCTACGTCCTGAACTATAACTGGCTTTCCAGGCGAGTCTAGTCTTCTTCTTCGATCGGCCCGGGAGCAGAACGCTGGTCAGCCGACCTTATCCGCTTCAATTCGGTGTTGTCAAACCCGGCATCTTTATGAACCTTTTCCAGCCAGGCCTGCGACACAGTACCCTGCTCCTCGCCAATCATTTGAATCAAACCAGCAGTTTTTTCGCTCATGCCGTGCGTGAAGAGCGCGAAGACCGACCAGTCGTCCGCATCGGAGGTGAAGTTCGACCAGAGTTCCTTAAAGGGCGTAAACTCGACGGCGCGGATCACATAGATCTCGGTCTTAGGTAGATTTGTGGCAACGTCCACCTGATTCATGGTCAGGTTGAACACCTTCTGCATGAAATCTGCGCCGACCTTTTCTAGGCCGAAAACTTCGTTCACTTGGAGTTGTCCAGTTCCGTACATCTGAGTCAAAAAACTGAACGGTGGCGGGAGCAGGACCGTGAAATCCTTCTTGCCGGAAGCTAATTCCCTAAGCGACTTGCCGGAGTTCTCCTTCTTCTCTGCTTCCGCCTTCAACTCTTCGGCGCGCTTGATCGCCAACTTACGGGCCTCGCCGAGCTTCCAAACGCGCAGGACCTCGGCCTGAATGCCTGGATCTTCCCATTTCGGAATGTGATCGGGCTGATCCTCGGTCTTCCAGAAAACAAAGTGGGTTCTCCCCACATTGGGGAACCTATGCAGATAGTCGGAAACGTCGGACTTATAGAGTGCCTTCGCATCAAACATGAGCCGGGCGATCGACATCCGCTGCTGGCGGTTGACCGACTTACCCAAGTCGAGTTGTGCAAGGTCATACTGCGAAATCAGGCCGGTTCGGCCGGCAGTCATGTTGTACTCGTGGGCCAAGGCACCAAAATCCGGGGGAGTTGGCTTCTGGGCATCCTTTGCATTGACGTCGTAATTCGTCCATTTCTGCCGATAGTTTCCGAGTACGACCTGGATCTTGGCCAATTCATTCTGTAACTTCTCTTGGCCAAGTTCTTCGCGAATTTTATCGCGAAGCCTCTGTTCGGTCGTCTTGATTGGCTTCTTCTCATCAACCGACATCACGGTCGACGGAGTTGTGGGCCGAGGTGCTGGCTCCTTCTTTTCCTCTTTCGGAAAGGCTGCTTTTTCTCCCGGTTTATCATCGGCGAACGCAACAAGCCGGAATGGAGATCGCTGCACCTTAGTAGAACTGCCCGATGGCTTCGTTGCGGGTGCCGCCTTGGCAGGCTCGGGACTATTGACGTTCCCTGGGTTTGGCTTGGTGTCCACCGGTGCCGTCTTCTCAGCTTCAGGCTTCTTCTCAGCGTCAGGCTTCTTCTCAGCTTCAGGCTTCTTCTCAGCGTCAGGCTTCTTCTCAGCGTCAGGCTTCTTCTCAGCGTCAGGCTTCTTCTCAGCTTCAAGCTTCTTCTCAGCTTCAAGCTTCTTCTCAGCTTCAAGCTTCTTCTCAGCTTCAAGCTTCTTCTCAGCTTCAAGCTTCTTCTCAGCGTCAAGCTTCTTCTCAGCTTCAATTATCTTTTCCGTGGCCGCCTTGATGACAGCGTCTTCCTTTGCACGCTCGGCCTTTTCGTCTTTCTCTTCCTTCTCAAAGTCTTCTTTGTCGCGGGCGTATCGTTGCGGATCTTTCTCGTATCTTTGCGTTATCTCGGCGTCGGTTACCAGGGAACGATACTTCTCTTCATCCGCTTGCAGGTATTCGAGATTGACCTTGCGTGGTACATGGAAACCTGGGGCTGGCGAGTACGGCGAGGCGAGGGATTGCTTGTGCTCCTCAAAGAACGAATTGAGCGTATCTCCGGAAGGATCCTGGACTTGTTTCGTGAAATCTTGCGGAGAGGCGAGTGCAACTTCGATCGTTGCCTGCTCGTTAAGTCGCTTGAAATAAGTCCAGCGTTCGCTCGGTGTCGTCGCCCCCCCGATCCATGTAACCGACATGTCGTCCGACTGGTGGAACAACTGCCGATAGCGCAAGGCGAGTAATTCCTCGCGCAAAATCGCCAGGAAGGTAGCTTCTGAAACCACCCCCTGGCGAATACTTTTTAAAATATCGAGGATCTCCTTACGGCCGAGACTTTGATTGGTCAACGCTTCAAGAAAACCATCGCGGGTTTTTTCGTCGACCGTAATTCCCATCGCTTCCGCCTCGCGAGCAAACAGCCATTTATTGACGACCGCCATATCCTCGGCAGGTCCGATGGTGCGCATCACGCGAGAAATGTTGTTAAGTGCCAGTTTGTTGTCAGGAAGGGTGATCGCGAGAGTCCTAAGGAACTCGACGAACACCGTCCGATTGTATTTTAGCGTCTGAAGCTGTCCAGCCCCGAGGTTCCCGAACTTGGTTGTCTTCACGACCGGTGCATCGCGCCCGCCCGATCCCCTGAACGAGCCCATGGGGCCACCGAGGAATACGAAGGCGATTACCGCCATGATCGTAATTCCCGCCATCCACATCTTCTGATTCTTGCGAAAAATACCGAAAGGACTTGCCATGACTCTGGTATACCTCTATAGATGGATATAAGAATCTACCATTTTAGATTCCTGCACGACAAATGCAATGGCAAATTGGCCGGGAGACTGTAAATTACGCTACGTAGAACGGAATTTATTCCGTTGCCTTGTTTTTCGGGGTAGGCGGAATGAATTCCGTCCTACTTAAACGGAATGAATTCCGTCCTACTTATGTTCCGGCAAATTGGCCGGCCAGAAAATAACGATTGTGTTTTGCGTACCACCTGCTACAATTCCTCAGTTATCGGGGTTCGCTCTCGTACTGCCCGATTGCATCGAAAAAACAAATTTGCTGCCCCTAGCCACATGACCCACGCAGCAGCTAGGATAAATAACTGTTACTTATCAATAATTGTTTACAAGTCGATTTGCCTAGATTGCCTATATTAACATGGCCAAGAAAGAATCTAATTCCCAAACCAACTCGTTGGTAATTGTCGAATCGCCGGCCAAGGCTCGCACGATCGGCAAGTTTCTCGGCAGCGGCTTCACGATTGAGGCCAGCATTGGACACATTCGGGATTTGCCGAACGGTGCCAAAGAAGTGCCCGAGGAGTTCAAGCAGGAGGATTGGGCCTACCTGGGAGTCAATGTCACCAAGGACTTCGATCCGATCTACATCATTCCGGCAAAGAAGGCCCAGCAGGTTCGCAAGCTGAAGGCCGCTTTGAAGGGTGCCACGGACCTCTATCTGGCGACGGACGAAGATCGTGAAGGGGAGGCCATCAGTTGGCATCTTTGTGAGGTGCTTAACCCGAAAGTTCCGGTCCATCGTTTGGTTTTTCACGAAATCACGGAAGAGGCAATTCGCGACGCACTGAAGCATCCGCGGTCGATCGACCAAGCCCTGGTCCGCGCCCAGGAAGTGCGGCGGATTGTTGATCGGCTCTATGGATATGACGTTTCGCCATTGCTGTGGCGGAAGATCAAGCCTAAGCTCTCGGCCGGCCGGGTGCAGAGCGTGGCAGTTCGGCTGATTGTCGAGCGAGAGCGGCAGCGGATGGCCTTCCGCGCGGCCACCTATTGGGATCTCGTTGCCACGTTCGCCAAGTCGGGCGGCGAGGCATTCGAGGCCGTGCTCGTGTCGGTCGAAGGACGTAAAATCCCCGCCGGACGTGACTTCGACCCGGCCACGGGCCAACTGAAAGATCCGACCTGCCTGCTGCTGAATGAACGGCAGGCCAGCGAGTTGGCTGCCAAGCTCCGTAGCGAGGCGTCTCGCGTGGCCGAGTTGGAAGACAAGCCCTACACCACGCGGCCTTATCCACCTTTCACCACCAGCACGCTGCAGCAGGAAGGTAACCGCAAGTACGGCTTTACCGCGCGGCGGACGATGGATGTGGCCCAAAGCCTTTACGAGAACGGGCACATCACCTACATGCGAACCGACTCGACCAACCTAGCTACCGTGGCCATTGAGACGGCGCGGCAAATCATATCCAGCCAGTATGGCAAGGAATATCTCCCCGACCGGCCGCGGATCTATCAGACCAAGGTCAAGAACGCGCAGGAAGCTCACGAAGCGATTCGGCCGGCCGGCCACCCGTTTGTCTTGCCCGAGACGCTGCGCAATGTACTCAGCCCTGATGAGTTCCGGCTTTACGACTTGATTTGGAAGCGGACCGTGGCCAGCCAGATGTCGGATGCGCGGGCTCGCCGCATCACGATCAGCGTGGTGGTGGATGGAGCTCGCTTCGAGGCCAGCGGCAAGATCATTGATTTTCCTGGGTATTTGCGGGCTTATGTGGAAGGCTCCGACGATCCCGATAGCGAACTGGCCGGCCGCGAGGTCGTGCTTCCGCCGGTCACGGTGGGCGAGGCCCTCCATTGTCGGCAGTTGCAGTCGAAGAGCCACACCACGCAGCCACCCAATCGTTACAGCGAAGCCTCGCTCACCCGGGCACTGGAGGAAATGGGTATTGGCCGGCCCAGCACCTACGCATCGATCATCGATACGATCCTTGCCCGCGACTACGTGTTCAAGGGGAAACGCGGCAATGTTCTGGTGCCGACCTGGACGGCCTTCGCCGTTTCACAGTTGCTCGAAGCCCATCTGCCGGACCTGGTCAACTATCAGTTCACCGCCGAGATGGAAGACGAGCTTGACGCCATCAGCCGCGGCGAGCTTGATTCCACCGAATACCTTCGCCATTTTTATTATGGCAAGGACAAGAAGGGGCTGAAGGATCTGGTCGCGACGAAGACCGGCGAGATCGACGCCCGCGACGTCTGCCGCGTACTCCTCGGCAAGCCCGAGGGACAGCCGGAGGTCTTCGTGCGAGTTGGCCGCTACGGGCCATTCCTGGAGCAAGGTGATCGGCGGGCGAGTATTCCCGAACAGACGCCGCCCGACGAACTATCGCTGGAAACCTCGCTGAAGATGTTGGAAACGTCGGCCCAGAGTGAAGAACCACTGGGCCACGATTCCGACGGCAAGCCCGTCTACCTCAAGACGGGTCGTTTTGGACCCTATGTGCAACGCGGCAACTCCGATGAGGAAGAGAAACCGCAAAACGCGTCGTTGCTCAAGGGGATGCAGCCCGAGGACGTGACGATCGACGTGGCGTTGAAGCTCTTATTGCTGCCACGAACCTTGGGTCAGCATCCGCAGAGCGGCGAGCCGATTGTGGCTTATAATGGCCGCTTTGGACCGTATATAAAGTGCGACACCGAAACGCGCTCACTGCCGGCCGGGCTTTCGCCGCTGGAGGTGACGTTTGAGCAAGCCATGGAGTTTTTGGCCCAGCCCAAAGTAGGGGGGCGCGGCGGCACTGCGAAGCGGGAACCGCTTCGCGTTTTTGAAGTTTCGCCGGTGACCAACAATCCGGTGCATTTGCTGGCCGGCAAATACGGCCCTTATCTGACCGACGGCGTGACCAACGCCACACTCCCCCGAGGCACCGCGCCGGAGGAGGTGACGCTGGAATACGCATTGAATCTTTTGAAGGCCCGGGCCGAGCAAGGCCCCTCGAAGCGGCCCGCGCGCCGCACGGCAAAGAAGGCCGCCGCCCCAAAGAAGGCCGCGCGGAAGAAAACGGCGAAAAAGACCGTGAAAAAGACGGCGAAGAAATCGGAGTGAGCGTTGGACTTTGCAATTCTTCCGGTAACAGGGTTGGATATTTGGACGGAAGCGGGTACGATATATTACTGTCGATATAAGTTCGTCATTCTGTCTTTTGCGGATGAGTGTATGTCGCAAGGAACCGGTGATCTTGAGACAAAACGACCATGCGTCGAGATTCTCGATGAGGCCATCGTAAGAGTGCTGCGGAGCAAAACGCCGGCAGAGCGAATCGCCATGGTGTTCGATGCCGAGCGGACGATGCGTCTCATGCTCCGCGCCGACTTAATTTGGCGACATCCCGATTGGTCTGAGCAACGGGTTATCCAGGAGACCGCACGGAGGTTCTGCTATGGATCAGGCTGACCTGTTGCGTTACGTGATATCGGTGCTGGAGTCACAGCAGTTGACCTACATGCTTGTAGGTTCCTATGCCAGTTCGATTTACGGAGAGCCACGCTTTACTCACGATATTGACATTGTCGTGCATCTTGCTCCAGATGCTGCGAACCGGTTGTGCGACGCATTTCCCTCACCCGATTTTTAGGAAGCGTCCCATTGATTGTTAAAAGTTGACGATGGTCTCCGCCCCGACGAAAATGTCGGGGGTAAACGGAAAACCCGAAAGATCGGCCATACGAGCCG